>Ga0209053_1000257_pt1 | contig 45933 bp, 32 predicted proteins | sample EBPBio152010_DNA_FD_185864 | JGI IMG/M metagenome (GOLD analysis project Ga0209053, IMG submission 185864) | Wastewater treatment Type I Accumulibacter community from EBPR Bioreactor in Madison, WI, USA - Reactor 1_7/15/2010_ DNA (SPAdes)... | ecosystem: Engineered > Bioreactor > EBPR >... | reverse complement strand
CGTCACGTACTCGTCCAGCGGCAGGTCGCCGCCCGCCGCCACCCACAGCGTGCGCCCGACCTCCTCGACGTAGGGCTCGCCGGTGACGCGCGCCATCTCCTGCGCGAGCGTGCTCTTGCCCGACGACTCGGCGCCGAGGAACGCCACCTTCCGCACGAAGTGGGCGCGAACCGCCGGGTCGATCGCGTCGGGGTGCGCGAGCGGGTCGCCGCGCAGGGCGGTGCCCGAGAGGCCGTCGGCCGCGCGGTCCACGACGACGTGCGCCGCGCCGAGGCTCGCAGCGAAGGGATCGCCGTAGGCCTCGCCGCCGGTGAACACGGCGTCCACGGACCGGCCGGCAAGGGCGTCCCGCACGAACGCCCAGTGGACCGGTCCCGGCGCGTCGTCGGGCGGGCCGCCGTCGAGGGCGCGCACGTCGGCCGCCGGAAAGCGCTCGCGGAGCCACGCGGCGCGGATAGGTAGCGGCATCCCCGGCACGTCGGGCGTGGACCACGTCATCACGATCACGCGCTCGCACGCCGCGAGCGCGGCGGAGATCAGCCGCTCGTGGCCGCGGTGCAGCGGCGCGAAGCGCCCGACGACGAGTCCGGTGCCGTACGTCATGCCGGCACGGACGCCGGCGGCGCGTCGACGGCGAGGCGTTGCCATTCCTTCCAGCCCTGCACGCACAGCACCAGCAGCAGCGCGTAGACGGCCGCCGTCAGGTAGAGCGCCTTCGCGCTGTAGACGCCGACGGCGACGACGTCCACGGTGATCCAGATGGGCCAGTGGTCGCGCACGCGCCGCATCATGAGCAGCTGCGCGACGACGCTCCCGCCGAGGACGTACGAGTCCGCGAACGGCAGCGCGGCGTCGGTGAAGCGGCTGAAGAGGGTCCCGAAGAAGGCCGTCGCGGCGAGGACCGACGTCCACGCGGCGATGCGCGCGCGCGGCGCGAGCGTCGTCACCGGCCGCTCGGTGCCGCCGGCGCCGCCGCGCGTCCACGTCCACCAGCCGGCGACGCAGGTGCCGACGAAGAAGACCTGCAGCAGCGTGTCGGCGTAGAGCTTCGTCTGGTAGAACATCACGCCGTAGAGCGTGACGGCGACGAGGCCGGTCCACCAGGTGTGGACGCTGTTGCGCCGCGCGGCGTAGACCGAGGCGAGCGTGAAGGCGTTGCCGGCGACTTCGAGGGGCGTCATGTCGGCAAGCTAGCCGTGCCTCAGGCGGCCGTCTTGCCGCGCGTGCTGATGCCGAATGGCAGGTAGAGCGGGCAGGTGCTGACGAGGCTCGTCAGCACGAAGATCACGGCGAGGACGCCGAGGACGATCGCGGCGGTGCCGGTGATCTGCCCGGTGAAGTAGAGGACGGCGATGACGAGCGCGACGACGACGCGCAGGCCGCGGTCCAGGGTGCCCATGTTCTTGACCATGACGGGAAGCGGGTGGGTGGCGGAGGCCGGCGGCGCCGGCACACGCACGGTACCGCGCCCCGCCGGCGCCCGTCCGTGACCGGAGTCACACGCCGGCGTCTTTTCTCGCGTCGCCGGCTTCGTATCGGCTCAGCCCTGCGCGAGGCGCGCGAGCGCGGCGGGACCGACGACCTCGACGCGTCCGCGCGCGAGGGCGACGACGCCCTCGCGCTCCCACTCCTTGAGCAGCCGGCTGACGACCTCGCGCGCCGTGCCGAGCTCGTCGGCGAGCGCCTCGTGGGTCCGCGCCAGGACCGGACCCTCGGCGGCGAGCAGCGCCGCCAGCCGCGCGTCCACCCGCTGGAAGGCGACGGCCTCGACCAGCTCCACGACCTCGGCGAAGCGCCGCGCCATCAGCTCGGCGACGAACGACCGCCACGGCGCGGCGGCGTCGTGCCACGCGCGGAACGTCGCCGCCGGCACGGCCAGCGCCTCGACGGCCGTCACGGTCTCGGCGTCGGCGGGGAAGGGGCGCGCCGAGAGCAGGCACGAGGCCGTCAGGATGCACGCCTCGCCGGGGGCGATGCGGTAGAGCGTGAGGCGGCGCCCGCCGGGGCTCGTGCGCGAGACGCGCGCCTCGCCGGCGACGACCATCGGGAGCACGGCGCAGGCGTCGCCCTCGCGGCAGAGCGCGGCGCCCGCCGGGAGCGAGAGCGGACGCGCCTCGCGCGCGAACGCGTCGCGCAGCGCCGGCGGCAGGGCGCGGAGGAACGGGAAGGCGTCGTCGGGCGCGGTCATGCCCCGAGGCTACCACCGCCGGGGGACGTCCGGCCGTCGGCGCGGGTGTGTCAGCCGGCGAGCGCCGTCTCGGAGGCGGAGGGCACACGCGCGGCGGGGCCGGCCACCGGCAGCGTGAGCGTGAACGTGGCGCCGGCGCCGAGGACGCTCTCGGCGCGGATCGTCCCGCCGTGCAGCTCGGCGATCCGCTGGACGATGGCCAGCCCGAGGCCCGCGCCGCCGTCGGCCGCGCGGCTCTCGTCGGCCCGCACGAAGCGCTCGAAGACGCGCGGCAGCACCTCGGGCGCGAGCCCGGCGCCGGTGTCGCGCACGCTCAGCGCGACGGCCGTCGCGTCGGCCCGCGCGACCTCGACGGCCACCGCGCCGCCGGCGGGCGTGTGGCGCAGCGCGTTGTCCAGCAGGTTGGCGAGCGCGCGCTCCACGAGCCCGGCGTCGGCGGCGACGAGCGGCAGGCCGTCCTCGGCGCGGACCGTGAGCCGGACGCCGCGCGCGTCGGCGCCGGCCGCAGCCTCGGCGACGGCGTCGGCGGCGAGGTCGGCGAGCGCCGTCGGCTCCAGCGCCGGGCGGACCTCGGCGGCGTCGAAGCGCGAGAGGTCGAAGAGGTCGTCCACGAGCGCGCTCAGCCGCTCGGACGCGCGCAGCGCGCGCGCGACGTACGCCGGGCGCTCGGGGTCGTCGGGCGGCGTCATGTCCAGCGTCTCGAGGTAGCCGCGCAGCGCCGCGAGCGGGCTCCGGAGGTCGTGGCTCACGTTGGCGACGAGGTCGCGCCGCTGCCGGTCGGTGGCCCGCAGCGCGTCCACCTGCGCGGCCAGCCGCGCGGCCATCCGGTTGAAGGCCGTCGCCAGCGACGCCACCTCGCCGCGCCCGCCCTCGCCGGCGCGGACCCCGTGCACGCCGCGCTCGAACGCCCCGACGGTCGCCGCGAGGCGCGTCAGCGGGCGCGTCAGCCACGCGACCAGCAGCGCGCCGACGGCCAGCGCCGCCAGCAGCGCCAGCGCCAGCCCGTGCCCGAGCGCCTCCCCGATCGCGGCGCGGCGGACGCTCGCGGCGACGGCGTCGTAGCGCTCGCCCTGCAGGATCAGGTACAGGTAGCAGCCCTCCTCGCCCATGATGCGCACGGGCGCGACCGAGAACGGCCGCTCGACGTCGGGCCGGGCCGGGTCCACGCCCAGCAGCGGCAGCGGCGCGCCGCCGAGGAAGGCGTCGAGCGGCGCCGGGTCCACGGCCGCCACGAGCGGGCGCCCGCGCCCGTCGTTGAACCACGACTTGATCATGCCGTCCGAGCCCAGCAGGTAGACGTCCAGCCGCCGGTTGACCTGTGTCAGGCCGCCGATGACGCCGGCGATCGCCGCGCTGTCGATCGCCGCGTCGAGGTGGGGCTGCACGCGCGGCGCGAGGTCGGCGGCGAGGCTGCGGTGCAGCATCTGGTCGGCGGCGACCGTCGCGCGCTCGGCCGCGCGCCCGGCGAGCGCCGCCACGGCCCCGCCCACGCCGACGAGCAGCGCCAGCACGACCAGCGTGAGGCGCACCGCGAGCCGGTCGCGCCAGCGGAGCCCGCCGCTCATGGCGTCCCGAGACGGTAGCCCACGCCCCAGACGGTCTGGACATAGACGGGGTGCGCGGGGTCCGGCTCGATCTTGCCCCGCAGCCGGTTGATGTGCGTGTTGACGGTGTGCGCGTAGCCGGCGTAGGGCAGGCCCCAGACGCGGTCCAGCAGCTCCTGCCGCGCGAAGACGTGCCCCGGGCGGCTCGCGAGCAGCGCCAGCAGGTCGAACTCCTTGACGGTCAGCTCCACGTCGGCGCCGGCGCGCGTCACGCGCCGCGCGTGCGGACGGATGGCGAGGTCGCCGACGGCGAGCGTCGCGTCGGGGTCGGCCGGCGGGCGCTCCATCGCCACGCGGCGCAGCAGCGCCGCCACCCGCGCCAGCACCTCTCGGATGGAGAACGGCTTGGCGACGTAGTCGTCGGCGCCGAGTTCGAGGCCCTCCACGCGGTCGGCCTCGTCGCCGCGCGCGGTCAGCATCAGCACGGGCACCGTGCGTCCGGTCGCGCGGAGGCGACGGCAGACCTCGGTGCCCGCGAGGCCGGGCAGCATCACGTCCAGCACCACGGCGTCGAAGTCCGCCGCGACGGCGCGCTGGAGCGCGAGCGCCCCGTCGGACTCGTGCTCGACGACGTAGCCGGCCTGCACGAGGTGGAGGCGCAGCAGCGCGGCGAGGTCGGCGTCGTCCTCCACGACGAGGACGCGAGGCGGGGCGTCGGACATGGGCGGGCAGGAGGGAGGGCGCGCAGGCCGGGAGCCGCAGGCGATCCGTGCGGCGGCCCCCGACCTGCGACGCCGTCCGGGGACTCGTCCTTACGCGCCCGCCGAGACGGTGAGGGTCGGCCGGGAGGCACAGCCCGGGGGGCGAGCGGACGGCGCCCAATCTGCCGCACCGGCGCCGCCGCAATCCTCTCGCCGGTCTAACGAAGTCGCCCCCGACCATCGGCGCCCCGCCCGGAGTCGTCCGGGCGGGGCGCCGATGGTCGGTCCAGGCCGGCAGCCTACAGGGCGTCGTCGGCCTGCTTGGCGGCCTCGGCGCGGAGGTTGCCGGCCTTGCGCTGGAGCTCGCCCTGGGCGTCCTGCATCTTGCCTTCGGCCTCCATCGAGGCGTCGCCGGTGAGGTCGCCGACGGCGGCCTTGGTCTTGCCCTTGGCCTGCTCCCAGGCGCCCTCGGCCTGGTCCTTGCGGCCTTCGTTCTTCTCGTGGTCGATCTGGTCGTCGACGCGGTCCTTGAGGTCGTCGTTCATCGGAGTGGGGGTCGTGTGGGGAAGGGACCCGCCGCCGGGGCGGGGGGGGGGCTCTGTACACACGAGATTCATATGTCAAGTTCCGGCGCCGGCGCTCCACCGAGCGCGCCCTCGGGGATTCCCTGAACCCGGCGAACCCTCAAACCGAGCCCCGAACGGCCGGTTGAAGGGCCTCCATCTTCCCGCGCCGTCATGTCCGTCTCTCTCCGCCCGCTCGCCGACCAGACGATCGTTCTCACCGGCGCCTCGTCGGGCATCGGCCGGGCGACGGCCCACGAGGCCGCCCGCGCCGGCGCCCGTCTCGTGCTCGCCGCGCGCTCGGCGCCCGACCTCGCCACCGCTGCCGCCGAGTGCGAGGCCCTCGGCGCCGAGGTCGAGACCGTCGAGGCGGACGTGTCGGACCCGGCGTCTGCCGACCGCATCCACGACGCCGCGCACGCCCGCTTCGGCGGGTTCGACACGTGGATCAACAACGCCGGCGTCTCGACCTACGGCTGGCTGCGCGACGTGCCGGTGGACGACGCGCGGCGCGTGTTCGAGACCAACTACTGGGGCGTGGTCCACGGCAGCCTCACCGCCGCGCGTCACTTCCGCAAGATGCACGTCGGCCCCGACGACGGGCGCTTCGGCGGCGCGATCCTCAACGTGGGCAGCGTGCTGTCGGACCGCGCGATCCCGCTCCAGGGCCACTACAGCGCCAGCAAGCACGCCGTCAAGGGCTTCACGGACGCGCTGCGAATGGAGCTGGAGAAGGAGGGCCTGCCGGTGAGCGTGACGCTCATCAAGCCCAACGCGACCAACACGCCCTACCCCGAGCGCGCGGCCAACTTCCTCCCGGACGCCGCGCCGCAGCTCCCGGCGCCGACGTACGCCCCGGAGGTCGTCGCCCGCGCGATCGTCCACGCCGCCGCGCACCCGACGCGCGACGTGACGGTCGGTGCCAAGGACGGCGCGATGTCGCTCCTCGGCATGGCCGCGCCGCGCCTCACGGACCGCCTCATGGAGGCCGTGTTCTTCGACCAGCAGATGGACCCCGACGGGCGTCCGGATCGGCAGGCCGGCGGCGGGCGGCGCGGGACGCTGCACGGCCCGGTCGAGGGCAGCGGGCAGGTCCACGGCGAGGCGCCGGGGCCGGTCTTCCGCCACAGCCTGTGGGCCGGCATCCAGCAGCGCCCGTTCCTGACGCTCGGCGCGGCCCTCGCCGCTGGCGCCGCCCTCGCGCTCGCGAGGGAATGAGAGAGAGGCGTGTAGGCGGGTAAGCGTGTAGGTGGGAGCACTGAACGAAGCTCCTGCTTACACGCCTACGCGCGTCCTCGCCTACACGCGTCCTCGCCTACACGCGTCCTCGCCTACACGCGTCCTCGTCTACACGCGTCCTCGTCTACACGCGTCCTCGTCTACACGCGTCCTCGTCTACACGCGTCCTCGTCTACACGCGTCCTCGCCTACACGCTCCGCTACGCGAAGCGGCCCGCGCGCAGGCTCTTGTCCAGCCACACGCGCTTGGCCTCCAGCTCGCGGAGGCTGAGCAGCGCCTGCCCGCGCGCGCCGGCGACGGCCACGCGCCGCTTGGCCTCGGCGTGCACCTCACGCACCTCCACGCCCAGGCTGAGCGCGAGCTCCTTCGCCATCTCGGCGCAGGCCATGCGGAGGCGGCGCTCCTCGGCGGCGACGTCGCGCGCCGCCGGCGCGGCGACGACCGGCGCCACCGGCACCGCCCGGTGGAAGTCGCCGTGCGACCGGTAGCCGGGCATCTGCTCCAGCGAGAGCGTCTGCCGCTCGCCCTCGCGGACCGACGTCACCTGCCATGCGCTCGGCGTCGGCGGAGCCCCGGCGGCGCCCTCGCGGCCGACGACGCTCTTTCGCGTCTTGAGGCCGGCCTGCTCCTCGGCGGCGATCCAGCGGAGCGTCTCGACGACGTCCGAGTCGTCGGCGGCGTAGAGGTCGCAGCGGTTGGCGTCGTCGGGCCACGCCGGGACGTGGCGCATCCCGCGGAAGACCTGCTGCATCGTCTTGCCGAGTGCCCGGACGAGGTCGGCCTTGACGAGCACCGAGATCGGCTTGATGTCCGTGCCCTCGCCGATCATGTCCACCTGCACCATGACGGCGATCTCGCCGCGCCGGTAGGCGTCGAGCAGCGCCTGGCGCTCGCCGGCGGGCACGTCCTGCCCGATGCGGGCGCTCGTGACCGACGGGTAGCGGCGGCGCACGAAGTCGAGGATCGCGCTCGCGTGGGCGTTGCTCATCGCGATGACGAGCATCTGGTGGTCGGGGTAGCCGGCCCGGCCGTCGCCGGCCGGGAAGCGCCCGGCGCGGGCCATCTGGCGGGCGAGCGTGCCGCGCTTCTCGGCGAAGCGCGCGAACGCCGGCCCGAGCAGCGTCTCGAGGTAGACCTCGTGGAAGCGGAGCTGCCGCCGCGCGAGGAACGTGTCGACGTCTTTGGTTTTCTCGGCCTCGCGGCGGAGGTCCGAGAGCGACAGCTCGACGCGCTCGCCGGTGTCGGTCTGCACCATCTGGACGGTGTAGTCGGCCACGTGGACGTCCACGCGCTTCAGGATGCTGCCCTCGGCGTGGGCCTCGCGCATCGTCACCTCGTGGAGCGCGCGGTAGTAGGCGATGCCGTCCGGCCCCTCGGTCATCGGCACGCCGAAGAGCGTCTTGGCGTCGGCGCGCATCGGCGTGCCCGAGAGGGCGACGCTCGCCGCGTGCGGGAAGCGCTCGATGGCGCGCGCCCACGTGCCGTCGGTCGCGAGGTGGTGCACCTCGTCGAATACGAAGAGGGCCTTCGCGGCCTTGCAGTAGCGCACGAGCGCCGAGTTGCCCTTCGCGCCGGACGCGTACTGGTAGGTCGTGACCACGACCTCGGTGTCGAGGTTTTTCAGGAACACCGCGTCGGAGTCGGCCACGCAGTACGTCACCGGCCGGTCGACGCCCAGCGCGTCGAAGACGCGTGCCAGTTCCTCGGCGTCGGCGTACTGGTCGCGCAGGTTGCCGCGCGGGACGAACACCACGAGCCGGTCAGCCACGCCGGCGGCGCGGGCCACGAGGTAGCTCGCGAGCGCCGTGATCGTCTTGCCGTAGCCCGGCACGAAGACGCCCAGCGCGTTGCGCTCGCCGGCCGTCAGCGCCTCAGCCCACGCACGCAGGAAGGCGTCCTGCCCAGCGCGCAGCGCGAACCCGCCGCGCAGCGACAGGCCGGGGATCACGTCGGGGGGCTCGCCGGCGACGGCCGGCGGGGCGGGGGAGAGCACAGCAGGTCGCACGTCCGGGGGGCTGTGAACCTACGCCCGGCCGGTGACGCCGGTGCGTCGCCGGCCGCGCCGGCAACGAGCACGATTGGTCGATCTAACATGTGTCGCACACGCGACGCGCCGTTGTCGCCTGCCGGCGCTACCTTGGCGCCATGACCGAGCCGACGCCGCCCCCCGCCGACCCCGTGTTCCTTGCCAACGAGGCGCCCGCCGGGTGGCTCCGCCAGATCGCCGACGCCCTGCGCGGCACCGAGCGCGACTACACCGACGGCCCCATCGGGACCGCCCTCTTCCTGCTCGCGGTGCCGATGGTGCTCGAGATGATGATGGAGTCGGTGTTCGCCGTCGTGGACGTCTACTGGGTGTCGTCGCTCGGCGCGCCGGCCGTCGCGGCGGTCGGCCTCACCGAGTCCGTGCTGTCGCTCATGTACGCCGTCGCGATGGGCCTCTCGATGGCGGCGACCGCCGTCGTCGCGCGCCGCATCGGCGAGAAGGACCCCGAGGGCGCGGCGCGCTCGGCCGTGCAGGCGGTCGCCGTGGCCGTCGCGGCGTCGGTCCCGTTCGCGCTGCTCGGCGTGCTGTTCGCGCCCGACCTGCTCCGCCTGATGGGCGCCGACGCCGAGACCGTCGCCGTCGGCGCCGGCTACATGGCGTGGATGCTCGGCGGCAACGCGGTCATCATGCTGCTGTTCGTGCTCAACGCCGTCTTCCGCGGCGCCGGCGACGCGGCCGTCGCGATGCGCGTGCTGTGGCTCGCCAACGGCATCAACCTCGTCCTCGACCCGCTGCTCATCTTCGGCTGGGGGCCGTTCCCCGAGCTCGGCGTCACCGGCGCGGCCATCGCGACGACCATCGGGCGTGGCGTCGCCGTCGGCATCCAGGTGGCCGTGCTGCTGCGCGGGAGCCAGCACCTGCGCGTGCTCGCGCGCCACGTCCGCCTCCACGCCGGCGCCATGGCGACGCTCGTGCGGACCTCCGCCGGCGGCATCGCGCAGTTCGCCGTTGCGACCACGTCGTGGGTCTTCCTGGTGCGCATCGTCGCCACGTTCGGCGCCGAGTCGGTCGCCGGCTACACGATCGCGATCCGCATCTTCCTCTTCACGCTGCTCCCGGCGTGGGGCCTCGCCAACGCCGCCGCGACGCTCGTCGGGCAGAACCTCGGCGCCGGGCAGCCCCAGCGCGCCGAGCGCTCGGTCTGGATCGCCGGCACCGTCACCATGATCCTCCTCGGGGCGGTCTCGGTGGCCTACGTCGTCGGCGCCGAGTGGCTCGTGCGGCTCTTCACCGACGAGGCGCCGGTCGTCGCCGTCGGCGCGCAGGGCCTTCGCGTGATGGCCATCGGCTACGCGATCTTCGCCTGGAGCATGGTCTTCCCGCAGGCCTTCAACGGCGCCGGCGACACGCTCACGCCGACGTGGATCAACCTCGGCTGCTACTGGGCGCTCCAGCTCCCGCTCGCGTGGGCGCTGGCGGGCCCGGCCGGGCTGGACGAGGGCGGCGTCTTCTGGGCGGTCGTCGCGGCGGAGACGGCGGCGGCGGTCGTCGGCGCGCTGCTCTTCCGGCAGGGGCGGTGGAAGACGATGGTGGTGTAGGGGGCTACCGAACAACGGTCAGCGCGACGGACTCGGCGAACGAGGCGCCGGTGACGCGCACCACGTAGCGCCCCGGCGCGAGCGAGCGCGTCTCGATGCGCAACCCGGCCTCGGCTGCCACTGCGTCACGATCGGCGAGCGTCTGCACTGCTCGCCCGAGCACGTCTACGACGTAGGCCGACACTACGTCCGGCTGTGGGAGCGTCAGCCGGACGACCGCGCCGCCGCTCCCGGCCGGATTGGGCACGGGTGGCGAGACGACGCGCGCCTCGGCCACCGGCGCGTCGTCGGCTGCGACCGTCGAGGCGTCGGTGAAGAGGTAGACCGCGCCGAACTCGTCGGCGTCGGGCGTCGGGTACGGCGCGCCGACGGCGAAGCGCCGGCCCTCAACGTCGACGGCCGTCCCGAATCGCTCGTTCTGGCGCGGTGCGGCGGACGACAGCGTCCCGAGCGGGACCCACGCCTGTCCGGTGAAGGCGAACGCGAGCGCCTGCCCGGCGAACGTCCCGGCGTCGGGATGGCTGGCTAGTGGCGCGCCGACGATGGCGCGGCTCCCGTCGAGAGCGACGCTGGTGCCGAAGCCGTCGGCGTCGGACGCGCCGTCGAACCGGGCCACCGGCATCCACGCCGTGCCGTCGTAGAGCCACGCCGCGCCGCGACCGGACGCCGCCGGCGCGCCGACGAGCAGGCGCCCGCCGCTCGCGGCGATCGCGGTGCCGAACGTCAGCGCGAGCGCCGGGTCGGGGCTGGAGAGCGACAGGGTGTAGCGCCACGCCAGCCCGTCGAACTCGAACACGTGGACGGCGCCGTCGCGGGCGCCCGGTCCGGCCTCGATCCCGGGTGCGCCGACGTACGCGCGGTCGCCGTCGAGCGCCACGTCGGCCCCAAACGAGAAGCTCGAGTCGGGGTCGAGGGCGTCGAGATAGGCGACACGAGGCCAGCCGGTGCCGGTGAACTCGTGCAGCGAGGCCCAGCCCGGCCCGGTCGAACGGTCAGTCCCGAGCAGCATCCGGTTTCCGTCGAAGTCGCCCGCGTTCGCGCTTGGCAAGCTGTACTCGTGCGTCCATCCGCTCGCCGTCCGGCGGAACACGCGCGAACTGATCGACTCGTTCGCGAGCAGAGAGGCGCCGTCGAGGACGACATCGGCCACCGACCCGAACGGGCGCAAGAGCCGAGCCTCCAGCGTTGGAATCGCGCCCGAGGTGACATACACGTACGTCGACGACCAGCTTTCTTGGGCGGACGCACCCACCGCCACCCGCCCGCCACTGATCGAGACGGCGTTTCCGAACCGATGGAGATGGCGGTTCGGACCCAGCACGATGTCCGCGCGAGGCGTCCAGCCGGTCCCTCCTCGTTCGAAGGCGTGCACCGACCCCGCGTCGCGCGCACCTTCGTACGCTGTGCGGGGCGCCCCGACCACCACCCGAGTGCCGTCGAGGCCGATCGCCTCCCCGAACGACTGGTATTCGCAATGCACGGTCCCCTCAAGATTGCACGGCCCCTCGACGGGCGGCGCCAAGGTGCCCACGTGCACCCATTCGCTTCCGTCGAACTCGAACTCGACCACGCGGCCATAGTCGTACGGCGCACCCACCATGAGCGTGCTGCCTTCGAGGGCGACATACGCTCCAAATCGTCCTGAAAAGGGACCCGGCTCTGGATCGGTCAGCGTCGCATCCAGCGACCATTCATTGCCGTCCCACGCATACACATACACGTCTCCGGATGGACCGTACCGGTCTCCGGTCACAAAGCGATTCCCGCTGATGACGATCCCGGTCTCGGGGTGCCACCCGCTGCTTGTCGGAGGCGTGACGATCTGACGCCATTCCCAGCCGGTAGGCGTCCGTTCGAAGGCGTGAAGGTGGTAGTACCGACTTTCGTGAACCAGCACCAGCGAGTCGCTCGCCGCCAAGCCATCGCCGAAGTTGCCCGGGTCGGCGACCGGTGAGGAGAGGGTCGCCGTGAGCGTCCACGTGCCATCCTCGGCCCGCTCGTAGATGTAGACGCGCCCCGACACGCCGGAGAACCGGGAGCTGACGAACAGACGGGTTCCTGTATACACGAGATGCTCGCCGAAGTACTGCTGTCCGGTCGCCGGTGGGCGAAGCGTGGCGACGCGCTCCCACCGACCGTCACGCAGAGCGAATACGTCCACGAAACCACGCGCCACAGGCGCTTCATACGGGTTGCCGACGAACATCAGGCTGTCACGGAGCGCGACGGCGCTTCCATAGAATCGCTCTTGGGCGGGATCCTCCGGACGAATCGCCTGGAGCAACCTCCACGTGCCCTGCGAGCGGTGGAGAACGTATACCTCGTCGTCTCCTTGCAAATAGCCTCGGGTCGGCTGTCTCGTCTTTCCGACGACGGCGTAGTCACCACTTAGCGCGAGGTGGTTGCCGAAGCGATGGCCGTCTGAGCCGTACTCGGGCTGGAGTGTGGCCGAGTGGACGATCTGGCCGGTCTGGCCGGCGACGACGAGTGGCGCGAGAAGAACGAGCAGGAGCAATCGGCCCACGAAGACCAGCGGCGGGTGCGGCGCCAAGGTAGACGCCGCACCCATCGCCCCTTTCGATGGGCACGCCGATTGGCACCCGAATGCCTACGCCTCGCCGGCCGGGGCCATCGGCGCGGGCTCGGCCGGTGACGTCGCCGGCGCGGCGCCCGTCGAGAGCGTGACGCCGCCGCCGGGCGCGGCGTCCACGGTGATCGTCTCGCCGGCCGAGACCAGCCCCGCGAGGATCAGCTCCGCCAGGCGGTTCGCCACGCGGCGCTGGAGCACGCGCTTGAGCGGGCGCGCGCCGAACGCCGGGTCGTAGCCCTCGGCCGCGAGCGCGTCCGCGCCGGCGTCGGTCAGCGCCATCTCGATGCCGTGGCTCCTGGCCGCCATGCGGCGCGTCGCCTCGAACTGGAGGCGGACGATCTGGCGGATCCCGTCGCGGTCCAGCGGACGGAACACGACGACCTCGTCGATCCGGTTGAGAAACTCCGGGCGCAGGCGCTGGCGGAGCTGCTGGAGCAGCTCGTCCTTCAGCGCGTCCAGCTCGGCTTCCGTCACCGGACCCGCATCCAGGCGCCGCGCGATGGTCTCGCTGCCGAGGTTGGAGGTCATCACGACGAGCGTGTTCGTGAAGTCCACCGTGCGGCCCTTCGAGTCGGTCAGGCGGCCGTCGTCGAGGAGCTGGAGCAGGACGTTGAAGACGTCCGGGTGCGCCTTCTCGATCTCGTCGAGCAGTACGACCGCGTACGGCCGGCGGCGGACCGCCTCGGTGAGCTGCCCGCCCTCGTCGTAGCCGACGTAGCCCGGAGGCGCGCCGACGAGGCGCGACACCGCGTGCCGCTCGCCGTACTCGGACATGTCGATCCGCACCAGCGCGCCCTCGTCGTCGAAGAGCTGCGCCGCGAGCGCCTTCGCGAGCTCCGTCTTGCCGACGCCCGTGGTGCCGAGGAAGATGAACGACCCCAGCGGACGGCTGGCCTCCTGGAGCCCCGCGCGCGCACGGCGGACGGCATTGGCGACGGCCTCGACGGCCTCGGGCTGGCCGACGACGCGCGCCGCGAGCGCGGCCTCCATCTTCAGCAGCTTCTCGCGCTCGGCCTCCAGCATCTTGCTCACCGGGATGCCCGTCGCGCGGGCGACGACCTCGGCGATGTCCTCGGCTGAGACCTCCTCCTTGAGCATCGCGCCGGACGCCTGCGCGTCGGCGAGCGCGCGGCCGGCGTCGTCGATCTGCGCCTCCAGCGCCGGCATCTGCCCGTAGCGGATCTCGGCCACGCGCCCGAAGTCGCCCTGGCGCTCGCGCTCGTCGGCCTCGGTCTTGAGCGCGTCGAGCTCGGCGCGCGCCGTCTTGATCGTCTGGACGAGCGAGCGCTCGGACTCCCAGCGCGACGTCAGCCGCGCGCGCTCCTCTTCGAGGTCGGCGAGCCGGCGCGTGATGTCCTCCTCCTGCGCCGTGTCGTTCTCGCGGCGGACCGCCTCGCGCGCGATCTCCTGCTGGCGGATCTGCCGCTCGACGGCGTCGAGCGCCTCGGGGCGCGAGTCGATCTGGAGGCGCATCCGGCTCGCGGCCTCGTCGATGAGGTCGATGGCCTTGTCCGGCAGGAAGCGGTTCGTGACGTAGCGGTCACTCAGCTCCGCCGCCGCGACGATGGCGCCGTCGGTGATGCGCACGCCGTGGTGCACCTCGTAGCGGTCCTTGATCCCGCGCAGGATCGCGATCGTGTCCTCGACCGTCGGCTCCTTGACGAGCACCATCTGGAAGCGCCGCTCCAGCGCCTTGTCCTTTTCGAAGTGCTTCTGGTACTCGTCCAGCGTCGTCGCGCCGATGGCGCGCAGCTCGCCGCGCGCGAGGGCCGGCTTGAGGATGTTGGCGGCGTCCATCGCGCCCTCGCCGCCGCCGGCGCCGACGAGCGTGTGGATCTCGTCGATGAACAGGATGACCTCGCCGTCGGCGTCGGTCACCTCCTTGACGACGGCCTTGAGGCGGTCCTCGAACTCGCCTCGGTACTTGGCGCCGGCGATGAGCGCGCCCATGTCGAGCGCGAGGATCTTCTTGTCCTTGAGGCCCTCCGGCACGTCGCCCTGCACGATGCGGATCGCCAGCCCCTCGGCGATCGCCGTCTTGCCGACGCCCGGCTCGCCGACGAGCACGGGGTTGTTCTTGGTGCGGCGACTGAGGATCTGGAGCACGCGGCGGATCTCGTCGTCGCGCCCGATGACCGGGTCGATCCTGCCCTTGCGCGCGGCGTCGTTGAGGTCGCGCGCGTAGCGGTTGAGCGCGTCGTACTTGGACTCCGCGTAGGGGTCCTGCACGCGCTGCCCGCCGCGCACCTCCTTGAGGACGCCGAGGAGGGCGTCGCGCGAGACGCCCTGCGCGCGGAGCGCGTCGCCGACGGCGCCCGGCGCGGCGGCCAGCGCCATCAGCAGGTGCTCGGTGGCGACGAACTCGTCGCCCAGCGCGCCGGCCTCGGCGAGCGCGGCGTCGAAGACAGCGCCGAGCGGCTGCGAGACGAACTGCCCGGACGTGCTCGCGCCGGTGACGCGCGGCAGCGCGTCGAGCGCGGCGTCGGCGCGCTGCGCGAGCACGTCCACGTGGGCGCCAAGGCGGCGGAGGAGGGTGACCGCCAGCCCGGCGTCGTCGGCCAGGAAGGCGGAGAGGAGGTGGGCGGGGTCGATGCCCTGGTGGGTGCGGCGGCGGGCCGTCTCGGCGGCGGCCTGGACGGCTTCCTGGGCCTTGACGGTGAGCTTCTGGAGGTCCATCGGCGGGGCGTGCGTGCGGGGTTGGAATGCCCCTGCTACGCGCGGCGCGGACACACGTGCCGGCGCATGCGTCACGCTCTCGTGAATTCCGTTATTGTCGAGCAGATAGAGACGGGCCGAAGTGGGGACGGAACAACGCTCTGCGCCTCCGGCGATCCCGCGGCCCCCGGACGCTGAACATTCCGGTGAACATCCAAGAATATGTGCGCCGGGCGGGGCACGCGATGTAGCTTCCGATCCCCTCTCCGCCTCGCCGTGCCGACCCTCCTCCAGCGCATCGGCATCGCCGGAAGCGCGACCCTTCTTCTGGTCGCGCTCGTGGTCAACGGCGTCATCGGATACCGCGCCGTCCAGGAGCAGACGGCGGCCTTCGAGGAGATGTACCAGGCGCAGCGCCTGCTCCGCCGCATCACGCTGCTCCAGCTCGCGCTGTCGGACGCCGAGACCGGCCAGCGGGGCTTCCTCCTCTCCGGCGAGGCCCGGTATCTCGAGCCCTTCGAGAACGGCCGCCGCGAGACCCTCGCGACGCTCGACACGCTGGCCCTGCTCGCCCGCCCGTTCCCCGACAAGGAGGCGCGCATGCCGATGGTGCGCAGTCTCGCGACGGCGAAGATCGCGGAGATGGACTCGCTCGTCGCGCTCGGACGCGCCGGGCGCTTCGACGACGCCATCGCGCGTCTCCGCCTCGGGCGCGGCAAGGCCATCATGGACTCCCTCCGCGTCCACACCGGCATCATGGAGGACGGCGCGATGGCCCGCCGCGACCGCGATGTGGCGCTCGCCGAGCGCGCCAGCACGCGGGCCGTCCGCACCATCGTCCTGTCGAGCGTCGCGCTGCTGCTGCTCGTCCTGCTCCTCGGGTGGTACCTGCGGCGGACCCTCCGCCAGCGCGAGCGCGCCGCCGTCGAGCTCGCGCGCGCCAACGGCTCCCTCACGCAGGCCCTCGCCGAGCGCGAGTCGGCGCTGACGAGCGTCCAGGCGATGCAGGCGCAGCTCGTCCAGCAGGAGAAGCTCGCCGGCCTCGGGCGCCTGACGGCGGGCGTCGCGCACGAGCTCAAGAACCCGCTCAACTTCGTCAACAACTTCGCGCAGCTGACCGACGAGCTGGCTGTCGAGCTCCAGGCCGCGCTCGACGCGGGGCAGACCGACGAGGCGCTCTCGCTCGTGCCCGACCTCCGCCTCAACACGGCCAAGGTGCTGTCGCACGGCCAGCGGGCCGACGAGATCGTCCGTACGATGCTGGTGCACGCGCGCGGCGTCTCGGGCGAGCGGCAGCCGGTGGGGCTCGACGCGCTGCTGACGCAGGCCGCCGAGCAGGCCGTCGGGCCGACGCACCTCCTCGCCGGCGACGCACCGGACGGCGCGCCCGACGGCCTGCGTCCTGTCGCCGTCGAGATCGGCGGCGCGACCGGCGTCGACGTCTGGGGCGTGCCGGGGGCGCTGTCGCGTCTCTTCCTCAACCTCGTCGAGAACGCCGTGGACGCCGTCCGCGAGCGCGCCGGCCTCGTGCCCGACCCCGACTACGCGCCGACGGTCTGGCTGGACGTCCGGCGCGGGCGCGACCGACTCGGTCAGTCTGTGGCCGTCGTGACGGTCGCCGACAACGGACCGGGCATCCCCGAGACCGCGCTGCCGCGCATCTTCGAGCCCTTCTACACGACGAAGGCGCCGGGGCAGGGGACTGGCCTCGGCCTCTCGCTGGCTTACGACATCGCCGTCGGGCACGGCGGCACGCTCTCGGCCGGCCGCGCCGACGCCGGCGGCGCCCTCTTCACGGTCACGCTGCCGACGGAGGAGCCAGGAAGCGTGTAAGAGAGGAGGCGTGGAGGGTGGCGATGCGCACCCGCCGGTCCGTCCGCCCGCCTACACGCCTCCTGTCCTGCACGCCTAAAACCGCAGCAGCGCGGCGACGGGGCCGTGCGCGCGGAGCGCGGCCAGCGCGGCCTCGCTGCGGACGATCTCCAGCGAGGCGCCCTGCGCGAGCGCGCGCTCCATCATGTGCTCCATCAGGTCGGGCACGCGCGTCAGCTCGCGGCCGGCGTCGGTGCCCGACGCCTGCGTCGAAAGCAGGCCCGTCTCGGGGTCCAGCCCCCCCTCGACGGCTGCCTCGTCGTCCACGACGAGCGTCATCACGCGCTGCTGGTTGAGCATGTCCACGGTCGCGTCGAGGCCGGCGACGGCGCGGCTGTGGAGCAGCTGCTCCACGCGGCCGAGCGTCTCGCTCTCCTCGCGCGCCTCGGTCTGGCGCTGGACCGTCTCGGCCGCGGCGGCCACATCGGGCGTCGAGGCGTGGATGTCGCACGCGAACGAGCCGGCGAGGCGCTGGCGCGTGGCCTGGTCGAGCCGGTCGAGGAACTCGGCCTCCATGTCGGGCGAGACCGAGTGGATGACGTGCCGCGCGCCGAGCTCGCGCACGATGAGGTCGGTGGCGTGCGCGCTGCGGTGGGCGTGCGCGCGGCGGAGCTCGTCCTTGATGTCCTGCCGCTGGTCCTTGCTCACGAAGTCGGTCACGGCCATCTCCTCGCCGTCGAGCGTGTAGACCTCCTCGACGAGCCCGATCTGCGAGAAGAAGAAGCGGCTCTTGTGGGCCGACACGAGGGCGATCACGAAGCGGTCGTTCTCGTCGCGCACGCGCGCGAGCGGACGCACGTGCGGCCCGCGATCCAGGTGCACCGACGCCGGGAGGGCGACGGCCGTCCCGATCTGCTCGAAGAGGCCGGTGGCGCCGCACGCGAAGAAGGCGACGCCGCGCCCGGTGCGCGGCAGGCCGGCGGCGAGCGCCTCGTCGATCCGGTCGAGGTCGGCGGCGACGGCGCGGCGGTGTTCGGCCGGCGCCTCGGCCTCGGCCTGCGCGCGGAGGTCGCGCAGCGTGCGCGCCCACGTGTCGCCGATCCGCTGCTCGGGGCTCAGGTCGAGGTAGAGGCTCACGACCGGCGCGTCGTCGCACGTGGCGTCGTTGAGGCGCGCGAGGTGGTCGGCCGACAGGAAGTGGAAGCCGGGGGTCGTCGTGCGGGAGTGCAGTTCGGCGAGGAGGGCGTCGCGGACGTCAGGCGCGAGGGCGGAGCTCATGTGGGAGGGGGAGGAAAAGGAAAGAGAGGCGTGTAGGCGTGTACGCGTGTAAGGGAGAAATGGGGCGAGTGCTCACCTGCTTACACGCCTCCCCTCTTACACGCGTACACGCCTAGACCGGGTCGCCGGTGTAGGAGTCGTGCGCGTCGTCGGGGTCGTCGGGCAGCGGGAGGTCGTCGGTCGAGCGCCCGAGCGTGGTGCGGGCGCGGCCCAGCAGCGCGGCCGTGTCGTGGAGCGACGCGTCGAGGACCTGCGCGGTCTCGGTGAGCGAGAGCGCGAACTCGTCGTGCAGCAGGACGGCCGCGCGGCCATGGACGTCGAGGCCGCTGTCGGCGAGCGCCGCGAGCTCGTCCGACGTCAGCGGCTCGGTGTCGCCGGCGCCCGCCTCGATGTCCACCGGCGTCGAGCCGGGGATCAGGTCGGCGTAGGTCGTCACGTCGAACGGCTGGCGGAAGTCGTAGATCTCGTCGCCGACGGCGTCGGCAGCGTCGGGCGACGGCACGCGCTCGTCGAGCGACACGGCCTTGCGGCGCGTGTAGAGTGCCTCCTGCTTCGCGAAGCGCGCGAGCGCTCGCGTCTGGAGCCCCAGCAGCCACGCGCGCGGACGCAGCCGCGCGGGGTCGTGGTCGCCCCGGCGGGTCCACGCCGCCACCAGCGCCTCGCCGACGAGCTCTTCGGGCGTGAGGTCCGACGCGCGAAGCGTGCCGGCCGCCGCCTCGGCGTCGATCATACGCCGCGCGGCGGCGAGCATCGCCGGCCGGTAGGGCGCCACGGCCTCGTGGAACGCGTCGCGGTCGCCGCCGAGGGCGCGGGGCCAGGTGTCGTCGCCGGTCATCTGCGGGAGGGGAAGACGGGCTCCCCGATACCCCGGCGGCGGCGGCGAGGATCCGCCGCGCGCATCAATCGGCCTCTCGGTTCGGACGGCTTACTCGGCGAGCGTGACGACGACCGGGAAGTGGTCCGTGACCTCGCGCGGGTCGTGGCTGTGCACGTAGCGGACGTCCCGCACCAGCCGGTACAGCCCCGGCGAGAGCAGGATGTGGTCGATCGCCGACAGCTCGCCCTCCTCGATCTGGTCGTTGTTGTTGCGGTCGTAGAGCGACGTGAAGCGCTCGGCCTGCGGCACGTCGCCGAGGACGTTGACGAGGTCGTCGGCCGGCCCGTCGCCGGCGCGCTTGACGATTGCGAGCACGTCCGAGATCGGGCGGCTGTGGTTGCGGTCGCGGATCGCGTCGTCGAAGTCGTTGAAGTCGCCGAGGACGACCACCTCGCGCCCGGCGGCGGCCTCCTGCGCGACGAACGCGCGGATGACCTCGGCCTGCGCCTCGCGGCGCGGGCGCCGCTCGGGGTTGTCCGGCTGCGCGAGGAAGTGGACGCCGACGAGCGTCGTCGGCCGCCCCAGCAGCGTCACGCGCGCCCACAGGTTCTTGGAGACGCCGTAGCGCTGGTCGGTCACGCCCACCGGCACCGTCTCGTTGATGCGCCCGACGGCCTCGACGGGCACCCGCGAGAGCAGGCCCAGGTTCTGCCCGGTGAAGCGGTCGAGCCCCGGCACGAGGTGCGGCGTGTAGCCGAGGTCGGCGAGCGACTCGGCGATCATCCGCTCCAGCACGCCGAGGTTCTCGGTCTCGGGGATCATCACGACGTCGGCGTCGAGCATCCGGATGATGCGCGCGATGCCGTCGCGGTGGGCGCGTGCGGCCGCCGGGTCGCCCTTCCAGTCGAACGTCGCCTCGCCCTCGTCGCCCTCGCCGTCGAACAGGAACTCGCCGTTGAGGGTGGCGACGCGCAGGCCGTCGACGGTCCACGTCGGCGGGGGCTGGACCGCGAAGACGGGCGCCGGCGCGCCGGCGGGCGCCGACGGCGCGGCCGGGCGAGGTCCGCCGCACCCGGCGACCAGCAGGAGGAGGACGGCGGAGCGGAACAGCGGCGGGACCGGCATCGGGCAGGCGGGGGAACGGACCCCCAGATTACGGACGCGGGGCGCGCCCCGAAGGACGCGCCCCGCGCGGTTGTGGCCGGAGGGCCGGGTTCACAGGCGGACGCTCAGCGGCAGAGCGGTCGCCAGCCCTTCGTAGAAGCGGAATCGGTCGGGGGCGACGCGGTAGCCGACGGGCTGGACGGGCGTCTTGCCGTTGGCCCAGCCGGGCGCGCGTCGGCCGGGCATCGACCGCTCGCTGTAGAAGTGGCGTGTCGTCTGGCCGAACGGCCGGGCGGCAGCGGGTGCGTGGTACACGCCGTGCGCCGCGCGCAACGCCTGCTCCCAGCCCTGCGCGTCGCTCGACGGCGTCAGCGACACGAACATCGTGCGCTTGGACGAGCCGGGGTTGAACGCGCTGAACTGGTAGGGGTCCGTGACCACCCCCTCGTACGTGCCTTGCCCGCGGTAGCGCGTCTCCACGCGGTTGCGGACGACCCACGCGACGAGGGTCTGCTCATGGGCCTGCTTCGTCTCCGAGTAGATGCACCGGGCGAGCCACAACACGTCGTCGCTGACGCGATCCGGGGCGTACTCCGGGATGGCGTTGGAGACGGCGACGGCCGGGGTGCGGACCGCCTCGGCGGTCGGGTTCAGGGAGATGAAGAGGGCGAGCGCGGGGAGCTGGGCGGCGAGCAGCACGGCGAGCGCCGCGGCCACCTTCGTTCCAGGGTTCGTCATGCAGTCGGGAGTCGATGTCAGGAAGGCCGGCACGAGGCCGGGTCACATGTACGAGACACAGAGACAGTGCCGGGAACGGGACGCGAGCGAGCCGGGGTGCGAACGCCCCGTGAAGAGTCCGCCCAGGAGCCTCTCATGCAGGCTCCGGGGGCCGATTCGCGGCATCGGCGCGACCTTCTTCACCCCGCCGTCGACGTGGGTCCACGCGGCCTTCGCCGGCTGCGTGCGGCTGTCCAGCCTCGGGCACACCGCCGTCCTCTCGAAAAAACACACCTTGCACATCACCCGGAATTCGTGCTCCGAGTCGTCGCCGACACCCTGATCCCCGACGCTGAGGCCGCCTTCGGCGCGCTCGGACCGGTGCGCGTGCTCCCCGCCGCGCACCTCACGCGCGACGCGCTCGCCGGCGCCGACGTGCTGCTCGTCCGCAGCGTCACGCGCATCACGCCCGACCTCGTCGCCGGCACGCCGGTGCGCTTCGTCGGGACCGCCACGGCTGGCACCGACCACCTCGACCTCGCCGGTCTCGCGCGCGCCGGCGTCGCGACCGCCCACGCGCCGGGCAGCAACGCGGACTCGGTCGTGGACGCCGTCGTCGCGACGCTGCTCGCGCTCGCGTCCGACCGCGGCGAGACGCTCGCCGGGCGCACGCTCGGCGTCGTCGGCGCCGGGGCCGTCGGCGGACGCCTCGTGCCGCGCGCCCGCGCGCTCGGGATGCGCGTCGCGGTGTGCGATCCGCCACGCGCCGCCGCCGGCCATCTCGACCACGACTACCTCCCGCTGGACGACGTGCTGGCGGCGTCGGACATCCTCTCGCTCCACGTCCCGCTCGCCGAGCCTGCCCCCGCGCAGGCGGGGGACGGGCTGTGCCCGACACGCGACTTGATCGGCGCGGACGCGCTCGCGCGGCTGCCCGACGGCGCGTGGCTCGTCAATGCCGCGCGCGGTGAGGTGGTGGACGGCGCGGCGCTGATGGCTGCGCGTCCGCGCCTCGGCGCGCTCGTGCTGGACTGCTTGCCCGGCGAGCCGGCGCCCGACCCGGCGCTCGTCGCGGCGACCGACCTCGCGTCGCCGCACGTCGCCGGGCACGCCGTCGAGGCCAAGGCGCGCGGGACGGCGATGCTGGCGGCGGCCGTCCGCGCGTGGGCCGAGGGGCAGGGCGAGGCGCCGGCCGCGCCGTACGTCCCGCGACCGGCGACGCCTCAAATCGTGACCGCACCGGCGGCCGGCGACGCGACGGCGATCCTCGACGCGCTCGCGCGGCAGGCGTGCGACGTGCGCGCCGAGGACGCGCGCTTCCGCGCGGCGATGGACCGGGCGTCGCCGGCCGAGCGCGCGGCGGCGTTCGCCGACCTGCGCCGGAGTTACCCGCGACGCCGCGAGATGGCGTCGTGCGTCGTGGCCGGCGACGTCCCGGCGGAGATGCGCGACGCCGTCACCGGCGGCCTCGGGATGCGCCTCGGCTGACGGCGGGCGGAGGCTACTGGCAGAGGCCGGCCGTCCAGTCCGACGCGCCGCGCCCCGGCTGGCAGCGCACCTGGCGGACGACGCCGGCGACCGTCCAGGCGTCGTCCATGCGCACGGTCGTCACGCGGAGGCGCTCGTCGCGCACCGAGTCGTCGGCCAGCCCGGTGCGCGTGACGATCACGATGGCGTGGCGCGGACGCGCGTTCAGTACCTCGACGGTCGTCCGCCCGCCCTCCTCGTCGACGCCGGCGACGGCGCGGGCGGCGGCCTCGGGCGTCGCGCCCGACCCGGCGGGGACGTCGCCGAAGGCCCAGACGCCGGTCGGGCCGTCGTCGCGCGCGTCGAGCATCCGCATCGAGCCGACGACGGACACGAGGTCGTCGATGGCGGCGCGCGTGCAGCCGTCGCCGGCGGGGCTGTCGATGGCGTAGGCGACGCCGTCGGTGCCGAACCACTCGGTGCCGGCGCGCATCGGGCCCCAGTCGGTCTCGTCGCCGGCCTCCGACCAGCCGAACGGGATCGGTCCGTACGTCGCGAGGGCGGGGGCGTCCACGTCGCGCTGCTCGGGGGGCGGGATCACGAAGCGGTCGCCGAGCCCCTCGGTGCCGGCGGTGACGGCGAAGCAGGCGCCGCCGGGTTCGGCGTAGCGGATCGTGTACTCGGGATAGTCGCCGGCCTGGGCGTCGACGCCGGCGACGCGCCAGCCGGCGGGCAGGCGGCCCGGGACGGCGACGGGCACGCCGAGGTCGGCCAGCACGGCGGCCTGTGCCTCCGGGAGGCCGGCGGCGGCGGCGCGGTCGGTGGCCGACGGCGGCGCGGGCGCGTCGCCCGGCGTCGGCGGCGGGACGGGCGCGGCGGCCGTCACCGGCGCCGCGGGAGCGTCCGGCGACGCGCACGCCGTCAGGAGGCCGGCGGCGAGAGCGACGAGCAGGGCGGGGCGGGGCGGCATCGGCTCAGGCGGTGGTGAGGAGCGCGTCGCGGAAGGCCGCGACGTTGGCGCCGACGTCGCCGGCGAAGACGGCGCTGCCGGCGACGAGCACGTCGGCGCCCGCGTCGGCGAGCGCGCGCGCGTTGCCGGGCGTCACGCCGCCGTCGACCTCGATGAGGGCGCGCGCGCCGCGCGCGCGAAGCCGCCGCACCTTGTCCAGCGCCGCCGGGAGGAACGACTGCCCGCCGAAGCCGGGGTTGACCGACATGACGCAGACGAGGTCCACGTCGTCCAGCACCTCGTCGAGCGTGTGGAGCGGCGTCGCCGGGTTGAGCGCCACGCCGGCGGCGCAGCCGAGGTCGCGGATCATCTGCAGCGTGCGGTGCAGGTGCGGGCACGCCTCCTGGTGGACCGTGATCGTCGCCGCGCCGGCGCGCGCGAAGTCGGTCAGGTAGCGCTCGGGCGCCTCGATCATCAGGTGGACATCCAGCGGCGCGCCGTAGCGGGCCGCGACCTCGCGCACGCCCGCCATCACCGGCGTGCCGAAGCTGATGTTGGGCACGAAGTGGCCGTCCATCACGTCCACGTGCAGCCAGTCGGCGCCGGCGGCGAGGGCCTCGCCGGCGTGGGCGCCGAGGCGCGAGATGTCGGCGGCGAGCAGCGACGGCGCGAGGATCATCGGCGGCGGCGGGCGGTGCGCCAAGGTAGCGCGAGCGCCGGGTGCGCCGGAGGGACCGGGCCTTCATCAAAGCTTTGCGAACGCGCCGCACGCGGGTATCTTCGCCCCTTGCCCGCCGAGCCGACCGCCACCGCATGAGCCTTGCCACCACGCAGCTGCTCTACCAGTCCCTCCGCCTGCGCGACTTCGACTTCGAGTACCCGCGCGAGCTGGTGGCGGCGTACCCGGCCGAGCCGCGCGAGAGCGCCCGGCTGATGGTGGTGGACCGCGCGACGGGCGCCATCGCGCACCGCTCGGTGCGCGACCTGCCGGAGTACTTCGGCGCCGGCGACGTGCTCGTGGTCAACGACACGATGGTGAGCCCGGCGCGTCTGCGCGCGACCAAGACCGAGACCGGCGCGGGCATCGAGGTCTTCCTCGTGCGCGAGCTCAACGCGCAGCACCGGCTGTGGGACGCGCTCGTGGACCCCGCGCGGAAGGTCCGCGTCGGCAACCGGCTGGAGTTCGCCGACGGCCTCGCCGCCGAGGTCATGGACAAGACGACGAGCCGCACGCGCACGCTCCGCTTCATCACCGACCTGCTGCCGACCGACCTCTACCTCCGGCTCGACGCGCTCGGCGAGGCGCCCATCCCGCCGTACCTCCGCCGCGCGGCCGAGGCGGCCGACAAAGTGCGCTACCAGACGGTCTTCGCGCGCCACCGCGGCGCCGTCGCTGCGCCGACGGCGGGTCTCCACTTCACGCCCGCGCTGGTGCGCGCCGTCGAATCCGCCGGCGCCGCCGTCGCGCCGGTGACGCTCCACGCCGGCCTCGGCGCCTTCGAGCCCGTCGAGACCGAGGACCTCTCGAAGCACCGCGTCGTGACCGAGGCGTTCGCCGTGCCCGAGGCCACCGCCGAGCGCGTCAACGCGGCCCTCGCCGGCGGGCACGTGGTGACGGCCTGCGGCACGACGGTCCTCCGCGCCACCGAGAGCGCCCTCTCGGCCACGCGCCGCCTCAAGGCGGCGTCGGGCTGGACCGACCGGTTCATCTACCCGCCGCACGACTTCCACGTCGCCGGCCGGCTGCTGACCAACTTCCAGCGCCCGCGCTCGACGCGCCTGATGGCCGTCGGCGCCTTCATGGGCATGGACCTGCTGCGGCACGCCTACGAGGAGGCCGTCACGCACGAGTACCGCCTCTTCTCGTTCGGCGACGCGATGCTGGTGCTGTAGCGCGGCTGCGCCGCGCGGGAATGGGGGATGCGTCGCTCCGCGCCGCTGGGAATGGGGGATGGGGAGAGATGCATCGCTGCGCCGATGGCGAGGTGCGCCGTGCATTCCCTCCTCCCCCATTCCCCATCGCCCCTACCTTGGCCCGGTCTCTCCGCCGCTGCCATGCCGTCCACGATCCTCTTCACCGGCTACCCCGGCTTCCTCGGCGTCGAGCTGCTGCCGCGGGTGCTGGCGCGCGACGAGAGCGCCGAGGCCGTCTGCCTCGTGCAGGAGCGCTTCCTGTCGCTCGCCGAGGCGCGCGTCGCCGACCTCGACCCCGCGCTCGCCGCGCGCGTGCGCCTCGTCACCGGCGACATCACCGAGCTCGACCTCGGGCTGGGCGACGCGTGGGACGGCCTCGCGGCCGTCGTCACCGAGATCTACCACCTCGCGGCGATCTACGACCTGAGCGTCCCGCGCGAGGCCGCGATGCGGGTCAACGTCGAGGGCACGCGCCACGTGTGCACCTTCGCCGCCGCGTGCGCGGGCCTCGCGCGGCTCCACTACGTGAGCACGTGCTACGTCTCGGGCCGCTACGCGGGCATCTACCGCGAGGACGACCTCGTCAAGGAGGGCCAGACGTTCAACAACCACTACGAGGAGACCAAGCACCTCGCCGAGGTGATCGTCCGCAAGCGGATGGCCGCCGGCCTGCCGGCGACGATCTACCGCCCGGCCGTCGTCGCCGGCGACGCGGCCACCGGCGAGACGCAGAAGCTCGACGGCATCTACTACATCATCCGCTGGGTGCTGCGCCAGCCGGGGCCGGTGGCCGTCGTGCCGGCGCTGGGCGACCCGTCGAGCGTCCGCTTCAACGTCGTCCCGCGCGACGTCGTCGTGCGCGCCATCGCCGAACTGTCGGGGCGGGCCGACACCGTGGGCCACTGCTACGCGATCGCCGACCCCGAGCCGATGACCATCGCGCAGATCCTCGACCGCATCGGCGAGGCGGCGGACCGCTCGCTCGTCAAGGTCTGGCTGCCGGTGGCCGTCGCGAAGGCCGCGCTGGCCTACGTGCCGGGTGTCGAGCCCCTGCTCGGCATCCCCGCCGACGCGGCCGACTACTTCGTCCACCCGACGTACTACGACACGCGCCACGCCGAGGCCGCGCTCGCCGGCACGGGTCTCCTCTCGTGGGACCGCGAGGCGTGGCTCCGCGCGCTCGTCGCCTTCACGCGCGAGCACATGGAGATGGCGTCGGACGCGATGGTGTAGCGCGCGGCGGCGCCGCGCGGGGATGGGGGATACGGCGCGTGCGCGCCGCGCGGGGATGAGGGATGGGAAGCACCATCCACCCCATCCCCCATGACCCGTCCCTCATCCCCTACCGTCGGGCGAGCACGATCGCGGCGCGGTGCGCCTCGCTGGTGCCGCCCTCGACGTCGACGGCCTCCAGGAGCACGATGTAGATGCCCGCGCGGAGGCGCTGCCCGGCGTCGCTGCGGCCGTCCCACACCACCTCGCCGGTGGTGCCGCTCAGGCGCCCGTCCTCGACCTCGCGCACGAGGCGTCCGCCGGCGTCGAAGATGCGCACGCGCACGAGCCCGGCCGGCGCGTCGAGCGTGTACGTGATGCGCGCCGCCTCGCCGTCGTCGGGCGCGAACGGGCTCGTCACCGTCACGCCACCGTCGCGCTCCTGCGGGTTGCCGGCGACGGTGGCGGTGTTCTCGCGGCCGGGCGTCGCGCCCGTCGGGTCGAGCGACGACGACCAGTTGCTCGCGGCGCCGGACGCCCCGGCGGCCTCGCGGCGCTCCAGCGAGATGCCGGTGGCGTCGTCCAGCTCCTCGCGGTGCCAGTCGGGGTCGTACGTCAGCGAGTCGATGACCGCGTCGCCGGCGGCGAGGACGACGGTGTCGCCCGAGTTGGAGAGGCTCAGGCCCGAGAGCTGGACGGCCGGCACGCCGGGGAAGGCCGCCGCGAACGCCGCCGCGTCGCGCGCGACGACGGCGTAGCCGCCGGGCGGCAGCGCCACCGGATCGGGCGAGACCGGGTCGCCGTCGAGCGTGAGCGTGCTCAGGTCGAAGGTCCGGTCGGACGTCGGGTTGAAGAGCTCGACGAACTCGCCGTCGGAGCCGCTCGCCGGGTCGTAGAGGATCTCGTTGACGACGATCTGGCCCGGCTCGGGCGTGTCCGCCATCCCGAAGAAGACCGAGGCGACCGACGCGCCGGCGACGTTGCCCGCGAGGTCGGTCAGGCCGGTGGCGGTGAGCGCGTAGACGGTCCGCTCGGCGAGCGGCTGCGCGAGCGCGAGCGTGACGGCCGTCACGCCGCCCCCGCCGGTGGCCTCCACCGCGACGCTCGTCGGCGCGCCGACGCCGCCGTCGAGCGCGTAGGCCGAGGCCGCCGCCGCGCTGGCGTCGGTCACCGGCTCGGTGAAGACGACCCGCACCGAGGTCGCCGTCGGCGCGAAGGCGCGGGCGACGGCCGGCGGCGTCACGTCGGGCGTGAAGTCGACCGTCGTGCTCGTGGTGGCCGTCACGTTGCCGAGCAGGTCGGTCAGGCCGGTGGCCGTGACGGTCGTCGCGCCGGCTGCGAGTGGCGCGTCGAGCGTGAGCGCGACCGACGGCACGGCGTCGTCGTACGTCGCGCCGGTGACGGTGCGTCCGGCGACGGCGAACGCCGAGGCGGTGACGCTCGCCGGGTCGGCGGGCTCGCTGAGGACGACCGTCAGCGTGCGTCCGTCGGGGCTCGCGACGGCCTCGGTGAGCGTCGGGCCGGACGTGTCGGGCGCGAAGATGGCGTTGATGCGCCCCGGCGTGCCGCGCGCGGGGTCGGTCGTGGTGCCGAAGTTGGCGGCGCTCGTGCTCGGACCGCGCGGGTCGCGCCGCTCGAGGCTGGCGTCGGTCCCGCCCCACGCGCCGGTGTAGGGCACGGCGTCGATCTCGACGCCGCCGACGATGAGCGCGACGCGGTCGCCGGTGTTGTTGAGCGACGGCAGCTCGGCGAGCGCGACGAACGGCACGCCGGGGTAGGCCGCCGCGAAGGCGTCGCCGTTGGCGACGAGCACGAGGTAGGCGCCCGGCGCGAGGACGAGCGGCGCGGGGCCGGGGCGCGACACGTCGCCGCCGTCGGTCACGACCAGCTCGCCGAGGTCCACGGCGCGGTCCGAGCGGTTGTACAGCTCGATCCACTCGTTGCTCGACGGCTGCGGCGCCGGCGGGTCGTACAGGATCTCGTTGATGACCACGTCGCCGGCGGCGGGCGGCGTCGCGGCGCCGAAGAAGAACGGCGCGCTGCCCGACGCGAGCGCGTTGCCCGACGCGTCGGAGACGTTCGTGACGGTCAGTGTGTAGGCGGTCCCGTCGGTGAACGGCGCGGCGAACGTGAGGCGGACGATCCCGCCGTCGACGGCGGCCGTCACCGGCGCGCCGACGCCGCCGCTGACCGAGAAGTCGGCCGGCTGGACGCTCGCCGGGTCGAGCGGCTCCGAGAACTCGGCGTCGAGCGTCGTCGCGTCCACGACCGCCACCGAGAGGAGCGTCGGCGGCGTCGTGTCGGGCGCGTACGAGACGCTGGTGCTGGTCGTGGCCGTCGTGTTGCCGCGCGTGTCGCGCAGGCCGGTGGCCGTGACGGTCGAGAGGCCCGCCGGGAGGCGCGCGCCGAGCGCGAGCGCGACGACCGTCTCGCCCGGCGTGTAGCTCGCGCCGGTTACCGGCGTCGAGCCGACGGTGAACGCGCCGGCGGTGACGCTCGCCGCGTCGAGCGGCTCGGTGACCGTCACCGTCACGCTGCGCCCATCGAGGCTGGCGGCGGCCTCGACGAGGAACGGGCCGGTGACGTCGATCTCGAAGATCGAGTTCTGGCGCCCCGGCGTTCCGCCGGACGGATCGGTGGACGAGCCGAAGTTGGTCGGGACGGCCGGCCCGTCGGGGTCGCGACGCTCCAGGCTCGCGTCGGTGCCGCCCCACGCGCTCGTGTAGTCCACGACGTCGATCTCGACGCCGCCGACGGCGATCCCGACGCGGTCGCCGCTGTTGTTGAGCGTCGGGAACGACGTCACGGTGGCGAACGGGACGCCGGGGTAGGCCGCCGCGAAGTCGGCCGCGCGCGCGACGACGACGAGGTAACCGCCCGGCGGGAGCACGCGCGGGCCGGCGAGCTCGCCCGACTGGCCTGTGGCATCGGTCACGACGAGCCCCGCGAGGTCCACGGCGCGGTCGGAGCGGTTGTAGAGCTCGATCCACTCGCTGGCGGACGGCTGCGGCGCCGGCGGGTCGTACAGGATCTCGTTGATGACCACGTCGCCGGGGGCCGGACCCGTCGCACTGCCGAAGAAGAAATCCGCGCTGCCGGAGGCGAGGACGTTGCCCGCGCCGTCGGCGACGTTGGTGACGGTGAGCGTGTAGCCGGTCGCGTTCTGGAACGGCGCGCTGAACGTGAGGCGGACGATCGCGCCGTCGACGCTCGCGCCCGTCGCCGCGCCGATGCCGCCGTCGACGGTGAAGTCCGCGGGCTGGACGCTCGCCGGGTCGAGCGGCTCCGAGAACTCGGCGTCGAGCGTGGTGGCGTCCACCGGCGTCGCTGAGAGGAGCGCCGGCGGCGTCGTGTCGGGCGAATACGTGACCGTCGTGGACGTGCTCGCGGCGGTGTTGCCGCGCAGGTCGCGCAGGCCGCTGGCCGTGACGGTGGACGCGCCCGCCGGGAGCGCGGCGGCAAGCGTCAGCGCGACGGTCGTCGCGCCGGGCGTGTAGCTCGCGCCGCTGACCGTCGCGCCGGTGACCGTGAAGGCGCCGGCGGTGACGCTCGCCGGGTCGAGCGGCTCCGAGACGGTGACCGTGACGGTCCGCCCGTCGGGGCTCGCGGTGGCGGAGACGAGCTCGGGCGGCGTCGTGTCGGTCTCGAAGATCGAGTTCTGCGCGCCGGGCGTCGCGCCGGCCGTCGACGTGCCGAAGTTGGCCTGCGTGCTGGGTCCCGACGGGTCGCGCCGCTCGAGGCTCGCGTCGGCGCCGCCCCAGCTCGGCAGGTAGTCCACGGCGTCGAGCTCCACGCCGCCGACGGTGATCCCGATGCGGTCGCCGGTGTTGTTGAGCGACGGGAACGACGCGAGCTGGACGTGCGGGACGCCGGGGTAGGCTTCGGCGAACGTCGTGCTGTTGTCCACGAACACCACGAAGCCGCCGGGCGCGACCGTGATCGGACCTGGCGCGCCGCCCGACTGCCCGGCGGCGTCGGTCACGACGAGCCCGGCGAGGTCGAGCGTTCGGTTCGACCGGTTGACGACCTCGATCCACTCGTTCGCCGACGGCTGCGGCGCCGGCGGGTCGTACATGATCTCGTTGATGACGATCTCGCCGGCGGCGGGCGCCTGCGCCGCGGCGGCCGGCGCGAGGAGGGCGAGAAGGGCGACGAGGGCGGCGGACGGGCGCATCAGCAGGTCGGGAAGCGGATCGCGGGAGCCAACGGTCGGCGCCGCCAAGGTAGACGCCGCGCGCCGGGCGGAGTGGGGGCGGCGCGTATCTTGACGCTCCCCCCGCTGCCCCCTCCGCTCATGGCTTCCGACCCGTCGCCCGGCCGCCCCGACACCCCTGACGGCGAGGGCGCCGCCCCGGCACCCCGCGCGGGCGGAGCCCGCTTTACGGCGCGCCCGCTGCTGCTGCCCGACGACGACGCCGGAGACGGGGCGCCCGCGCCGACGGACCTCGACCGCGCGTGGGGCGTCACCGGCGGGTCCGCCGCCCCGGCCGCCGATGAGCCGGCCGCCCTGGACTCTCCCGGCGAGTCGGCCGCGGAGGCCATCGAGGCGGACGAGCCGCCGGACTCGCTGCCGGGCGCCGTCGCTGAGCCCGACGAGGTCGCCGACGTGTCGATGCTCGCGCCCGAGGCCCCGACGCCCGCGCCGGCGTCCGACTTCATGACGCACCTTCCCGCCGAGGAGACCGTCCCGGAGTCGCCGGAGGCCGTGGACGAGATGCCGCCGACGGAGGATGCCGCGGTCGAAGAGGCCGCGTTCACGGTCGAGGACGTCGAGGCGGTCACCGACGAAACCGACACGCCGACCGAAGAGGCTGACGCGCCGACCGAGACTGTCGCCGTCGAGACCGACGCGGCGGCGGACGAGATCGAGACGCCCGACGCGAGCGCGGGCGCAGACACCGACCCCGTCGCCGAGGCCGAGACGCGGGCGGACGACGCCGGGACGCCGGACGCCCCGCTGTTCGAGGAAGCCGTCTTCGAGGCCTCGCCCGCCGGTGAGCCCGCCGACGCGACCGGCGACTCTGCCGACGACGCCTCTGCCGACGAGCCCGAGCCGGTCGCCGCGACCGCCGACGCTGACCCTGAACCCACCGACCCGGACCCCGTGACTCCCGACCCGCACACCGCCGACGCTCCCGCCGACCTCGTCGCCGAGGCGATCTCCGACGACGTCGCCGTCGAGACGGCCGACGAAGTCGCGGAGGCTGCCGCCGAGGACGCGGCCGACGCCGTCAACGACGCCTTCGACGCGGCGACCGCGCCCGGCAAGCGCGACCGCCCGGCGCCCGTCGCCGGCGTGGAGGGCACGCTGGACGTGGCGATGCTCGGCCCCGACGACTTCGCGCCCGACGACCTCAAAGCGGTCCTCCGCACGATGCTCACGTCTCGCCGCCTCGACGAGAAGATGCTGACGCTGCTCAAGCAGGGGAAGGGCTTCTTCCACATCGGCTCGTCGGGCCACGAGGCGGCGCAGATCGCCCTCGGCCGCGAGATGCGCGGCGGGCACGACGCCTTCTGCTTCTACTACCGCGACCTCGGGACCGCCCTCAGCCTCGGCCTCACACCCGAGGAGGTGCTCCAGGCCCACTTCGGCAAGGCCGACGACCCGTTCGGCGGCGGCCGCCAGATGCCCGAGCATTTCGGGCACAAGGAGCTCAACATCATGAGCACGTCGTCGTCGGTCGGCGCGCAGTACCTGCCGGCCGTCGGCTTCGCGCTCGCTCACCGCCGCGACGGCACCGAGGGGGGGCCGGATGGCAAGGTCGTCTACTCGTCCGGCGGCGAGGGCTCGACGAGCCAGGGCGCCTTCCACGAGGCGCTCAACTGGGCCGCGCGCGAGTCGCTGCCGGTCCTCTTCCACATCCAGGACAACGGCTACGCGATCTCGGTGCCCGTCACCGAGCAGACCGCCGGCGGGAGCATCTGGCCGCTCTTCTCGGGCTACGCCGGGCTGGAGCGCCTCCGCTACGACGGCACGGACTTCTTCCAGGCCGCCTCGGCGGCCCGGGCGGCCGTCGCCCACGCGCGCGCCGGCCACGGACCCGTCGCGCTCCACGCCGACGTCGTGCGCCTGCTGCCGCACTCGTCGTCCGACGACCACGGCAAGTACCGCGAGAGCGAGGTGCTGGACGCCGAGCGCGACCGCGACCCGATCCCGCGCTTCGTCGCCCGCCTCGTCGAGGCCGGCGTCGTGACCGAGGCCGAGGTCGAGGCGATGCGCGCCGAGATCCATGCCGAGATCGACGACCTCGCGCGCGCCGTCGAGGCGCAGGCCGACCCCGACCCGGCGACCGCGACGCGCCACGTCTACTACGAAGGCCCCGACGAGCGCGAGTACGAGCTCGACGGCCCCGCCGGCGACCTCATCGTGATGGTGGACGCCATCAACCACGCGCTCGACGAGGAGATGGCGCGCGACGAGCGCGTGCTCGTCTACGGCGAGGACGTCGGCGGAGGCAAGGGCGGCGTCTTCACCGCCACGCGCGGCCTGACGGCCAAGCACGGGCGCGACCGCTGCTTCAACAGCCCGCTCGCCGAGCACTCGATCATCGGCAGCGCCGTCGGCCTCGCGTGCGCGGGCTACAAGCCCGTCGTCGAGATCCAGTTCGCGGACTACGTCTGGCCCGGGATGCAGCCGCTGCGCAACCAGGTGGCGAGCATGCGCTACCGCTCGAACGGCGCGTGGGCCAACCCGATGGTCATCCGCATGCCGTGCGGCGGCTACATCCACGGCGGCCTCTGCCACAGCCAGAACGTCGAGGCGATGTTCGCGCACTGGCCGGGCCTGCAGGTGGTCATGCCGTCCAACGCCGCCGACGCGAAGGGACTGCTCAAGAGCGCGATTCGCGGCAACGACCCGGTCATCTTCCTGGAGCACAAGTCGCTCTACCGGCAGGGTCCGGCCCGCCGGCCGGAGCCGCACGCCGACTACCTCGTGCCCATCGGCAAGGCGGCGGTCACGCGTGAGGGGACCGACCTGACGATCGTCACGTGGGGCGCCATCGTCTACCGCTCGCTCAACGCGGCGCGCGCGCTCGAGAAGGAGGGCGTCTCTGTAGAGGTCGTGGACATCCGCTCGATGTACCCGCTCGACATCGAGACCATCCTCGCGAGCGCGCGCAAGACCGGCCGCGTGCTGGTGGCCTACGAGGACCACGAGTTCATGGGCTTCGGCGCCGAGGTGGCCGCGCAGGTCTCGAAGCTGGCCTTCCACGACCTCGACGCGCCCGTGCACCGCGTCGCCGGCGCGTTCTCGTCGATCCCGTACGCGGACCCGCTGGAGGCGGTCGTGCTGCCGCAGGACGACCACGTGCTCGCCGCGGCCCGCGAGGTGCTGGCGTTCTGACGACGGCGGACCCGCAGGTTCGTCTGCGGGTCCGTCCGCGCACCGACGAGCGGGGAGGGCGGTCGCAGCCGAGATCGTGGATGCCGAAGCCACTCTTGCGCATCGCAGCCCGGCCGAGCCAACTTCGGACCGGCGACGGCCGGATGGCTGACACCAAGCGGGACCGACGGCCGCGACAGGCCATCGGTCCCGTAGGGTACCCCAATGGGGCAGGAGGTTCAAACCCGGTGGCCACCTCGTTCGAGCACCTGTACGCGCTCCGACAGACGGTCCCGGTGGACGAGCTGCTTCAAGATCGCTCGATCCGGTAGCCGAGGGCAAGAATTGAGGAGCAAAACCCCGGTTCAGCCCCGTGCGAGCGGGGAGAGGAAACACCCGCGCCGATCAACCGCGTCGGCGGCTCACCGTTGCACAGTGTCACCGTCGCCGTGCAACGGTGAGCCGAGCGATGGCCTCCGTCACTGCCGACGACACGCGCACCGCGTAGATGCCCGGAGCCAGCGATGCTGGCAGCGCCAGCCGGTGACGCCCCGCCGCCAGTGGCCCGTCGTGCACCACGGCCACCGTCCGGCCCAGCGCGTCCACGACGACCACGCGCACCGACGCCGGTATGCCTACCGATACCGTCACCGCCGCCGCGCCGGCCGACGGGTTCGGCCACACCGACACGGCGAGTTCGTCGCCCGACGGCGGCCCCGGCGACGTGCCGACGGTCGAGTCCCCGAACGCGAACACGTACACCCGGCCCGCCCCCGGAGGACTGCCCAGCACCTCACCTACGTCCGGCGTCCCGACGGCGAGCGCGGGCCGGTCGTCGGCCGTCCGCGTGAAGGCCACCGAGTATCCGAACTGCGCGTTGTTCTGCGGTGTGTCGGGGTTGACCAGCGTGTGGAGTAGCGCGCCGGTCGCGCCGGAGAACACGTGCACCTGCCCGTCGCTCGAGGCCGTCCCGTCCTCGCCGATCGCACCGACGGCCACATCGCCCACGCCGTCGCCGTCGACGTCCGTGCCGGCCGCCACCGACCACCCGAAGGCCCCGCCGAAGGGGCTAGTCTGCGGGCTCTGGAGCGCGTGCACGAGCGCGCCCGTCGCGCCGGAATACACGTACGCCCGGCCCGGTCCGTTGATCGGCGTCGTACCGCCGGCATTGCGCGCCCCTACAGCGAAGTCGGCCGCCGAGTCGCCGTCGACATCGCCGGCCGGCGCCACGGCCAGCCCGAACGAGCCGATGGCTTCCGTCGGCGCCGCCACCGTGTCGCGGTACACGCCCGCCGCCGCGTCGTAGAGCAGGATGATCTCCTCGGTATAGCTGGGATCGGTGGCCGTCGCAACGGCGACCTCCGGGTCGCCGTCGCCGTTGGTGTCCCCGACGGAGGTGAGAGCGAGCGTGCCCGTGCCCGTCTCGGAGCGAACGACTGCACCGCTTGCGCCCGAGACGATGTGGAAGCGGTCGCCGCTGCCGCTGCCGCCGATTACGTCCCCGATGCCGTCGCCGTCGACGTCGCCCGCCGATGCGACCGCGCGGCCGAATCCGTCGCCGAACTCGGTTGGGCTCGGGTTGTCACGTCGCCAGCGCGGCGCGCCCGTCGCGCCAGAGAAGAGGTAGACAGCCCCGGCGTAGTTGCGCCCGCCCACCCGCTGGCCCGACGCCCCGACGGCGAAGTCGGGTACGCCGTCGCCGTCGGTGTCGGGCACGGCGGCGATGGTCCGGCCGAAGTTGCACCGCCCCTTGCTGCAGAAGGGGGTTGCCCACACGCGGTAGAGCGACGCGCCGGTGGCGCCGGAGACGACGTAGACACCCTCGTCGCTCGGGCCGATCGCGCCGACGGCGAGGTCAGGCGTGCCGTCGGCGTCGACATCACCGAGGTTGACGATCGCGCCGCCGAAGCGACCGTTGGCGACGTCGAAGGGAGAGACGAGGGTACGGTAAAGGGCGGGAGTGACCTGCGCGGCGGCGAGAGTGGGGGCGAGCGCCGCCGTAGCGAGCGCGAGCAGATGGACGAGACGGCGCATCGGCGGAGACGAGCGGTTTTCGGCAAAGTAGGGCATCACGCCTCGATTCGAACTCCGACGCATTTTATTCGCACGCACACTTGTGCCGCCCACGCCCGCTGCCCTACCATCGGGCCGTCTGCCCACTCGCGCCCTGCCGCCATGCCGCTCCAACGCCCTACCGCCGAAGAGCTCCTCTCCGGTGCCGTTGTCTTCCAGACGACGAGTCCCACCACGACGAGCCCGCGCGGCGTCCCGTTCCGCGACACCGGCACGGCGCTCAGCGTCCTCCACTCCGTCGAGGGTCAAGACGGTGCCCTTCCGGCCACGATGGCCGGGAGCCAGACGAATCTTGGATTCTGTCGCGACAGCACGCTCGCCATACGGCGCTCCATCCGGTACATGGCCGCGCAGGGCGGCGGCAAAGTGCTTATCCCGAGAGTCGTGGAAGGCGGCGTCGTCCGCCCGTTCATGTACGCCGGGCCGCTCCTGATCGAGAACGGGGTCGAGCTCGTCGTCGAGGGCGAGCTCAAGATGATCGGTGGCTTGACGGCTGGTCAGGCTCAAAACGCCAGCTATTTCGACCCTCCATTTTGGGGAGTGACCTGCTCCCCGGATCCTGATCCAGTTGCTACGATAGTGCTGCGCCCCAGACCGCAGCACCATGAAGAGGCACACCCCCGAGGAGATCGTCACCAAGCTCCGCCGCGTTGAGGCGCTCGTCGCCGAGGGCTCCACCGTCAGCGCGGCCGTCCGCGAGATGGGCGTCACCGAGGTCACGTACTACCGCTGGCGCAAGGCCTACGCCGACGTCGGCAAGCCTGAAGTCCGGCGTCTCCGCGAGTTGGAGCGCGAGAACGCACGGCTGAAGAAGCTCGTGGCCGATCTCGCGCTCGACATCGACATCCTCAAGGAGGTCGCGCGGGGAAAATTCTGAGCCCGGCGAGGCGGCGGGCCGCCGTGCTCCACGTCCGACGCGAGTTGGCGGTGAGCGAGCGCCGCGCCTGCCGCGTCGTCGGGCAGCCGAGATCGACACAGCGCCATCCGACGAAGCGCCCGGCGGCCGACCGTGCGCTTGTGGCCCGTCTGCTCCATATCGCCCGCGACTACCCCCGCTACGGCTACCGCCGGGCGTGGGCCGTGCTCCGGGGTGAAGGCTGGGCGGTCAATCGCAAGCGGATCCACCGCCTGTGGCGCCAAGCTGGGCTCCAGGTACCCCAGAAGGCCCGAAAGCGCCGCCGTGTCGCGGGTGGCGCCACAGGCGAGAACTCGACCGTCCGACTGGCGCCGCAGCACCCGAACCACGTGTGGAGCTACGACTTCGTCTTCGACGCCACCGAAGACGGACGTGCTCTGAAGCTGCTGACGGTCCTCGACGAGTACACGCGGGAGTGCCTCGCGCTCGTCGTCGGACGCTCGCTCACCAGCCGCCATGTCGTCGCGACGCTGGCGCAACTCATCGGTAAGCGCGGAGCGCCGGGCGTCGTACGCAGCGACAACGGCGGCGAGTTCATCGCGCATCGGGTGGCCGCCTACCTCCACGCCTCCAAGTCCGACGCCAAGCACATCGACCCGGGCGCGCCGTGGCAGAATGGCTACGCGGAGAGCTTCAACCCGCCCGCCTCGGCGGGGCGGGGAAGCTCCGCGACGAGCTGCTGGGCCAGGAGCTCTTCGGCTCGCTCGCCGAGGCGGCCGTGCTCATCGAGCAGTGGCGCCGTCACTACAACGAGTCGCGGCCGCACAGCGCGCTCGGCTACCTTTCACCGGCCGCGTTCGCGGCCACCCTCATCCCCGAACCGGCGCCGGCACTGTCATAGCCGCTGGTACGAAGAACGGGGGCCGGTCAAGCGGCTGCGTGCGGCGGAGTCGGAGCGCGCGTCGCTGAGGGCGGAGGCGTCGGACCTGGCCGTGCACGCGTCGTACGGCCTGTCGCTGCTGTCAAACCTCGCGCGGTGCTACGCGGAGGCGAGCCTGGAGGGGAAGCGGGACCTGGTGGGTTTGCTCTTCCCCGGGCGACTGGTGTACCGCGATGGTCGAGTTGAAACCCCGGAGGTGCACCCGGTGATCGGCCTGTTCGAGGGCAGGAAGGCCGAAAACAAACGGGACCGACGGCCGCGAAAGGCCATCGGTCCCGTAGGGTACCGCGTACGGGATTCGAACCCGTGTGACCACCGTGAAAGGGTGGCATCCTAGGCCCCTAGATGAACGCGGCGCACGCGCCGCGCGAGGCCTGCGCGGCGGAGGGTGGCTAACGGGGCTTGAACCCGCGACCTCCGGAACCACAATCCGGCGCTCTAACCAACTGAGCTACAGCCACCATCGGCGCCCGGCAGGGCGCACACGGCAAACCTACGAACGTCGCGCGCGCTCCGCCCGGTGAAGAATCTCAGCGGATCACGGCGATGCGGCCGTAGATCGTCTCACCGGTGTCGCTCGCCACGGCGACGACATAGACGCCCGACGTCACCGGCTCGCCGGTGCGGTCGTCGCGCCCGTCCCACCGGAACGAGCCGCCTCGCGCCTCGCGCGCGTGCACCACCTCGCCGTCGACCGTCAGGATGCGGACCTGCGAGCGGGCGGCGTTGAGTCCGCTCACCAGCACGCCATCGGCGTGGAGTGCGGGCCGGTACGGGCTCGGGCCGACGGTGAGCGCCGTCGAGGCGGGGCGGGCGACCGTCGCGTCGCCCGGCGCCGAGAAGAGCCCGAACGAGGTCGCGAGGTAGACGCGCCCCGAGACCGGGTCTACGGCGATGCGGTCGATGACGTCGGTCGGCAGCGGGGTACCGGCGCTCGTGATCGCGCGGTCGATGTCGTTGCCCTCGGCGTTGAGCAGGTAGGCGCCGGACGTCGTCGCGACCCAGACGCGCCCGGCGGGGTCGGTCGCCATGTCGGTCACCCGGACGTCGCGCAGCAGGTAGTCCGCCTCGTCGTCGCCGTCGGCACCGATGACGATGGGCCACTGCGGCGTGGCGAGCGAGGCGTCGCCGCCGAACGCCGCACCGGGCGAGAAGATGTAGGCGATGCCGCGCTCGGTCCCGACCCAGACGCGCCCCGCGCCGTCCAGGGCGACAGCGCGGACGGTCGCGTCGGGCAGGCCCTGCCCGAGCCCGCCGACCCCCGAGTAGCGGCGCGCGCGGTCATCGGCCGGAGAGGCGGGGTCAGCGCCGGTGTCCCAGACGCCGAGGCCGTTGCCTTCCATGACGAGCCACTTCTGGCCGAAGCCGTCGACGACGAGCTGGACGATGCGGGTGACGCCGACGAGCTCGGTCGGCGCCGGCAGGCCAGTCCACGTCCCGTCAGCGGCGAGGAGATGCATCGGGGCCGGCGACTCCGAGTTGAGGACCCACACGCGGTCGTCCTCGAACGCGACGCCATCGGTGACGACGTAGCCCGAGGCGCTGCCGCCGCCCACGCTCGACGCGCCGAGCAGCGACGAGTTGGTCTCGTTGTAGAGGAACGGCCCGTCGTCGTCGACCGCGGTCAGGCCGTCCTCGTCGGAGTTGAGAAGGCCTACCGAGCCGGCATAAAAGCGGCCGTCGGGTCCGACGGCCGCGCTCCGGTAGGACTCACGGGAGATCGAGAGCGCGGGGTCGTCCGACCGGTAGTTCGTCCACGCCGTGCCGTCGGATCGGCCGATCGCGGACCACGAGCCCCGGGCGAGCCGCTGCGTCGCTACCCAGAGCGTGCCGTCTGCCCCGACGTCGAGGTCGGCGATGCGGTTGGTCGCCGGCCCGGAAGGCGTGACCGGGTCCACGACGAACGTGGACGGCCCCGGTGGCGGGTCGGGGTTGACGGGGAAGACGCCCAGCGCGCCGTCGGCGGCCCAGAGACCGCCGTCGTCGGTGCGCGCCACGTCCACGAGTGCCAGCACGTCGGCCGACGAGTAGGCGCTTCCGTTTGCCTCGACCAGAATCAACTGGAAAACGTTGACGACCATCAGCCGGTCTCCGTCCGGGATGAGGTTCAGGGGCAGCTGGCCCGAGAAGGTCACCCGGTCCCAGGTGCCCGCCTCGGTGCGGACGTACGCGTCCTGACTCCCGGCAGGCCCTCCGCCGACGTGGATCCGCCCGTCGAAGAACGCGAGGCTGGTGGACGGGAAGGCGAATGACGGCACGAGGCTCCAGGCGCCGGACGTCTGGAGGTCGGCGTCGGCCGGGGCCGTGACGAGGCCCTCGGGAGTGGCGACCCACACGCCCGGTCGGCCGTCGGGCAGCGGCGCCGCCAGCGCGTCGTTGACCGGCGTCGCCGGCGTGAGCGACGCGAGGCGCGAGTACGTGTTGCGGACCTGCACGCGCGCGGCGTCGAAGACGACCACGCCGAAGTCCGTCGAGAGGTAGAGGCTGTCGCCGACGACGCGGATGCGGCGGATGCCGCGCGACGAGAACTGGCTCGCCCGCGCGATGTCCTCGATGCGGGTTACGCCTCCGGTCGCCGCGTCGAGGCGGTCCAGGCCGCCGTCGCCGTAGCCGACCCACAGCGCGCCGCGCGCGCGGTCGAACGCCATCGAGAGGAGCGGGCCGCCGCGCAGGCCCTCCACGGGCGTGAAGCGGCGGAGCTCGCCGGTGGCCGGCGTGTAGGCGTAGACGCCGGCGTTCGTGCCGGCCCAGACGGCGTCGCCCGACGAGGCGAGCGCCGTGACTTCGTTCCACGCCGGGAACGCGCGCCAGCCGGTGGCGCCCTGCGCGAACGCGGAGACGGGGACGACGAGGCACGCGACGAGCGCGACGCGCGACAGCAGAAACCGCATGGCAACGGACGGAGGACGGTGCGGCGTAGCCAGTCGTCGGGCGCAGTGCGGGTCAGGGGGCGCCGTCGCCCTCGGCGTCGGGCGCGTACAGGAGGTCGGTCTCGAACGCGTCGGCGGGGAGCGCCTCCAGCAGCGTCGCCATCTCGATGGCGGCGGCGGCGGCCTCGGCGCCCTTGTTGCCGGCCTTGGTCCCGGCGCGCTCCCACGCCTGGTCCAGCGTGTCCACGGTCAGCACGCCGAAGATGACCGGCACCTCGGTGGCGAGCGCCGCGGTCTGGCAGCCGCTCGCGACGCCGCTCGCGACGTAGTCGAAGTGGGCCGTCGCGCCGCGGATCACGGCGCCGAGGCAGACGACGCCGGCGTACTGGCCGGTCCCGGCGAGGCGCTGCGCGACGAGCGGGATCTCGAACGCGCCCGGCACCCAGACGACATCTACGGCGTCGTCGTCGGCCCCGTGGCGGGCGAACGCCTCGACGGCGCCGTCCACCAGCCGCCGCACGATGGCGTCGTTGAAGCGGCTCGCCACGACGGCGAAGCGCGCGCCGGGCGGCGCCACGAGGCGGCCTTCGTAGACGGTGGCGGACATGGGGCGGGAGCGGACCGACGCGAAGCTACGGACGCCGCGCGCCGACGGGGGAGTCCCACCGGCGTGCCCCGCCGGCACGTCCCGATATTGGCGCGTCCGCCGTCCACCGATGCTGCGCCACCGATGATGCTCCGACTGCTCGTTCTCTCCTCGCTCGTCTGCGCCGCCGGCCTCACGTCCGCGCCGCGCGCGCAGGTGCCCGCCCACGCGAGCGGCCTGCTCGACCGCCTCGCCGCCATCGGCGCGGTGCCCGACGGCGCCGAGCGCGAGGCGCAGACCGCCGCGCTCTGGAGCGCCCTCCGCGACGCCGGGCGCATCCCGTTCGCCCACGCTGACACCGCCGTCTTCCTCCACCGCGGCGCGGCGACCAGCGTTGCTGTCGCCGGCGACCCCACGGGCTGGCAGCCGTCGCTCGTGCTCACGCGGCAGGGCGCCAGCACGCTCTGGGCGCGCCAGACGATCCTCCCCGAGGCCGCGCGCGTGGACTACAAGCTGGTCCTGGGCGGCTCGACCTGGATCCTCGACCCCGCCAACCCGCACACCCAGATGTCGGGCTTCGGACCCAACTCGGAGCTGCGGATGCCGGCGTGGGTCTTCCCGCAAGAAACCGTCTACCGCCCCGGCATCGCGCACGGGACGATGGGCCCGGCTGTCACGGCGGCGAGCGCGCACTACGCGACGCCGGTCGTCTACCGCGTCTGGACGCCCGCCGGCTACGCCGCCGGCACCGCCCGCCACCCGGTCGTCTACGTCACCGACGGCCACGAGTACGCCGACGCCGCCCTCGGCGCGCTCCCGACGGTGGTCGACAACCTGATCGCCGACGGGCGCATCGAGGCGCCGATCCTCGTCTTCGTCGACCCGCGCTACGGAGGGACCAACCGCCGGCAGGAGCAGTACGTCCAGAACCCCGGCTTCGCGCGCTTCGTCGCCGAAGAGCTCGCGCCGGCCGTGGACGCCGCGTACCGGACGCGCGCCGACCGCGAGAGCCGTGTCATTCTCGGCACGTCGCTCGGGGGCGTCTTTTCGACCTACCTCGGCCTCCAGCACCCCGACGTGTTCGGGCGCCTCGCGATCCAGTCGCCGGCCTACTGGGTGAGCGAGAACGCCGGGTGGTGGACCGGCCCGTCGCTCTTCCAGATGGTCGCCGCCTCCCCGGCCGCCTTCACGATCGCGATGACGACCGGGACGATCCGCGACGGCGAGGCCGACGCCCGGCGGATGCGCGACGCGATGCTCGCGCGCGGCCACGCGCTCACCTACCGCGAGGTGCCCGAGGGCCACTCGTGGGGCAACTGGCGCGCGCTGCACGACGAGATCCTCCCGGCGCTGCTCCCGCCGGCGCCGGTGGCCGACGAGCCGTTGCCGGCCGCCGACGGTGGCGAGACCGGCCTCCGCCTCGACGTGCACCCGCGCCCCGCCGCCGGCGCGGCCGACGTCGTGCTCGACCTCGCGAGCGCCGGCGACGCCCGCGTCGCGTGCGTGGACTCTCTTGGTCGGACCGTCGCGACGCTGCACGACGGTCCGCTCGCCGCCGGGCGGCACGCGTTCCGTTTCGAGGCGCCGGCGGCCGGGCGCTTCCTCTGCCGCGCGACGGCCGGCGCGGTCGCTGCGACGGCCCCGGCCGTCATGCTCCGATGAGTGCTGGGGTGAGCGCGGCGCCCGCCGACCTGCTGCCGGTGGCGGCGGTGCTGCCCGAACTGCCGCCCCGTCTGCCTCGTCGGCGCCCCGACCCCGCGTGGCTGCGCGCCCTCGCGCGCCGTCTGCTGCGCGGCTGGACGTGGACCGGCGGCTTCCCGGACCTCGACCGGCTCGTCGTCATCGCGTGGCCGCACACGTCCAACCGCGACGGCTTCGTCGGCCTCGCGGCGCTCGTCGAGCTGGGGCTCGACCTGCGGGCGTTCGGCAAGAAGGAGCTGTTCCGCCCGCCGACGGGCGGTCTGTTGCGCTTCCTCGGCGTGATCCCCGTGGACCGCGACGCGCCCGGCGGGGTCGTCCCGCGCGCCGTCGAGCGGCTGCGGGCGGGTCCGTTCCTGCTCGGCCTCGCGCCCGAGGGCACGCGCCGGCGCGGCACGGCGTGGCGCACCGGCTGGCACCGGATCGCCGTCGAGGCGGGCGTGCCGGTGGCGGTCGTCGGGCTGGACTGGGGCCGGCGGCGGCTGGGCGTCCTTGGCACGTTCGTCCCGACCGGCGACTACGAGGCCGACGCGCGCACGGCCGAGGCGCTGCTCGACGGCGTCGTCGGCCACACGCACGCCAACGCGACACCCGCCCTGCCGCCGCCCGCCGGGTAGCGCGCCGTAGGTTGCACCATCCGCACACACGTCCCCCTGCGCCGATGCGCCCGCTGCTTCTCCTCACGCTTGGCTTCGCCGGCCTGTCGGCTCTCACCGCGTCCGCCGTCGTCGCCCAGCCGCGCCTCGACGCCGGGCGTGACCCGCTCACCGGCGAGCCGGTCGTCTTTGCCGACGCGGCGCCCGAAGCCGGCGCCCCGCCGGAGAGCGAGGCCGGATCGCTCGCGCTCGCGCACCACGCGGCCAGCGGCGCCACCAAGCTGGTCCGCTACGCGACCGATGAGGGCTGGGTGATGTACCACGACGGCGCCGACCTCGTGCTCGGGACCGCCGCCGTGCCGGTGCGCGGGCCGCTCAATGACCCGGAGTTCGAGGAGATCGACCGCTACCGCCTGCCGGCGCTGCCGTCCGACGCCGTCGTCGTCGGCAGCCGCGTCTACGTCGCGCTCCGCAAGAACCAGGGCATCCTCATCCTCGAGACCGTCACGGGCGTGTGGTCGCTCGTCGGACAGATCTCCGGCCCCGACGCGCTCGCGGTCGCCGTTTCGGGCACGACGGTCTACGTCGGGCGCGGGAGCGGCGGCGTGACGGCCTACGACGTATCGCTGCCCTCCGTCCCGGTCCAACTCGGGACCGTGGACACCCCCGGCTCGGCCAACGGCCTCGCGCTCTCCGGCACGCTCCTCGCCGTCGCCGACGGCAACGTGAGCGCCGGCCCCGACGTCCGCCTCTACGACGTCTCCGTGCCCGGCACGTTCACGCCGCTCGGGACGGCCGAGATGGACGGCTTCGCGACCTACGCCGCCTTCCACGCCGGACGCCTCTACGTCACCGGCGACGCCGGCCTGCGCGTCTTCGACGTGACCGACCCCGCCGCGCCGACGGTGCTCGGCACGGCCTCGGCCGGCGGCGAGACGACCTACGAGGTCGTCTTCGACGGCTCGACGGCCTACGTCGCCGGCCTCGCCGGCCTCCGCGTGGTGGATGTCTCCGCGCCTGCACCCGTCGAGGCCGGGTTCTGGGACGGTGGCGGCCAGTACCTCAGCGTGGCGGAGACGGGTTTCAGCTACACGATGCTCGCCGACCGCTTCGGCGGGCTCCAGTTCGTGGAGGCCGGCGGCGCGCCGAGGGGCAGCACGCTCGTCCCCAACGGCGGCTTCCCGTACCGCGGCGTCTTCGCCGGCGGGCGCCTCTACGTGACGAGCCTCGGCGGCGGCCTCCGCATCCTCAGCGCCGACGGCACGACGGAGCTCGGGCGCGTCCCGACGCCGCCCAACACGCAGGAGGTGCTCGTCCTCGGCAACCGCGCCTACGTGACCGATGCCAACGGCGCCGTCAGCGGCCTGACGGTGGTGGACGTGTCCGACCCCGCCGCGCCGGTCGTCCTCGGCACGTACGCCGTCGGCGCGAGCTACGGCATGGCGACCGACGCCGAGTTCGCCAGCCTGTTCGTCGCCTCCGGCTTCGCGGGCCTCCGCTCGTACGACATCACCGGCGTGCCGACGCTGCTGGACACCTACGACGTCGGCGCCAACGCCGTGGACGTGGCCTCGGACAACGACGGCGGCTTCGGCTACGTCACCGCGTTCGGCGGCGGGATGACGGTGCTCTACATCGCCGATCCGGCCGACCTGTCGCTGCTCGACGCCGAGCCCGGCTGGGGCTTCCTCAACGCCGTCGAGATCGACCCGAGCCCGGCCAACCGCGCGCGCGTCTTCGCGGCCGACGGCGCCGCCGGCCTCCGGCTGGTGGACGCCACCAACGCCGCCGGCATCGTCACCGTCAGCACCACGCCGACGACGAGCCCGGCGCGCGACGTGGCGGCGCGCGACGTCGCGAGCGCGACGCCGCTGCACACCAACATCTACCTCGCCGAGGACTTCGCCGGCCTGCGCCGGCTTCAGGTGCCGGCCGGCGCCAACGCGCCGGTGACGTTCACCGGCAGCTTCGCGTCGATGGACCGTGGCATCGGCGTGGCGGTCGAGCCCGGCGCGGCCGACGCGCCCAGCCGGTGGGTCGCGCTGATGGCCGGCGAGGCGGGCGTCTACCTCTTCGAGGATCGGGTCGTCTCGACCGACGACACGCCGGACGCGACCGCACTCGCCGTCGAGGTCGTCGCGCCGAACCCCGCGACGACGACGGCGACGGTCCGCTACCGCCTCGCCGGCACAGGCGCCGCGACGGTCGAGGTGCTGGACCTGCTCGGCCGCCGCGTGGCCGTCGCCGACGGCGCGTCCGCGCCCGGCCTCCACACGGCGGCGGTGGACGTGCGCGCGCTCGCCGCCGGCCTCTACGTGGTGCGCGTCGCGCAGGGCGGGGCGTCGGTCACCGCGCGCCTCTCGGTCGTTCGCTGACGCGAGCCGGCAGGCGGCATCTCGTCCATGCCCGCCGCCGATTCAGCCTCGCCGTGGGGCGGACGATACGCCCAGGGTCGGAAGCGCTTCCGTTGAGAAAACGGACGCCTCCGCGCCCATTTCACCGTGACCGTCCTCGCCCGCCCCCTAGCTTCGTGGCCATTCCCTTCGCCACTCACCCCCCGCCCCCGGCCCGCATGTCCACGCCTTTCAAGCGCGACGTCCACAGCCGTGCTGTCTACCAGGAACCCGCCCCGCTGCACCACGCCGGCGGCAACC
>Ga0209053_1000253_pt1 | contig 47802 bp, 47 predicted proteins | sample EBPBio152010_DNA_FD_185864 | JGI IMG/M metagenome (GOLD analysis project Ga0209053, IMG submission 185864) | Wastewater treatment Type I Accumulibacter community from EBPR Bioreactor in Madison, WI, USA - Reactor 1_7/15/2010_ DNA (SPAdes)... | ecosystem: Engineered > Bioreactor > EBPR >... | reverse complement strand
GTCGATCCGCAGTTGCAGTTCCTGCATCACCATCAGCGCAGCTCGGCCCAGCGTGGCGAAACGCGGCTGCGCGCGCATCACCTGCGCAGCTTTCGGCGCTACCTGTGGCGCAGCCATGCCTGCCTGTTTCCGCCCGCCACTTCGGACCGGCCCGATCCGGTGCCGCAGCCGCTGCGCGGGGCGCTGCCGTTTCTGCTGGCCGCGGCGCAACTGGGCGCGGTCTTGCTGGCCGGGGGGCTGGCCGCCGCGCTGGCGCCGGCGGGAACGGGCAGTTTTCACGCCTTCGGACTGGGGCTGCTGCTGGTGCTGGCGCAGTATACGCTGGCGGAATATGCGCCCACGCGGCTGGGCGACACGCCGCGCCGGGTGATCGGCGTGCTGGAGGGGCTGGTGCTGGCCAGCCTGCCCTGGATCCTGCTGCGGCTGATCCCCGGCGGGGCGCCGCCCTCCTTTCTGGCGTTGGCGGGGTTTCTCGCGCTGGCCGCGCTGCTGGCGGCCGGGGTGACCTATGCGGTGACGCTGGCGATCCCCGCGACCGGGCTGCGGATGGCGGTCGTGACCGATGGCAGGGCCGGCGGGCTGGCGCAGGGGCTGGGCCGGCCGGTGCCGGTCGCGATGACGGTGATCGAGAGCCAGGACATCGCCGCCGGCACCGGCGCGGTGGCGCAGGCCATCGCCGCGGCGCTGCGGGCCGGGCGGATCGACGCGGTGCTGCTGGTCCTGCCCGAGGCGCGCGATGAACGCGCGCTGCGGCTGGTGCGGGCGCTGTCGATGTTCGACCTGCCGATCTGGCATCTGCGCCGCGAACCGGGTCAGCCCCCCGACCGCCCGATCCTGCTGCGCGGCCCGCTGCGGTCGCGCACGCGCGAGGGGTTGAAGCGCGGGCTAGACCTGCTGCTGGGACTGTCGGCGCTGGCGGTGCTGGCAGTGCCGATGCTGATCGTCGCCGCGCTGATCAAGCTGGAGGATGGCGGCCCGGTCTTCTTTGCCCAGCCGCGCGACGGGCGTAACCAGCAGCCCTTCGCGATGCTCAAGTTCCGCACGATGAAGGCCCGCGATGCCGACCGGCGCGGCGATCTGCTGACCCTGCGCAACGATGCCCGCATCACCCGGATCGGGGCCTTTCTGCGCAAGACCTCGATCGACGAATTACCCCAGCTTTTCAACGTGGTGGCGGGACATATGTCGATCGTCGGGCCGCGCCCCCTGCCGTTGCATTTCCACTTTCACGAGGTGCTGTTCGAGGCGGTCGTGCCCGACTGGCACCACCGCCACCGCGTCAAGCCGGGCATCACCGGCCTGTCGCAACTGCGCGGCCTGCGCGGCACGCCCGAAACCGCCGAGGGCGCGATCCGCATGATGACGGACCGCGGGCTTTACGACAATCTCTACATCGACAACTGGACGATCTGGCTTGATCTGCGGATCATCGTCATGACGCTCCTGTCGGGGGCCTTCATGGCCGGGGCCTATTAGACGCGCCCTTGCCAGACAGCCGCCACGCCGCTAAACCGTTCCGGCGTGGCCCCGTTAGCACAGTGGTAGTGCAGCGCTCTTGTAAAGCGAAGGTCGTTCGTTCAAATCGGACACGGGGCACGCCGGTCCACCCGCCCGCCTCAGCCCTCGCCGGGGTCGCTTTTGGCCTGACCCAGCTTGAAGGCGATCTGCCGCAACATGCCGTGAAAGGTGCGCACCTCGGCCGTGGTCAGCGGCAGGCGCGACCACATGTTGCGCAGCGACACCTTCATCCCCGGCGCCTTGGCCGGCGGGAAGAAAAAGCCCGCCTGCTCCAGCCGCTCCTCGAAATGATTGGCCAGTGCCTCCACCTCATGCGCGCGGGCATATTCGGTGCGGGCAAAGTTCATCACCTCGGGGGCGACCTCGGCCTTTTGCCGCGCCCATTCATAGCCCATCAGCAGCACGCATTGGCCCAGATTGAGCGAGGGGAAATCCGGGTTCACCGGCACGGTCACGATGGCATTGGCCAGCACGACATCCTCATTCTCCAGCCCCGCGCGTTCGGGGCCGAACAGGATACCGACGCGCTTGCCCTCGGCGCTCAGCGCGCGGGCATATTCCATGGCGCGTTCGGGGGTCATCACGGGCTTGGTCAGCTCGCGCCCGCGGGCGGTGGTGGCAAAGACGAAATCGCAATCGGCGATGGCGCCCGGCAGATCGGCGAACAGGCCCGCATCATCCAGCACGCGGCCGGCGCCGCTGGCCATCGCCACGGCGCGCGGGTTGGGCCAGCCGTCGCGCGGGCCGACGATGCGCATCCGGGTCAGCCCGAAATTCAGCATCGCCCGCGCCGCCGCGCCGATATTCTCGCCCATCTGGGGCCGCACGAGGATGAGAACGGGGTCGGTCATGCGTTTCCTCTGGATTTGCCGCGCGGACGCCTTACGCTCAAACCCCCAGCAAAACAAGGAGCGGGCCATGGCTTATGACGAAGGGCTGGCGCAATTGCTGCGCGACGATCTGGGCGATGCTGCGTTCACGGAACAGAAGATGTTCGGGGGCCTGGCCTTTCTGATCGGCGGCAACATGGTCTGCGGCGTCCACAAGGGCGGCGCGATGTTTCGCCTCGGCAAGGAACGGATGGACCGGGCGCTGATCCTGCCGGGCGTCGCGCAGATGGCGATGGCGGGCCGCGCCATGACCGGCATGGCCGAATGCCCGCCCGAAGTGCTGGCGCAGGATGCAACGCGCGGGGCGCTGATGGCGCTGGCGCTCGACTGCGTGCGGGCGCTGCCGCCAAAAGTAGCCAAAGCCCGGAAAACCCGGTAAAGGGCGGCAAATCGCACCCATTCGCCCGAGAGCCATCGCATGTCCGACGCCGACCGCCCGCAGCTTTACATCGTCACCCCGCCCGAATTCGATCTCGATCTCTTTCCCGACCGGCTGGCCGCCGTGCTGGACAGCGCCGAGGTTGCCTGTGTGCGGCTGGCGCTGGCCGCACGGGATGAGGATCGCGTGGCCCGCGCCGCCGATGCGCTGCGCGAGCTGTGCCATGCCCGCGACGTGGCGCTGGTGATCGAGCGTCATGTGCTGCTGGTGGAACGTCTGGGGCTGGACGGCGTTCACCTGACCGATGGCGGGCGCAATGTGCGCAAGCTGCGCAAGGATCTGGGCGAGGATGCGATCATCGGCGCCTTTTGCGGCACCACCCGACACGAAGGCATGGCCGCGGCCGAGGCTGGGGCGGATTATGTCAGCTTCGGTCCCGTGGGCGAGACACCGCTGGGTGACGGGTCGCGCGCAGAGGCCGATCTGTTCCAGTGGTGGTCGGAGATGATCGAAGTGCCCGTGGTGGCCGAAGGGGCGCTGACCGCCGCCCTGGTCGAAAAGCTGGGCCCGATCACCGACTTTTTCGGCGTGGGCGAAGAGATCTGGACGGCGGAAATCCCCGCCGCCGCGCTTCGCGCCTTGCTGGCGCCGCTCGGCTAATCTGCCCAAAAAGCGGGCATTTGTAGCACCGCCGCCCAATCGGGCGGCGGTTTTGCGTGACAAGGGGCGCAAAGCGCGCAGGATGGGCAGAAGCCCCGTCCGCGCTGACTAGACTGGGGCCAGCGCGACCAACAGGGGCCCCATCATGGCGATCCATGCCAGCATCCATCACCTGACCCATTACAAATACGACCGCCCGGTGACGCTGGGCCCGCAGATCATCCGGCTGCGCCCGGCGCCGCAATCGCGGACCAAGGTGCTGTCGCACAGTCTCAAGGTGTCGCCCGGCGGGCATTTCGTGAACCACCAGCAGGATCCCTATGGCAACTGGCTGGCGCGGTTCGTCTTTCCCGAACCCGTGACCGAATTTCGGATCGAGGTCGATCTGGTGGCCGACATGTCGGTCTATAATCCCTTCGATTTCTTCGTGGAGGACAGCGCCGAATTCTGGCCCTTTGAATATCCGCGCGATCTGGCCGAGGATCTGGTGATCTACCGCACGCCGGAACCCGCCGGCCCGCTGCTGGAATCGTTTCTGGAAACCGTGCCGCGCGACAAGGCCCGCACCACCGATTTTCTGGTGGCACTGAATGCGCGGGTGAATGGCGTGGTGAATTACACCATCCGCATGGAGCCCGGCGTCCAGACCCCCGAGGAAACGCTACATGCCAAATCCGGTTCTTGCCGCGATTCGAGCTGGCTTCTGGTGCAGGCGCTGCGGCATCTCGGTTTCGCGGCGCGCTTTGTCTCTGGCTATCTGATCCAGTTGGCGCCGGATGTGAAATCGCTTGATGGCCCTTCGGGGACCGAGGTCGATTTCACCGATCTTCATGCCTGGGTGGAGGTCTATATTCCCGGTGCGGGCTGGATCGGGCTGGATCCGACCAGCGGCCTTTTGACCGGCGAAAGCCATATTCCCTTGGCCGCGACCCCGCATTACCGCAACGCCGCGCCAATCTCGGGCGGGTTTTCGGCGGTCGGCACGCCCGAGGTCAGCTTCGATTTCGACATGCAGGTGCGGCGGGTGGCCGAACATCCGCGCATCACCAAACCGTTCAGCGATGCCGCCTGGGACGATCTGAACGCGCTTGGCCGGAAGGTGGATGAAAGCCTGCGCGACAGCGATCTGCGCCTGACGATGGGGGGCGAGCCGACCTTCGTGTCGATCGACGATTTCGAGGGGGCAGAGTGGAACACCGCTGCCGTCGGCCCGCAAAAGCGCGACCGCGCCGATGACCTGATCCGCCGCTTGCGCAACCGCTTTGCGCCCGGCGGTTTCCTGCATTACGGGCAAGGCAAGTGGTATCCCGGCGAAAGCCTGCCACGCTGGACCTTCTCGCTCTATTGGCGGCGCGACGGGATGCCGGTCTGGCAGAACCCCGATCTCGTCGCGCGCGAGGCGCAGGATTACCAGGTCGGCGCCGCTGAGGCCGGGCGATTCATGGAGGGGTTTGCCGAACGGCTGGGCATTTCGCCCGAACACGCGCAACCCGCCTATGAGGATCCGGCGGAATGGATCCTGAAAGAGGCCAATCTGCCGCCCAATGTCAGCCCCGAGAACAGCAAGCTGAAGGATGCCGAGGAACGGTCGCGCTTCGCCCGGGTGTTTTCGCGCGGCTTGACCGAACCGTCGGGCTTTGTCCTGCCGATCCAGCGCTGGCAATCGCAGGCGCAGGGTTCGCGCTGGCGGTCAGAGATGTGGAAGCCCCGGCGCGGGCATCTGTTCCTGGTGCCCGGTGACAGCCCGGTGGGCTATCGCCTGCCGCTGGCGGGGCTGCCCTATATCCCGCCGGCGCAATATCCCTACAGCTATCCGGCCGATACCTCGATCCCGCTGGCGCCGCTGCCCGATTTCCACGCGACGCTCGCCGCCCGCCGCGCCGAGGTTCAGGCGGAAATCGACCGTCTCGCGCGGGAAGAGGCGCTGGAACAGGCCGCCATGCTGCCCGAGGTCAGCGCCGATTTCGCCCAGCCCGGCGCGGTGAAGGCCGATACCGGCCGCCGACAGCCGGTCGTGCCGCAGATGGGCGTGGACCCGGCGCAAGGCTGGGTGCGCACCGCCATCGCGATGGAGCCCCGCGACGGGCGGCTCTGTCTGTTCATGCCGCCCTGCGAGACGCTGGAGGATTACCTTGAATTGCTGGCGACCGCCGAGGCGACGGCAGCCGACCTGAACCTGCCGGTGCATATCGAGGGCTATGCCCCGCCGCATGACGCGCGGCTGAACGTGATCCGCGTGGCGCCCGATCCCGGCGTGATCGAGGTGAACATCCACCCCGCCCATAGCTGGGAAGATTGCGTCGCCACCACCGAGGCAATCTATGAGGAGGCACGGCAAAGCCGTCTGGGCGCCGACAAGTTCATGATCGACGGGCGCCATACCAGCACCGGCGGCGGCAACCATGTGGTTGTCGGTGGCGCCACGATGGAAGACAGCCCCTTTCTGCGCCGCCCCGACCTGCTGAAATCGCTGATCCTGATCTGGCAGCGGCACCCTTCGCTGTCCTATCTGTTCTCGGGCCTGTTCATCGGCCCGACCAGCCAGGCCCCCCGCATCGACGAGGCGCGGCATGACAGCCTGTATGAGCTGGAAATCGCGCTGGCCCAGATCGGCGATCCGGTGGCGGGCGGCCCCTTGCCGCCGCCCTGGCTGGTGGACCGGCTGCTGCGCAACATCCTGATCGACGTGACCGGCAATACCCACCGGGCCGAGATCTGCATCGACAAGCTTTATTCGCCCGATGGCCCGACCGGGCGGCTGGGTCTGGTGGAATTCCGCGGCTTCGAGATGCCGCCGCATCCGCGCATGAACCTCGCGCAGCAATTGCTGATCCGGGCGCTGATCGCGCGCTGCGCCAAGGCGCCGGTGCGGGGCAAGCCCGTCCGCTGGGGCACGGTGCTGCATGACCGTTTCATGCTGCCGCATTACATCTGGGCCGATTTCCTGTCGCTGCTCGACGATCTGGCGCAGCATGGGTTCAAGCTGGATCCCGTCTGGTATCAGGCACAGGCCGAATTCCGCTTTCCCTTCTGCGGTCAGATCGAGGTGGAGGGCGTGCATCTGGAGCTGCGGCAGGCGTTGGAGCCATGGCATGTGCTGGGCGAAACCGGTGCCATCGGCGGCACGGTGCGCTATACCGACAGCTCGGTCGAACGGTTGCAGGTGCGCATGACCACCCTGTCGCAAGACCGCTACCGCATCATGTGCAACCGCCGCCCGGTGCCGCTGACCCGCACCACGACCAGCGGCGAAAGCGTGGGGGGTGTGCGATTCAAGGCCTGGCAACCGGCGGCCGCCCTGCATCCGGTCCTGCCGGTCAATGCACCCCTGACCTTTGACATCTATGATGACTGGTCGGGCCGGGCCATCGGCGGCTGTGTCTATCACGTCGCCCATCCGGGCGGGCGGAATTACGACACCTTCCCCGTGAACGGATACGAGGCCGAGGCCCGGCGGCTGGCACGGTTCGAGGCGCATGGCCATGCGCCCGGCAGCTATGCCCCCGCGACCGAGGCGCCGCATCCGGAATTTCCGATGACGCTCGACCTGCGGCGCGCGCCATGGATATAACGGGGGCATGAACATCGCCACCGCCGCCCCCGATCTGCCCGAAATCCTTCGGGGTTATGTGCCGCAACCCGGCGTGGCGGACGAATTGTTCGACGCGCAGGGGGTCATGCGGCCGGTCTGGGCGCCCTTCATCGCCCAGTTGGCCGGCCTGTCGGCCGAGGATGTGGCGGCGCGTTTTGCTCGGGGCGAGCAATATCTGCGCGATGCGGGCGTCTATTTCCGGCTCTATAGCGGCGGCCCGGCGCAAGAGCGCGAATGGCCGCTGTCGCATGTGCCGGTGCTGATTTCCGATGCCGATTGGCAGGGCATCTGCGACGGGCTGGCCCAGCGGGCCGAGCTGCTGGAGCAGCTCATGGCCGATCTCTACGGCCCGGGGCGTCTGGTGGCCGAGGGTCATCTGCCCGCCGAACTGGTGGCGCAGAACCCGAGCTGGTTGCGCCCGCTGGTCGGCGTTGTGCCACGGTCGGGCCACTGGCTACATCATCTGGCCTTCGAGATCGGGCGCTCGCCCGACGGGTCGTTCTTTGTGCTGGGCGACCGGGCGCAGGCGCCCTCTGGTTCCGGCTTCGCGCTGGAAAACCGCATGGCGACCATGCGCATCTTCTCCGACCCGTTCCCCCGCGCCAATGTGCGGCGGCTGGCCGGGTTCTTTCGCGGCTTCCGGCAGGCGATGGAGGATCAGGCCGGGCCGGGCCGGCGCATGGCGATCCTGACGCCGGGGCCGAATAACGATACCTATTACGAACATACCTATATCGCCCGCTATCTTGGCATGACCCTGCTGGAGGGCGAGGATCTGATCGTGCGCGACGGCGAGGCCATGGTGCGCACCGTGCGGGGGCTGGAGCCGCTGGGCCTGCTCTGGCGCCGCATCGACAGCGAATTCGCCGATCCGCTGGAACTGAACGAGGGGTCGCAGATCGGCACCCCCGGCCTGATCGAGGCGCTGCGGCAGGGCAATCTGGGCCTGGTCAATGCGCTCGGGTCAGGGGTGATCGAGGCGCGGGCGATGATGGCCTTCCTGCCGCGCATCAGCGAGGTCTTGCTGGGCGCGCCGCTCAAGCTGCCGAATATCGCGACCTGGTGGTGCGGTCAGCCGCTGGAACGCGCCTATGTCGAACAGAACGCGGCTGGCATGATGATCGGCGCGGCGCTTGATCCGGCCTTGCCCTTTGCGATCGGCGCCGAAACCGTGCTGGGCGGACAATTTCGCGGCAGTGCCAGCCCCGGCCCCCTGCCCGAATGGCTGGCCCGCGAAGGGTCGCGGCTGGTCGGGCAAGAGGCGGTCACCCTGTCCACCACCCCGGCCTGGAGCGAGGGGCGCCTGGTGCCGCGCCCGATGACGATCCGCGTCTTTGCCGCCCGCACCCCCGAGGGCTGGACCTTCATGCCCGGCGGCTATGCCCGCATCGGCAAATCCGACGATACGACTGCGCTGGCCATGCAGGCGGGCGGGTCGGTCGCCGATGTCTGGGTGGTGGCGCCGCGCGCCGTGGCGCCCGACAGTCTGGTCACCGGCAGCAGCTTCGAGCGCAGCCCGCCCGGCATCCTGCCCTCGCGCGCGGCCGACAACCTTTATTGGCTTGGCCGCTATATCGAACGGACAGAAGGCGCGATCCGCCTGCTGCGCGCCTGGCATCTGCGGCTGGCCGAGACCGGCGACCGCGATGAGCCGCGGTTGCAACTCATGTCGGCGCATATGGCGGCGCGCGGGCTCAACCCCGATCTGCCGATCCCCGAAGGGCTGGCACTGCTGATCGGGGCGGCACGCATTTCGGCCGCGCGCGTGCGCGACCGTTTCTCGCCCGATGGCTGGGGGGCGCTGAACGATCTGGCGCGCACCGCCGACAAGCTGGCCGCCAAGGTAAGTGATGGCGATGACGCCGCGCTGGCCATGTCGATCCTGTTGCGCAAGATCTCGGGCTTTTCGGGGCTGGTGCATGAAAACATGTATCACTTTGCCGGCTGGCGCTTTCTGTCGCTGGGCCGGGCGCAGGAACGCGCCGATGGCACGCTGATGTCGCTTCAGGCCTTTGCCGACCCCGCGGCCCCGCCCGGCGCGCTGGATGTCGCGATCGAGATCGGCGACAGCACCATGACGCATCAACGCCGCTACCGCTTTGGTCCCAGCCGCGAGACCGTGCTGGATCTGCTGCTGCTGGATGCGCAGAACCCGCGCTCGGTGCTGTATCAGATTGCGCAGATGCGCCACCATGTCGGCAAGCTGCCGCAGGCCGGCAGCGGCGGGCGTCTGTCGCCGCTGGAACGCGCGCTGCTGCTGCTCGATACCGATCTGCGGGTCTTCGGGCCGTCGGACGTGACGCCCGCGCAGCTTGACGACCTGCGCACCCGCCTGGCCGATGTGTTCGACCTGCTCTCGCTGTCTTTCCTGAGGTAGCTGATGCGCTATGACATCCAGCTGACCATCGACTATCACTATGACGCGCCTTCGGACCATGCGCGCAACATCCTGCGGCTCTTGCCGCTGGAGACGCCGCAGCAGACCGTCACCGCGCGGTTGCTGACGGTCGATCCGCCACCCGATGAACGTCGCGACCAGCAGGATTTCTTTGGCAATGCCATGACCACCGTCGCCTGGCATCAGCCGGTGGAAAAGATCAGCTTTCGCCTGCGCGCCCGGGCCGAGCGGCACCCCCAGCCCGTCAGCGACCTGTCGGCGCCGCTGGCCGATCTGGCGGCGGATCTGGAACAGGCGGGGCTTGAACCGGCCTCGCCGCTGCATTTCCTTGGTGCCTCGCCCCGAATCCCGCCCGAGGCAGAGATTACCGCCTTTGTCCGCGCCGCCCTTCCCCCTGCCCCCAGCACCCGCGCCGCGGTCGAGGCCATCGGTCGCGCCTTGCATGAGGTGATGACCTACGACGCCGAGGCGACCGATGTCGGCACCACGCCGCAGGCGGCCTTTGCCCTGCGGCGCGGGGTTTGCCAGGATTTCGCGCAGATCATGATCGCGGGGCTGCGCGCGCTTGGCATTCCGGCGGGCTATGTCTCGGGGTTTCTGCGCACCTATCCGCCGCCGGGCCAACCCCGGCTGGAGGGGGTGGATGCCATGCATGCCTGGGTTGCCGCCTGGTGTGGCGCGGCGCAGGGATGGGTGGAATATGACCCGACCAATGCGCAATGGGCGGGCGAGGATTACATCACCGTGGCCATGGGCCGCGACTATGCCGATGTGGCGCCGGTGCGCGGCGCGCTGCGCTCCGCCGGTGGCCAGGACAGCACGCAGGCGGTGGACGTGATCCCCCTCGACACCCCGACACCCGGCTGAAGGCACGCGCCGGGGCGACCGCGACCGGCTGCTGCCGGCGGGGGCGATCTGCCGGGTCGCCCCTGTCTGACAAAAAAGGGGGCCGTATGGCCCCCTTTTCTGCGTCAATGCACCCTTGCTTCGGCGGGTTTTTCGCGGCGCGAGGCGATCACCCGGTCGCCCAGGATCAGGCCATCCGGCCCGGCAGTCACCGTCACTTCGCTGCCATCCAGCACGTCGCCGGCCAGGATCATCTCGGCCAGCGGGTCTTGCAGGTTGCGCTGGATCACCCGTTTCAGCGGGCGGGCGCCAAAGACCGGGTCATAGCCTTCATCGGCCAGCCAGGTCTTCGCCGCGTCATCCAGCGCCAGCGCGATCTTGCGATGCGCCAGCCGTTTCTCCAGCCGTTTCAGCTGGATTTCCACGATGCCGCCCATATCCGCCCGGTTCAGCCGGTCGAAGATGATCTGCTCATCCAGACGGTTGAGGAATTCGGGGCGGAAATGCGTCCGCACCGCCTCCATCACCTCGGCCCGCGCCGCCCCGGCATCCGCGCCCTCGGGCAGTTCGCTCAGCGACCGCGCGCCCAGGTTCGAGGTCAGGATGATCAGCGTCTGCTTGAAGTCCACCGTGCGGCCCTGACCATCGGTCAGGATCCCGTCATCCAGCACCTGCAACAGCACGTTGAACACGTCGGGATGGGCCTTTTCCACCTCGTCGAACAGCACGACCTGATAGGGCCGGCGACGCACCGCCTCGGTCAGAACGCCACCCTCGTCATAGCCGACATAGCCGGGCGGGGCGCCGATCAGCCGCGCGACAGAGTGCTTCTCCATGAATTCGCTCATGTCGATGCGCACCATCGCGGTTTCATCGTCGAACAGATATTCGGCCAGCGCCTTGGTCAGTTCGGTCTTGCCGACGCCGGTCGGGCCGAGGAACAGGAAACTGCCCAGCGGGCGGTTCTCGTCATTCAGCCCGGCGCGGGCCCGCCGCACCGCCTTGGACACGGCCTCGACCGCCGGTCGCTGGCCGACGACGCGCTTGCCCAGCTCGTCTTCCATGCGCAGCAGCTTTTCCTTTTCGCCTTCCAGCATCTTGGTCGTGGGAATGCCGGTCCAGCGTTCGACCACTTCGGCGATCTGTTCAGGGCGCACGGCCTCGGCAACCAGGGCATCGCCCTGCTTCGCCTCGGCCTCGGTCAACTGCTTTTCCAAACCCGGAATACGGCCATATTGCAGCTCTCCCGCCTTGGCGAAATCGCCCTCGCGCTTGGCCTGTTCCAGTTCGGCCCGGGCGCGGTCAAGCTGTTCCTTCAGCTCGCGCGCCTGTTCCAGCGTGTCGCGTTCGGCCTGCCATTTGGCGGTCATGGTCGCCGACTGATCCTGAAGATCGGCCAGTTCCTTTTCCAGCTTTTCCAGCCGATCGCGCGAGGCGGCGTCGTCTTCCTTCTTCAGCGCCTCGGCCTCGATCTGGAGTTGCAGGATCTGGCGATCCAGCGCGTCCAGTTCCTCGGGCTTGCTGTCCACTTCCATGCGCAGGCGGCTGGCGGCCTCATCCACCAGGTCGATCGCCTTGTCGGGCAGGAAACGGTCGGTGATGTAGCGATGCGACAGCGTGGCCGCCGCGACCAGCGCCGCGTCGGAGATGCGCACGCCGTGGTGCATCTCGTATTTTTCCTTGATGCCGCGCAGGATGGAGATCGTGTCCTCCACCGTCGGCTCCTCGACCATCACCGGCTGAAAGCGCCGCGCCAGCGCCGGATCCTTTTCCACATATTTGCGGTATTCATCCAGCGTGGTCGCGCCGATGCAGTGCAATTCGCCCCGCGCCAGGGCGGGCTTGATCAGGTTGGCCGCATCCATCGCGCCATCGGATTTGCCGGCGCCGACCAGGGTGTGCATCTCGTCGATGAACAGGATCACCTCGCCCGCCGCGGCCTCGATTTCCTTGAGGATCGCTTTCAGGCGTTCCTCGAATTCACCGCGATATTTCGCCCCGGCAATCAGCGCGCCCATATCGAGCGCCATCAGTTTCTTGTTGCGCAGGCTCTCCGGCACGTCGCCATCGACGATGCGCAGCGCAAGCCCCTCGGCAATCGCGGTTTTACCCACGCCGGGTTCACCGATCAGCACCGGGTTGTTCTTGGTGCGGCGCGACAGAACCTGCATGGCGCGGCGAATTTCCTCGTCGCGGCCGATGATCGGGTCGATCTTGCCCTCTGCTGCCGCGTCGGTCAGGTCGCGGGCGTATTTCTTCAGGGCCTCCATCGTGTCTTCGCTGGAGGCGCTGTCGGCCGTGCGGCCCTTGCGGATATCATTGATCGCGGCATTCAGCCCCTGCGCGGTGACGGCACCCGCCGAAAGCGCATCCTTGGCGCGGGTATTCACCAGCGCCAGCGCCGTCAGCAGCCGTTCGACCGGCACGAAGGCGTCGCCCGCCTTCTTGGCGACCTGCTCGGCCTCATCCAGCACCCGCACCAGCGAGGGGTCGATATAGGCCTGCCCGTCACCGCCCGAAACCTTGGGCTGCTTGGCGATGGTGGCATTGACGGCCTCGTTCACGCGCTCGGGCGCGCCGCCGGCACGGCGGATCAGGTTGGAGGCCAGCCCCTGTTCGTCATCCATCAGCGCCTTGAGCAGATGTTCGGGCAGCACGCGCTGATGGCTTTCCCGCATCGCGATGGTCTGCGCCGCCTGAAGGAAACCGCGCGACCGTTCCGTGAATTTCTCCAAATTCATCGGCATTCTCTCCTTTCAAAAGCACCGTTCACGACCGCCCCCGAAAGGCACGGTCCTTCGGCCTTGTTCCTCAGATGGGATGATCATGCCCGCCCCGCAAGCCCGCCGCCATGACCTGCGACAACTTTTCGTTCGCGGCTTTCCGCCCATGGCCGGCGGGCGCCCGGGGGGCGGGCATTTCCCCGCCGATGCGGCAGGCCCCGATCGGCGGGCTTTGGCAGCAGGGCGCCGGGCGGCGCGGCTTTCGCTTGCTGCGGGCGGCGGCAGGACGCAGGCTCGCCCGCAACCGGAAACACCGTTCACGAAACGCCATCCCCACGCGCGAGGCCCGATGCAGCACGCCCTTCACCCCATTCTCAGCAAGGCCCGCGTGCATGGGTTGGCGATCAATGTCGCGAAATCGGGGCTTTGCCTGAACGACCCTGCCGAATTGCGCATTACCGATGAGGGCGTGCTGGAGGTGCATGCCATCATCCGCCGGCCGCTTCTGGGTCTGATCCCGCGCGCGGCGCGGTTGCCGCTGGGCCATCTGGGACCGCATACCGTGGCGCGGATCGCGCCCTATCTGCGCGACGAGACGCCTCTCAGGCTGCGCATCGTCGGGCTGACACCGGAATATATCGCCCAGCCCGAGATTTTCGTGTCGATCTGGGGGGCGTTCCGGCCGGAATTTCCCGGCCCCGCGCCGCTTACGCCGCCTGATAGCGCATGAAGGCAAAGGCCCGGCCGTCGGGCGACCAGCAGGGCACGTTCAGGCTGCCCTGCCCGCCGTAAAGGTCGATCACCGGGCGCCGGTCGCGACCATCGGGGGCCATGAGCCAGAGCTGCACCTCCAGATCGCGGGGATGGCCCTCGGTCCCGGGCGGATAGGACAGATAGACCACCCGCCGCCCGTCGGGCGAGGGGTGGGGAAACCAGTTCACCCGATCATCGGCAAAGACCTGCGCCGCCTCGCCGCCCTCTGGTCCGCCCTCTGGCCCGATCCGCCAGATCTGCGCATGCCCGCCGGCATCGCTGTTGAACCAGATGGCGCCATCGGGGGCGAAATCCGGCCCGTCGTGATGGGCGGTGCCGGGGGTCAGGATCCGCTCCTGCCCGGTGTCGCGATCCATCACCGCGATGCGCACCACCCGGTCGCCCCGCGCGCAGGCATAGGCGATACGGTTGCCCTGCGCGCCATGCCACCAGCTTGGCCGCAGCGGCACGATCTGCCCGGCACCCAGCACATAGATGCCCGCGCCATGGCCATCATGGGCGGAAAACACGATCTCACCCCCCGGCAGAAAGCCGTGATCGTTGTTGCAGCGCAATCCCTCGGGCGTGGGGATCGGGGTCAGCCCCGCCGACGTGGCACGCCAGAGCCGCCCCTCGCCATTGACCAGAAACCAGCCGTCCGGGTGCCAGTTCGGCGCCTCGATCAGGCGGGGTGTGCGCAGCACCACGCGGGTTTCGCCGCTGGCGATGTCATGCACCTCCAGCGACGACCGCCAGGTCATTCGCGGGCTTTCGGGGTCAGCAATTTCGCCGGGCGCAACGCCTCGGCCGCCTTGAACAGGCCGAAGGTCTGGTTGACGTAATTCACCACGCCGCCGATCTGTTCCAGATATTTCTGCAATTCGGGCGTCCGCTCGGCCTCCATCACATGCACCGGGCGGTCGGGGCCGTCGCCCTCGAACTGCACATAGAACAGCGGCTCGCCGCGTTTCAGCACGATATCCTTTTCCGGCTCGTGCCATTCAAAGGCCCACATCAGCGGGCGCGGCCAGACATTCAGCGGAAAGCGCCCGCCAAAGATCGTGCCGGGCAGCGGATCGCGGCGGTAATGCATGAAGGCCGAAAGCTGCGTCACATAGACCAGCTCATCGGCGATGAAGCAGTAGGGCAGCGACAGCTGGATCGTCGGGCGGTCGGGGTAGCGCCATTCGACCTCGTTCACCAGGGTCAGCACCTCGCCCAGCTTGTTGGCGCGGATGGTCGAGGCGGCACCGGCGCGGTTGATCAGATGCGGCTTGCCCTTGTCGTCGCGGCCAAAGCCGATCTGGATGTCAAAAGGGCATTTGACCATGAAATACCGGCTTTCCAGCTGGATCACGCCGGGGCAGCGGCTGGCGGATTTGGCATGGGCGCGGTTGGTCTGGCGAAAGCTGACCCGTTCGGGCGGGTCATACAAAACCGCGCCCTTGTCAGAGGTCAGGAACCAGCCCACGTTGATCGGGCCGGATTTCGGCCCGTCGTCGGGCCGGTCGAAACTCAGGTTGATCTGCATCGTTACGCCTCACTTGTTTGGGCAAAGCGTCCATCGCGGCGCGGCGGATGTCAACGCGGCGCTTGGGCCGCGGCAAGCAGCGCTTCCACGCGGTCGGCGCGGGTCTGGCGGGGGCCGGGCGGGGCAAATCCAAACGCTGTCACGCGCGGGTCCGCCGGCATTTCGGCCGCGCAAGAGGCGTGCAGTTCGGCAAACCCCGCCGCCGCGAAACGCGCCGCATTGGCCGGGGTGATACCCGACCCGGGCAGGATCACGATCCGCCCCGCCGCCTGCGCGCGCAAGGCGACCAGTCGGTCGAACCCGTCTTCGGCCCGCAGCGCCTGACCCGAGGTCAGGATATGGTCAAAGCCAAGCGCGATGGCGGTTTCCAGCGCCGCCTGCCAATCGGGCACCAGATCGAAACAGCGATGCAGCGTGCGGCCCATGCCCTGCGCGGCGGCGGCCATTTCGGACAGGGCCGCAGCATCCAGCCGCCCATCGGGATGCGAGGCACCCAGCACCACCCCCTCCAGCCCCTCCGCGCGGGCCGTGGCGATGTCATGCAGGATCGCGTCCCGCTCCGCCGCAGACCAGACGAAATCGCCGTCACGCGGGCGCATCATCGCGCGGATCGGCAGATCGTGGGCGACAGCAGCCCGCATCAGCCCGGCAGAGGGGGTCAGCCCGCCCAAAGCCAGCGCCGAACACAGTTCGATCCGCCCGGCGCCGCCCGCCACTGCCTCGGCCATGCCTGCGGCGGTATCAACGCAAACCTCGATCAGCACAGCGCGCCCCAACCGCCATGCGAGGCGCCGATCAGCCCGGGTTCTACCGTCAGCGCGGCGGGGCAGATGACGCCCTCTTGCGGCCAGAGCCGCCGCGCGGCAACCGCCTTGTCCAGCGCGGCGACCAGGGGCAGCGCGCGGCCCAGCCCGCCGCCCACCGGCACCGCCGTCGCCCCCACCACGTTCAGCACCATGGCCAGCGGGCCGGCCATGATCTCCAGCCAGATCGCCACGGTTTCGGAGGCTGCCGCCGCGCCGGATTGCCAGCCCGCCACGATTTCCTCCGATCGCAGGCTTTGGCCGCTCAGATGGCGATGCAGTTTCTCGATCCCGCGCGCCGATCCGATGGCATCCAGACAGCCGACCTGCCCGCAGCCGCAGGTCATGCGCGGCACGTCGCGGCCCAGCGGGCGGCTGTCCTGCACCGGGCCATGCCCCCATTCGCCGGCAAAACCGCCCGCGCCGGTGACCAGCCGCCCGTCGATCACCAGACCGCCCCCGACCCCGGTGCCCAGGATCACCCCGAACACCGTGCGATGGCCGCGTGCAGCACCGCTGCCGGCCTCGGCCAGGGCAAAGCAATCGGCGTCATTGCCGATCCAGACCGGCAGGCCCAGTTCCGCCGCCAGATCCTCGGCCAGCGCGCGCCCGTCGAGACAGGGGATATTCGCGATGCGCATCCGCCCGGTTTCGGGGTCGATGCAGCCCGCGATGGAGATGGCCACCCCCCGCGCCCCCGCGCTCATGCCGGCCAGCGCCGTGGCAAAGGCGTTGAAATCGTCGCGCGGGGTGGGCGCCTCGTTCACCGGGCCAAGCTGGCCCGGGGCGGGTGACAGCGTGCCCCGGATGCGTGTGCCGCCGATATCAAAGATTGCCAGCATCATCGCCCCCCTGTGCCGCGCCCGCCCTTCCTAGCATCGGATGGCGCCGCTTGACAGCGCGCCGATCCCGCCGCAAACCGCCGCAAACCCGACAGCGAAGGAGAAGCCGATGAGCGATGACCGTCTGATCGTGGCACTGGATGTGCCGAATGTGGTGCAGGGCCTCGCACTGGCCGACCGGATCGGGGATGCCGCCAGCTTCTACAAGATCGGGTTGGGCATGCTGACCGGGGGCGGCTTCGCGCTGGCGAACGAGCTGAAGCATGAACGCGGCAAGCGGGTGTTTCTGGACATGAAGCTGTTCGACATCGGCGCCACGATCGAGGCCGCGGTGCGGGGCATCGCCCAGCACGGGCTGGATTTCCTGACGGTGCATGGCGACCCGCAGGTGGTGCGGGCGGCCGCCCAGGGCAAGGCGGGCACCGACCTCAAGATCCTCGCGGTGACGGTGCTGACCTCGCTTGACCGGGCGGATCTGGATGCCAACCTGATCGTGCCGGGCGACATTCACCAGATCACGCTGGAACGCGCCGCCCGCGCGTTGGAGGCCGGGGCCGATGGCGTCATCGCCAGCCCGCAAGAGGCCGCTATGATCCGCGCCCTGCCGCAGGCGGCGGGCAAGTTGATCGTCACGCCGGGCGTGCGTCCGGCGGGGGCGGCGCTTGGCGATCAAAAGCGGGTGGCGACGCCGGCGCAGGCCATCGGCGATGGTGCCGATCACATCGTGGTGGGCCGCCCGATCTGGCAGGCCGCCGATCCGGCCGCTGCCGCGCGGGCGGTGATTGCCGAATTGCCGCGCCGATAGGAAAACGGCCCCCGAAACGGGGGCCGTTCACGCGGTCATTCAAGCGACCCGCCCGGCGATCAGTTGCCTTGTTGGGCCGGGGCGGCGGGCTGTTCGGCCGCCGGGGCGGTTTCAGCCGGGGCGGCCGGGGCCGGGGTGGGGGTGTCCACGGTCACATTCACCTCGGACGGAGCCGAGGGCGTAGCGGAACCGCTGTCCAGCCCCGGAACGCCGTTGGCGATCCAGATCACCCCCAGCAGCGCGACGACGCCGCCCAGGATGAACAGAATGAAAGAGGTGGCGCCGCCGCCGCTCTTTTCGGTTTCGATGACGGTGGTGCCGCGCGTGTCGGTCGTGCGATAGTCGGTCATGGCGTTGCTCCTGCAAGGGATACTTGGCAAAGGAACGTGCGCCGGCCGCCGATGGTTCCCCCGTCAGTCGTTGATATCGCGCGTCCAGCGCTTCACCTCGCCGCGCTCATAGCGCAAGACGGCGCGCAGCACCGCCCAGGCCAGCAGCGACAGCACGGCAAACAGCGCCAGTTGCGCCGCCAGCGACAGCGTCACCCAGCCGGTCCAGAGCAAGCCGCCCACCAGCACCGCACCGATGGCGAAGCCCAGAAAGACATAGCCGGGCATGAACAGCTCCAACCCGCCCAGGGCCATGCCCGCCACGATCCACATCCACCAGGCCATCGGTCATTTCCCCCGGAACATGGCAAAGGCATTGGCAAAGGCCTCGGCCGCCTGCGCCGGCAGGACCAGCGTGTGCTTGCCCTCGCCCTCGGCCAGCTTGGCCAGCGCCTCCACCTGCTTGAGCGCCACCTGATACTGTGCCGCCTCGATGCCGTTGTTCTTGATCGCCTCGGCGATGACGCCGGTCGAATAGGCCTCGGCCTCGGCCAGCACGCGACGGGCCTTGGCCAACTGTTCGGCGGCGTAAAGCTCGGCATCGGCGTTCAACTCGACCGCGCGGCGCTTGCCCTCGGCCTCGGTCACCTGGGCGCGGCGGGCGCGTTCGGCGTTCAGCTGCTGCAACATCGCGGCGCGGGTCGCATCGTCGAGATTGACATCCAGCACCTCGGCCCGTGTCACCTCGATACCCCAGTCATCGACCATGGCCGCGACCTGTTCACGCACCTTGGTGATCAGATCGGCGCGGTTCGACTGCACCTGATCCAGCTCCATCTTGCCGATCTCGCTGCGCACGATCCCCGCCACGGTGGTGGCAATCGCACCATCCACATCGCGGATCCGGTAGACGGTCTTTTCCGGCTCGATCACACGATAAAAGACCGAGGTTTCCACCTTGACCAGCACGTTGTCGGCGGTGATCGCGTCCTGGGTCGCATTGGGCAATTGCCGTTCCAGCACCGAAACCTTGTGCGCGACGGAATCGATGAAGGGCACGATCAGGTTGATGCCCGGACCCAGCACGGCGCGCAGCTTGCCAAAGCGTTCGATCACATATTTCTGGCTTTGCGGCACGATCTTGACCGCCCAGAACACGACGAGAATGACAAGCGCGGCCAGCCCCAGCAACACGGCATTGCCGCCCAGAAATCCCTCAAAATCCATCATCAAATCTCCTCATGGTCCTGTGCGCAGGATGATCTTCACAAGTCGCTCAATCAATAGGCAGTTGATTCTGCCCGGAATCAGCCAAATGACCGTGCGATCTTGCGTCCCGGTCTTGATAGTCGAAAATTTATCCTGTCATAGCGCCAATATGCAGTGATTTCTTCGATCAAATCCCTGCGCCGCGCCGAAGGACGCCAAGAAATTCCATCTGTTTCAGATATCATTTCTTCAAGCCTTCCAGACAGCCCTTCCAGACAGCGGAGCGACCCATGAAGATCGTCATCCTCGGCGCCGGCGTGATCGGTGTGACCTCGGCCTGGTATCTGAGCCGCCAGGGCCATGAGGTGACGGTGATCGACCGCCAGCCCGCGCCCGCGCTGGAAACCAGCTTTGCCAATGCCGGCGAGGTCAGCCCCGGCTATTCCGCCCCCTGGGCCGCGCCGGGCATCCCGCTCAAGGCGCTGAAATGGATGTTCCAGAAGCACGCGCCCCTGGTCATCCAGCCGCGCCCCGATCTCGCCAAACTGTCCTGGATGGCGAAGATGCTGATGAACTGCACTGCCGATGCCTATCATGTGAACAAGTCGCGCATGGTGCGGCTGGCCGAATATTCGCGCGATTGCCTGGGTGAGTTGCGCGCCGAGACCGGCATCGCCTATGACGAACGCATGCAGGGCACGCTGCAACTGTTCCGCACGCAAAAGCAGGTGGAAGGCGCCGCGAAGGATATCGAAGTGCTGCGCGAGGATGGCGTGGCCTTCGAGGTTCTGGACCGCGCGGGCTGCGTCGCGGCCGAGCCGGGCTTGGCTGCCAGCGCCGACAAGATCATGGGCGGGCTGCGCCTGCCGGGCGACGAGACCGGCGATTGCTTCAAGTTCACCAACCGCCTTGCAGAAATGGCCACCGCCGCCGGCGTGAAGTTCCGCTGGGGCGTGGCGATCAAGCGCATCCATGTGGAAATGGGGCGCGTGGCCTTTGTCGAAACCTCGGAAGGGCGGGTCCATGCGGACAGCTATGTGCTGGCCATGGGATCGTATTCGCCGCTGCTGGCCGGGCCGCTGGGGATCAAGCTGCCGGTCTATCCGCTCAAGGGCTATTCGATCACCGTGCCGATCCGCGACGAAAGCCGCGCCCCGGTCTCTACCGTGATGGACGAAACCTACAAGATCGCGATCACGCGGCTGGGCGACCGGATCCGCGTCGGCGGCATGGCCGAGATCGCGGGCTTCGACATGTCGCTGAACCCCAAGCGGCAAGCCACACTGACCCATTCGGTCGAGGATCTGTTCGGCGGCGCGGGCGATCAGGCCCGGGCGGAATTCTGGACCGGCCTGCGCCCGATGACGCCCGATGGCACGCCGATCGTCGGCCGCTCGCCCATCGGCAACCTGTTCCTGAACACCGGCCATGGCACGCTGGGCTGGACGATGTCCTGCGGTTCGGGGCGGGTGCTGGCCGATATCATCTCGGGCCGCCTGCCCGAGATCGAACATGCCGATCTGGGCTATGCGCGCTATGAACGCCAGCGCGCCATCCGCCCGATCCTGCGCCCCGCCCCGGCGGCCTGACCGCGCGGCCTGCCCCCCGCGCGGGCCCAAATTTTCGACGAAAATTTGCGCCTCGCGCCCGGCGGGGGGCGTGGTATCCTGCGGCCATGCCCGCGCTTTGCCGTTCTTGCCTCTGTCAGTTCGAAACCGGGCCGCGCTGCCCGGAATGCCGCAGTCCGCGCATTCTGGCCCATCCCGAGCTGTTTGCGCTGTCCATCGCGCATATGGATTGCGACGCCTTCTATGCCTCGGTCGAAAAGCGCGACAATCCCGATCTGCGCGACAAGCCGGTGATCGTGGGCGGCGGGCAGCGCGGGGTCGTCTCCACTTGCTGCTATATCGCGCGCATCTCGGGCGTGCGGTCGGCCATGCCGATGTTCCAGGCGCTGAAGCTGTGCCCCGAGGCCGTGGTGGTCAAGCCCCGGATACAGGTCTATGCCGAGGTCAGCCGCGCCATCCGCGCCATGATGCAGGAACTGACCCCCGCGATCGAACCGCTGAGCCTGGACGAAGCCTTTCTCGATCTGACCGGCACCGCCCGGCTGCATGGCGCGCCACCTGCGGTCACCCTGGCGCGGCTGGTGCGGCGGATGGAGGCAGAGCTGGGCGTCTCCGGCTCCATCGGTCTGTCGCATAACAAGTTTCTGGCCAAGATCGCCTCCGATCTCGACAAGCCGCGCGGGTTTTCGGTGATCGGCCGGGCCGATACCGCGGCCTTCCTCACGCCGCGCCCGGTGCGCATCATCTGGGGGGTCGGCACTGCCACCCAGACGGCGCTGGAACAGGCGGGCATCCGCAGCATTGCCGACCTCCTCCGTTGGGACAAGGCCGACCTGACCGCGCGTTTCGGCCATATGGGCGCGCGGCTGTGGCATCTGGCGCGGGGCGAGGATCAGCGCCGTGTTACCCCTGATGAGCGGATCAAGTCGATCTCCAAGGAGACCACCTTTCTGGAGGATACCGCCGATGCCGATCTGCTGGACGGGCATCTGTGGCGGCTGGCGGTCGCTGTGTCCGACCGGGCCAAGGCCAAGGATCTGGCCGGGCGGACCGTCACGCTCAAGCTCAAGCGCGCCGATTTCACCATGATCACCCGGCGGCATGTGCTGGCCGCGCCCAGCCAGATGGCCGACCGCATCTATCGCGAGGCGCGAGCGCTGTTCGACCAGGTGCCAAAAGGCGCGGCCTATCGGCTGATCGGCTGCGGCATCTCGGATCTGGTGCCGGGGGCCACGGCTGACAGCACGGGTGACCTGCTCGACCCGCAGGCAACCACCCGCGCCCGGGCCGAGGCCGCAACCGATGCGATCCGCGCACGCTTTGGCCGCGCGGCGATCATCAAGGGCCGCGCCCTGCGCTGAAGCCGGGCCTCTGCGGCCAGATCTTCGGCGATCCGTCGAATTGCGTGTAGCGTCCGGGCCAAAGCCTTCTGGGGACACCCAAGAGTGCCACAAAATGAAAAGGGCTTAGGCATTTCAGCCTAAGCCCTTGAATTTCATGGCGGACCCGGAGCGATTCGAACGCCCGACCCTCAGATTCGTAGTCTGATGCTCTATCCAGCTGAGCTACGGGTCCGTCTTGAGCGCGGATTTAGCGGCAGCGGGGCGGGGATGCAAGGGACAAACGCATTGCGCGGCAACTTTCTTTTGCGCAGCGCGCGGCGGGTCAGGGCTGGGGATCGGCGCCAATGGGGCTGTCTTCGCCCGCGTCGATCCCGCCGGAGCGCGGCAGGTGCAGCATGAATTCGGTGCCTTCGGCATCGCTGCGCACCAGATCGAGCCGGCCGCCATGGCCACGCACCAGTTCGGCCGCGATGGCAAGACCGAGGCCGGAGCCTCCCTTGCGGGCTGAACCCTGAAAGGCCATGAACAGATGCTCGCGCGCCTTGGGCGGCAGGCCGGGGCCGGTATCGCCGACGCGAATCCACCAATCCTGTTCGCCCTCGCCGCCCGACAGCTCGATCGTGCCGGGCTGGCCGGTTGCCTCGATCGCTTGCCGGGCATTGCGCACCAGATTGGACAGAACCCGGTGCAGCTGTTCGGCATCGGCGCGGATCATCATCCCGGCGGGCGCGTCGATCAGGCAGGCGGGATCGGTCTCGCGCGACAGGCCCTCGGCCTCGGCCACTTCTTCCAGCAGGGGGCGCAGGGCAAAGCGGGTCAGGCGTGGCGGATGTTCCTCGGCCTTGCCGAAGGCCAGCGTCGATTCGCACAGATTGACCGCCCGCGTGATGGAATTGAGCAGCTTGGGCGCGGCGCGGGCCACGCCGGGATCGGCGCTCTGTTCGATTCGGTCGGCGAAAAGCTGGGCCGAAGTCAGGATATTGCGCAGGTCATGCGCAATCTTGGCCACGGCGCCGCCCAACTGTGCCAGCCGTTCCTTCTGGCGGAAGGCGGCGATCAGCTCGGTCTGCATCTGGCCAAGCGCCTGTTCGGCGTCGCGCAATTCGCGCACCCGCGCATTGGGCGTGATGACGAGGCGGGCATCCTCGGGCGCGGCGGCATAGGCCTGCATATGCCGCACCACCCGGCGAATCGGCACCACCATCAGGCGGCGCACTGCAAAGAACAGCATCGCCGCCGTGATGACCGAGATCAGCGCCGACAAAAGCAGGATCCGCAGCCCGTAATCCAGCATCTCGCCACGCAGCGGCCCCTGGCGCAACGTCACCTCGATCAGCAGCCCGGCCTGTTGCACCGGCTGGCCGATGACGCGGATCACCGGGTCTTTCGGCGTCCACAGCACGTCGAGCGCGTCGCGGATCAGATCGAAAGGGCCAGCCATGCGCAGGTCGTAGGTGGCAGCGACGGGTTCGGGAATGGGTGAGGACAGCGCAAGCTGGCGCACCTCATCGCGCCGCAGCACCACGTTGAAGACGCCGGCATTCGCCAGCAGTTCGCGTTCCAGATCGGCGCCGACCACGCCGCCCGCCTCCAGCGCCAGCGAGGCGATCTGTGCCTTTTCCAGCCGCGCCTGAAGGTAGTCGAGCCGGAAACGCGCGATCGAGGGCACAAAGATCAACACCTCGGCCAGCATGACAAAGGCCACGGTCAGCAACAGGAACCGCCCGGAAAGCGTGTTCAGAATGCGCGCTGCCAGCCGACCTATCACCTTGCCGCCCCTTGCCGGGCCGCGGATGCGCGCCCCTTGCGCAAGGAATATCAAAGAGTTTTGACAAAAGACAGGTGCGCCGAGGGCGGGCGGCGGGCCGTGCGACAGTCGAAACCGCGTGCGGATGTCACAAGGGGCCGGGAATGTTGTCGCAAAGGCGGAAAATTCGGGATTCCCGCCTGGCTTGGCGTTGACTTGGGGCCGTGCCGCCCTTAAGGAACGGGCCTCAGTTGCCGCGGCCCTCGAATCTTTCGGGGTTCGGGCTGCATATGAACGCTCGGTTACGGAGAGCCGCGATGAAACGCACGTATCAACCGTCGAACCTGGTGCGCAAGCGCCGCCATGGTTTCCGCGCCCGCATGGCCACCAAAGGCGGCCGTCTGGTGCTGGCTGCCCGCCGTCGCGTGGGCCGCAAGAAGCTGTCGGCCTGATTTCCCTCTGGTCCCTTCGGGCCGGACAAGGAGACACGACATGACACCGCCGCAGGCAGAGGAAGCAGACCGCATCGCGGAGGCTTCCAACAGCCAAGCGGCGGTTTCGTCATGCGCGGGTTACACGATTCTGGCCAAGCGCGCCGATTTCCTGCGCGCGGCCTCGGCCCGGCGGCAGGGGACCGGCGGGTTTCTGTTGCAGGCGCGTGAACGCCGCGACGGCAGCGATGCGATTCGCGTGGGCTTCACCTGTTCCAAGAAGATCGGCAATGCGGTGATGCGCAACCGCGCCCGGCGCAGGCTGCGCGAGATCGTCCGCGCCGTGCTGCCGGGCCTGGCGCAGCCGGGTTGGGATTATGTGCTGGTCGGGCGACCCGGCGCCACGATCGAGCGCGACTTCGCCACGCTCAAGACCGATCTGGAGGGCGCACTGCGCCAGATCCACCGCCCGCGCAGCGCGGCATGAAAAAGGGGCCTCGCGGCCCCTTTTCCTTATTTCCGCAGTGCGCCGCCGGTGGCCTTGGCGACCTTTTCGACGATCTTGGCCGACACAGCCTCGATATCCTTGTCGGTCAGCGTGGCCTGTTGCGGTTGCAGCCGCACCGTGATCGCGATGGATTTCTTGCCCGCGCCCATCTGTGCCTCGGCCTTGTCGCCGGTGAACTGGTCAAAGACCCGCACGCTGTCGATCAGCGCCTTGTCCGACCCGGCGGCGGCATTGACCAGGGTCAGCGCCTCGACCCCCGCATCCACCACGAAGGCAAAATCGCGTTCCACCGCTTGCAGGTCGGAAATCGCCAGCGCGGGGCGGGTCGGTGTCTTGACCTTGGGCTGCGGGACATTGGCGATCTGCACGGTAAAGGCCACGGCGGGGCCCTTCACGTCAAAGGCTTGCAGGAGGCGCGGATGCACCTCGCCAAAGGTGGCCAGCACGTTCGGCCCCAGCCCGATCACACCGGCGCGGCCGGGATGGAACCAGGCCGGCACCTTGCGGGTGATCTGCACCTTGGCCGGGGCGCCGATGGCGGCCAGCGCCGCCTCGGCATCGGCCTTGGCGTCGAACACATCCACCGCGCGGCGCGAGCCATAGGGGTCACGCGCGGCCGAGGCGCCGATCAGCAAGCCCGTCGCCACCGTCACCTGTTCGCCCGGCTCACCGCCCGAAAAGACCGGCCCCACCTCGAACAGCGCCAGATCCATAAAGCCGCGCGCCTGATTGCGGGCCGCCGCCCGCAGCAGGCCCGGCAGCAGATCGGGGCGCAGATGGGTCATTTCCGACGAGATCGGGTTTTCCACCCGCACCGCATCGGCACCGCCCCCAAAGGCGGCCGCCGCCGTCTGGTCGATGAAGCTGTAGGTCACGCATTCATTGTAGCCCAGTGCCGCAATGGCCCGGCGCACCGCCTTTTCGCGGGTCTGAAGCGGGGTCAGGATCGGCTTTGGCACGCCCGGCTGGCGGCGCGCCATCGGCTTGCCCACCAGTTTCGACAGCGAGGCGACGCGCGCCACCTCCTCCACCAGATCGGCCTCGCCCTGCACATCGGGGCGCCACGAGGGCGGCGCGGCCTGATCGCCGGTCAGGGTGAAGCCCAGAGCCGTGAGCGTGGCGCGTTGATCGGCCTCGGGGATTTCCATCCCCACCAGCCGCTCCACCCGCGCGGGATCAAAGCGATAGCTGCGGGCGGTATCGGGCACCGCGCCATCGACCACGAGTTCCGACGCCTCGCCGCCGCAGAGATCCAGAATCATCTGCGTCGCCAGATCCAGCCCCGGCAGGGTGAAAGCCGGGTCCACCCCGCGTTCAAACCGATAGCGCGCATCGGAATTGATCTTCAGCGCGCGGCCCGTGGTGGCGATGGTGATCGGATCCCAATAGGCGGATTCGAGGAAGACATCGGTCGTATCCTCGGTGCAGCCCGAAAGTTCGCCCCCCATGATGCCGGCAAGGCTTTCGGGTTGGGCATCGTCGGAAATCAGCATCATCCCGGGTTTCAGCGCATAGGTCTTGCCGTCCAGCGCCAGCAGCTCCTCGCCGCCCGCCGCCGGGTGGATGCGCAGATCGCCCTTCACCTTGGCCACGTCAAAGACATGCAGCGGGCGGTTCAGCCCGAAGGTGAAGTAATTGGTGATATCGACCAGCGCCGAGATCGGCCGCAGCCCGATCGCCGTGAGCCGCGCCTGCATCCAGTCGGGCGAGGGGCCGTTCTTCACGCCGCGAATGGTGCGGCCGGCAAAGAGCGGGCAGCCCCGGGCCTTCAGGCTGTCGTCGATCTTCACCCCGACGGGCGAGGCAAAGCCGCCCTTGATCGCCGGGATTTCCAGCGCCTTCAGCGTGCCGAGACCGCGCGCCGCCAGATCGCGCGCCAGACCGCGCACGCCCAGGCCATCGGGGCGGTTCGGCGTGATCTTCACATAGATCATCGGGTCGTTCAGGCCCCGATAGTCGATGAAACGCATGCCAACCGGCGCATCCTCGGGCAGGTCGATGATGCCGTTATGATCGTCCGACAGTTCCAGTTCGCGCTCCGAACACAGCATGCCGTTGCTGTCCACGCCGCGGATATTGCCGGGTTTCAGGTCAACCCCGGTGCCCGGAACATGGGTGCCGGCGGGGGCAAAGACGCCCACCAGCCCGGTGCGCGCATTGGGCGCGCCGCAGACGACCTGCACCTCCTCCATCGCGCCCTCGGGGCCGTTGGGCCAGGTCGCCACGCGGCAGACGCGCAGGCGGTCGGCATTGGGGTGCTGCACCGCCTCGATCACGCGGCAGATGCGAAAGGCGCCCAGCCGGGCCTCCGGGTTCGACACATCCTCGACCTCGTGGCCTAGGTCGGTCAACGCGGTCAGAATCGCGTCAAGCGTGGCGTCGGTGTCCAGATGATCCTTCAGCCAGGACAGGGTGAATTTCATGGCGGGCCTCTGCGGAATGGGTCGCACTGGCCTTAGCGCATCGCGGCGCCAAGGGGAAGGGCGGGCCAGAGGCACGTTTCCGGGGCGGAAACACCTTGTCGCGCATAGGGGATGCGAAAATTTACCATTGCGTCAGAACTATGGCGTAAAATCGGCGCATGGATGACTGGCTTCGCATTCCCAAGGATCGGCCCCGCCCCCACCCTGTCCGGTGGTCGCTGACGCTTGGCATGTTCATCCTGCTGCTGCTGATCCGCTACGGGCGCGTGGTGGACTGAGCGCCGGGCAGGTCGCGGATCATCGTCGCGGCACCCTCAAACCCGAAGGCGTGCCGCAACAGGCCCAGCCTGTCATGGCCGATCACCCGAAAGCCCATCCGCTCATAAAGCTGGCGGGCGCGGATATTGCGGTCGATCACCTCCAGTTGCACTGCGCCATAGCCCCGGCGCACCGCCTCGGCGCAAAGCGCGTCGATCAGCGCGCGGCCGATGCCCTGCCCCCGCACCCCCCGCGCGACACAGATGCCATCGACCAGAAAGCGGCTGTTATCCACCTCACGCATCAGCGCCGACAACAGCGCCAGACGCCAGAGCGCCCCGACAGGGCCATAGACGGCGCGCAGATCCTGCCAGCCGCCATCGGCAAAGGCGCCCCGCGGCGACTTGAATCCGGCGAGGCCCAGCAACTCGTCCCCGGCTTCTGCGATCAGCACATGGTCGGCCTGCATCACCCGTTCCAGATAGGCCAGCGCCTTGCGCTCCGGCCCCATGACGCGGCCCAGCTTGCTGCCGAAGGCCTCCCAATACAGGCGGGCGGCGGCGGCGCGGTGGTGGTCGGGCAGGCCCCGCGACAGCCGCATCACAAGGCCCCCGCCAGCGCGGCGCGGTGGCCGGCACCCAGAATCCAGCCCTCTTCGCGGGCGATGGCCGGCGCCGACCAGAGCGGCGCCAGATCGCCCCTGCCCGCCAGCCGCGCCAGGGCACGGGCCAGCAGCCGCACCTGTGCGCGGTCCTTGATCGCATCGCCCGCCGCCCGCACCTCGGGCGCGAGGATCGAGGGATAGACCTCGGCCAGCGTGACGCGCGCCAGCGGGCCGGGCGGCACAAAGGGCCAGACCGCGACCCCTGCCCGGCGCGCCAGTCGCGCGATCAGCGGCAGGCCCGTCAGGCTCTGTGATCCGACCGACCCTGTGGTATAGAGCTTCCAGACCGGCTGGGCGCCAGGCACCGCGCGCTCCACCGCGCGACGTTCGGCAAGGCCGAGCGCGGGATAATCCACCAGCTTGCGCGGCGGCAGGTAGGGCAGATCAAGCCCCGCCGGGCGGCCCCAGAACGGCCCCTGCCCGAAGCGGCGGTTGATCCCGGCGGCCACTTCAAAGCGGTTGTTGTCGTTGCGCGGGCCGTCGATGATGCGCGCGTCCAGCCAATCCCACACCGCGCGGGCGGTGGCCTGCCCGGTCAGCCGCGCCGCGAAGCCTGTCGGATAGCCCATCGGGAAATCGAACCCGACCAGCCATTGCCCCGTCGCGGTCAGGCGGGTCAGCAGCGCCTCGGCCTCGGCCCGGCTGCGCAGGTAATGCACGGCCTCGCCCTCGGGGGTGCAGGTGCCGATCCAGATCGCGTCGGCCGAGGGCGCACGGGGCGAAAGCTGCGCCGCCGCCGACCAATCGACCACCGCCACCCGCAGCGCCGTCATGCCAGCGCCTGTTCCGCCAAGGCCAGGTCTTCGGCGGTATTGATGTTGAAGAACGGGTCGGGCGTGGTGGCGGCAAAGCGGGCCACCGCCGCACCGGCGCAGAATTCCATCAGCCGGGCGCCACCGCCGGCGAGAAAGGCGCGCAGCCGGTCGCGCTCCGTCCGGGGCCAGAGCGCGCAGGTCGGGTGCAGGCGGCCCGCGCTTTGCGCCACCGCCAGCCCGCCATCGCCGGCCAGCCAGAGCTGCGGCACCAGATCGCCGGGCAGAAAGGGCGTATCGACCGAAACCGACACGACGGCGTCCGCAGCTTCGGCCCAGTCCAGCGCCGCCAGCACGCCCGAAAGCGGGCCCTGCGATTGCGCATCGGGCAGCACCGGCAGGCCGGCAAAGGCCAGGCGCGCGGGGTCGCCATTGGCCGAAAGCGCCAGTTCCTCTACCTGCGGGGCAAAGCGGTCTTGCACATGGCGCAGCAGCGGCTGGCCGTGCAGCGTCACCAGCGCCTTGTCCGCGCCCAGACGCCGCCCCGCCCCGCCCGCCAGGATCACCCCGAAAATCCGCACCCCTGCCCCCGTTGCAACTGCCTGTCGCAAGGCCTAAGCCTTCGGTCACCTTCCGTAAAGCGGTCCGTCCATGTCAGCCTTCCCGCGCCACATCTTTCGTCAGGGCCTGATGGCCTCGGCCCCGTTCACCCTCATGATCGTGCCCTTTGGCGCGCTGTTCGGGGTGCTGGCCACCGCCCAAGGCATGACCGTGACCGAGGCGATGGCCTTTTCGATCGTGGTCATTGCCGGGGCGTCGCAATTCGCGGCGCTGCAACTGATGCAGGAAGGCGCGCCGATCCTGATCATCATCCTGACGGCGACGGCGGTCAATCTGCGCATGGCGATGTATTCGGTGGCGCTGACCCCGCATCTGGGCCGGGCAAGCCTGTGGCAGCGCATCCTGGTGTCGTATTTCCTGATCGACCAGAGCTATGTGCTGGGCGCTGCGGAATTCGACCGCCGCCCGGAATGGGGTCTGGCCGAGAAGCTGGCCTTCTACTTTGGCGTCATCACCCCGATCTGCGGCCTGTGGTATCTGGCGACCTGGGTCGGCGCCAGTTTCGGCCGTGCATTGCCGGCGGGCTGGCCGCTGGATTTCATCGTGCCGGTCAGCTTTCTGGCCATGGTATCGCCGCTGTTGCAGACCCGGGCGCAGCGGGTGGCGGCCGCGGTTTCGGCCGGGGGAACGCTGCTCTTGTGGTGGATGCCCTATTCCAGCGGGCTGCTGGTGGCCGCGCTGGCGGCGATGATCGCGGGGGCCGTCGTCGAAACCCAGGAGGAGCGCCGCCATGCCGGTTGAGGCCATCGCCGACAAGGGCCAGCTCTGGACCATCATCCTGGGCCTGGGCCTGGGCACCTATCTGCTGCGGTTTTCCTTCCTCGGGCTGATCGGCAATCGCAGCCTGCCGCCGGTGGTGCTGCGGATGCTGCGCTATACGCCGATGGCGGTGATTCCGGGGCTGGTGGCGCCGGCTGCGGTCTGGCCCGCCGCCACCGGGGGCGAGACCGATCCCGCCCGGCTGATCGCGGTAGTGGTCACCGTGCTGGTCGGGATCCGCACCCGCAACACGCTCTGGGCGATGGTCGCGGGGGCGGTGACGCTGGGGCTGGGCCTCTGGGCGCTTGGCTGATCACTCGGTCAGGCGGGGATCGCCCGCCTGCACCATCAGGATGCCGTGATTGTCATCGGCATCGTCATCGGTGATCGTGCGTTCGGTCACGCCCGGCAGCCGGCCAAAGGCCTTCATGAAGGTCTTGGGGAACATGGTGGTCGGGAGCGTTTCAAAGCCCGGCACGCCATTCAGGATTTCTGAAATGGAATCGGTGCAATGGGCCTTGGGCACGGCGCCATAGGCCATGGCGCGCTGCATCACCAGCTCAGCCACGCCGGCCGGCACCTGCACGGTCTGTTCGACCACATTATAGGTCTCGCGGGCGTGGTAATCTATGTAGAAGTTGACCATCTTTTCGGTCATGCCGAAATGCACGTCATTGCGTTCGGCCAGACGCGGCAGTTTCCAGCTTCCGGCCGGATCGAACATGATGCGCTGCGATCCGTTGATCATCAGCCCCGAATGCGCGCCCGACTGGTTGGAATTGCTGATCACCGTGAACAGCGTGATCGCGGGCGGGCCGTCATGCACATAGCGCGCCTTGGCGACAGCCTCGTCCGGGGCCCAGGTGGGTTCGGCGGCACCACAGGCCGCCAATGCGCCGCACAGCGCAAGCAAGATCAGATTGCGGCGCATCCGCACACCTCGGCTATTCGTCAGGAAACAGGAGATCAGGCGTTCACAAGCGCCATGAAGATCAGCACGCCGATGGCGATGGCAGCCCCCCAGGTGGTGAACTTGATGAAGGCCGCGAAGGTCTTTTCCTGGGCGCGGATGTCCATGCTGCCCTGCTGATGCTCGGCCATGACCGATCTCTCCTGTGATTGCGCGTTTTCCGCCTGTTAGCCGATTCAGGCGGGTCTGTCACGCCCCCTGCTGTGCGACCTCGGCCTCGGGGGCGGTCGGTGTGTCCCAATCGGGGGCAAGGCGAAATCCGATGCGGCGGGCGGGCATTTCCGGCTCGGCATGGGGCACCGCGCGCAAGACGACATTGAGCTGCGTGACATGCTGCACCAGCTGCATCTTCTGTCCGTCCTCGTCGCGGCCGTAGAAGGTGACCAGATCGGGGTCGAAATAGCCCAGCCCCTCGATCCGCAAGACTCCGGCCTCGCCGCCGGCAAAGCCCATGGCAACCTCGTGCCGCGCGTCAAGCTGGCTTTCAAAGTTGCGGATATACAGGATCAGCCGCTCATAGGCCCATTGCGCCTCGCTTTTCTCCTCGACCGGCTGGCGGGCCAACGCGGCGGGAAGGGGCTGCTGCTCGGGCGTGAGGGGCGCGTTCGGGTCGGCATGCACGACGCCGGCACAGGGCAGGGCCGCATCCTCCAGCATCTCGGCCGAGGTCTTGATCTCGTCGGTCATGCGCGCTCCCACAGCCAGACACCTTCGGCTGTCAGGAAGCGACGGACCTGCCCGCGATGCAAGAGGTAATTCAGATGCGCCACGGCCTCGACCATGGCCAGCCCGTATTCCGCCGGGCCGATCTGGCGGCGGAACAGCGCCGGAAAGCAATCGCAGGCAGAGAGGGGCGCGCGCAGGTGATCCAGCAGGCGGGCGACGGCGGAATGGTGGTTTTCCTCCATCTGGCGCAGGCGCAGCGGCAGGCCGGTGAAGGGCAGCTTGTGGCCCGGCAGGACGTGGTGGCGATCCTCCGCCAAGGCGGCAAAGCGGGTGCAAGAGGCGATCCAGTCGCCCAGCGGATCGGCCATCGGTTCGGTCGGATAAACCCCGATATTAGGCGAGATCGACGGCAAGAGCTGATCGCCGCCGATCACCAGATCGTCCTGCGCGCTCCAGAAGGTCGCGTGTTCGGGGGCGTGGCCATCCCCCATATGCACACGCCAGTCACGCCCCGCCATGGTGATGCGGTCGCCCTCGGCGATGCGGGTAAAGCCCAGCGGCAGCGGATGCACCATATCGGCAAAGTTGAAGGGGCGTTCGGCGGCGCGCTGTGCCAGCACATCCGGCGCCATGCCGGCGCCGCGCCAGAAGGCCAGTTGCTCGGCCGTGGCCTGGGGCTGTTCATCCAGCGTCAGCATCCGGGCATAAAGCCAGGCGGTGCGGGTGGTCACCAGCTCGGCGCCACGCGCCTGAAACCAGCCCGCCAGCCCGACATGATCGGGGTGGTGATGCGTGACCACCACGCGCCGCAGCGGGCGCCCCGCCAGCGGCCCGGCCAGAAAACCCTCCCATATGGCGCGGGTCTTGCGGCTGTCAAAGCCGGTATCGACGATGGTCCAGCCATCGTCATCGGCCAGCGCATAGACATTGACGTGATCCAGCGCCATGGGCAGCGGCAGGCGCAGCCACAAGACGCCTTCGGCCAGTTCCACGGCGGAACCGGCCTCGGGCGCCTCGCGCGGGTAACGCAGCGCGGCGGTCATGACGCCAGCAGATCGGGCGTCAGCGCGTAAAGCCCGGCCGCCCCTTCGCGCATCTGCGCGATCAGCGCGGCATGTTCCGGCAGCAGGCGCTTGATCGCCACCGCGGCCAGCGGCAGGCGGGACGGGTCCGCCAGCGCGGCCTTGAGGTGGTAATGCCCGCCCAGCACCCGGGCAAAGGCGCGCAGATAGGCGGTGGCGCCGGCATTGCGGTCATTGGCATCCTGCGCGACCAGCCATTCGGTTGCCTCGCGCAGCGCCTCGGCCGCGTTCCAGACCGCGCCGGCCAGATCGGGATTGGCCTCGCGCGCCTCGCGGGCGTGGTCCTCCACCTCTTGCAGCAGGCGATAGGCGGCGGCCCCGCCATCCATCATCTTGCGGCCCACCAGATCCATCGCCTGAATGCCGTTCGTGCCCTCATAGATCGCGGTCACCCGCACATCGCGGGCGAATTGCGCGGCGCCGGTTTCCTCGATGAAGCCCATGCCGCCATGGACCTGCACCCCCATCTGCGCCACCTCATTGCCGATATCGGTGCCAAAGGCCTTGGCGATCGGGGTCAGCAGCGCGGCGCGCGCCTGCCAGTCGGCATTGCCGGTGGCACGGCCCATGTCGATGGCCACCGCACAGGCCAGCGCGATGGCGCGGGCGGCAAAGGTTTCGGCCTTCATCACCGCCAGCATCCGGCGCACATCGGCATGGTCGATGATCGCGCCCTCACCCAGCGGGGTCTTGCCCTGCTTGCGTTCCTGCGCGTAGTCCAGCGCCTTCTGAAACGCGGCCTCGGCCACGGCCACGCCCTGCATGCCCACGCCCAGACGGGCGTTGTTCATCATGGTGAACATGGCGGCCATGCCCTTGTGTTCCTCGCCGATCAGCCAGCCGGTCGCGCCGTCATAGGCCATGACCGCCGTGGGCGAGCCGTGCAGGCCCAGCTTGTGTTCCAGGCTGACCACCTTGAGGCTGTTGCGCGGGCCGGGGTTGCCGGCCGCATCGGGCAAGAATTTCGGCACCATGAACAGGCTGATGCCGCGCGTGCCCGGCGCCCCATCGGGCAGGCGGGCCAGCACCAGATGGCAGATATTGCCGGCAAAATCGTTGTCACCCCAGGTGATGAAGATCTTTTGCCCGGTGATCGCATAGGTGCCGTCGCCATTGCGTTCGGCCCTGGTGCGCAGCGCGCCGACATCCGACCCCGCCCCGCCTTCGGTCAGGTTCATCGTGCCGCACCATTCGCCCGAAATCAGCTTGGGGATATACAGTTCCTTGATCGCATCGCTGGCGTGATGTTCCAGCGCCTCGATCTGGCCTTGCGTCATCAGGGGGTTCAGTTGCAGCGCCAGACAGGCCGACCCCATCATCTCGTTCACCGCGGTTGCGACCGAGATCGGCAGGCCCATGCCGCCATATTCCGGGTCGGCCGACATGCCGACCCAGCCGCCCTCGACAATCGCCTGATAGCCGTCGGCAAAGCCGGGCGAGGTGCGCACCACGCCGTTTTCCAGCCGCGCCGGCGTCAGGTCGCCCGCGCGGTTCAGCGGCGCCAGCACATCGGAACACAGCTTGCCCGCCTCGGACAGGATCGCCTCGACCGTTTCGCCGGTCGCCTCGGCGAACAGATCGGTCGCAGAGACCTGTTCCAGCCCGACCACATGGTCAAAGACGAAACGATATTCGGAAACCGGGGCGCGATAGGGCATCTTCTCTCCTTCACCGCGCTTGGCTTCGGGCGGGCGCGGGTCTATCTGGGGGGCAGGTCTTGCGGCCAGAGATTAACGCAAGGTCACATCGCCTCAACATCAACGCTGCGTCACGAATGCCCGAAACCCTTCATCTTGCCGCCACGTCCGACGGGATCGCCCAGGCCGCCGCGTTGCTCCGGGCGGGCGGGCTGGTCGCGATGCCGACCGAAACGGTCTACGGGCTGGCTGCCGATGCGCGCGATGACCGGGCGGTCGCGCGGATCTACGCGGCCAAGAACCGGCCTGCCTTCAACCCGTTGATCGTGCATCTGCCCGATCTGGCCAGCGCCGAACGGATCGCGCGGCTGTCGCCCGAGGCGCGGGCCCTGGCGGCGTCGTTCTGGCCGGGGCCGCTGACCATGGTCTTGCCGCTGCGGCCCGAGGCCGGCCTGTCGCCGCTGGTGACGGCGGGGCTGGACACCGTCGCGATTCGCCTGCCCGCGCATCCGGTCGCGCGCGATCTGCTGCGCGCCGCCGGGATTCCGCTGGCCGCGCCTTCGGCCAATCCGTCGGGCCGGGTATCGCCCACCCGGGCCGAACATGTGCTGGCCGGTCTTTCGGGGCGGATCGAGGCGGTGCTGGATGGCGGCGCCTGTGCCGTGGGGGTGGAAAGCACCATTCTGGGGCTGGACGGCCCGCCCGCCCTGCTGCGCCCCGGCGGCGTGCCGGTCGAGGCGATCGAGGCGGTGCTGGGCGCCCCCCTCGCCCTGCCGGGCGACCCGGCCCTGCCCAAGGCGCCCGGGCAGCTTGCCTCGCATTACGCGCCCGAGGCGCGGCTGCGGCTGAACGCGACCGGGGCGCGGGCGGACGAGGTTCTGGTGGGCTTTGGCCCGGTGACGGGCGCGTTGACCCTGTCGGCGCAAGGAGATCTGCTGGAGGCGGCGGCGAACCTGTTTCACCTCTTGCGCGAGGCCGATGCCCTGGCGGGGCCCGGCGGCGCCATCGCCTTTGCTCCCGTGCCTGAAACCGGGCTGGGGCTTGCCATCAACGATCGTCTGCGCCGGGCGGCCGCGCCGCGCCCCTGATCTGCGCGTCATGATCCGGGTCGGCGCCCGGCACGGGGTCATAGCCGCTGCCGCCCCAGGGGTGGCACCGGCAGACCCGATGCACCATCAGCCAGCCGCCGCGCAGCCCGCCATGACGTTCCAGCGCCTCCAGCGCATAGGCGGAACAGGTGGGTTGATAGCGGCAGCCATGCCCGACCCAGGGGCTGAGAACCAGCCGATAGGCATGGACGGGCGCGGCCAGCACACGCGCCAGCGCCGTCATTCCCTGCGGCTGTTTCGCGGCCATCGCGCACCTTCCCTTCTGCCCCGCCATCCTCGCCCGGCACGCGGCCAAGGTCCAGCCCGCTTCGGGGTTTCGCGGCGCGGCGCTTTGCCCTAAAAGCGGGGCGATCATCAGGAGGCAGGCATGAGCTTCAACACCTTCGGGCATCTGTTCCGCGTCACCACCTGGGGCGAAAGCCACGGGCCGGCACTTGGCGCCACCGTGGATGGCTGCCCGCCGGGGGTGGAGATCGACGCCGCCGCCCTGCAACACTGGCTGGACCGGCGCAAACCCGGGCAGAACAAGTTCACCACCCAGCGGCAGGAACCCGACGCGGTCAGGATCCTGTCGGGCACTTTCGAGGGGCGTTCGACCGGCACCCCGATCCAGTTGATGATCGAGAATACCGACCAGCGATCCAAGGATTACGGCGATATCGCCCGGTCGTTCCGGCCCGGCCATGCCGATATCACCTATCACCAGAAATACGGGCTGCGCGACTATCGCGGCGGTGGCCGGTCCAGCGCGCGGGAAACCGCGGCGCGGGTTGCGGCCGGGGGTGTGGCCCGGGCGGCGCTGGCCGCGCTAGCGCCCGGGCTGACGATCCGTGGCTATATGGTGCAGGTCGGCCCGCATCAGATCGACCGCAGCCGGTTCGACCCGGCCGAGATCGAGCGCAACCCCTTCTGGTGCCCCGATCCGGTCGCGGCGGCGGAATGGGCGGCCTATCTCGACGATCTGCGGCTGAACCACAATTCGGTGGGCGCGGTGATCGAGGTTGTGGCCTCGGGCGTGCCGGCGGGGCTTGGCGCGCCGATCTATGCCAAGCTCGACAGCGATCTGGCCGCCGCCATGATGACGATCAACGCCGTCAAGGCGGTGGAGATCGGCGAGGGCATGGCCGCCGCCGCGCTGACCGGGGTGGAAAATGCCGACGAGATCCGCATGGGGCCGAACGGGCCGGAATTCCTGTCGAACCATGCGGGCGGCATTCTGGGCGGCATCTCGACCGGGCAGGATGTCGTGGTGCGTTTCGCGGTCAAGCCCACCTCGTCGATCCTGACCCCGCGCAAGACCATCACCACGACGGGCGAGGAGACCGAGCTGATCACCAAGGGCCGGCACGACCCCTGCGTCGGTATCCGCGCCGTGCCGGTGGGCGAGGCGATGATGGCCTGCGTGCTGCTGGATCATCTGCTGCTGGATCGCGGGCAGACCGGCGGCCAGCGCGGCGCGATCGGCTGACCGCGCCTCAGGCCAGCGCCTCGATATCGGAGGCGATGTCTTCGGCCAGACGCGCCACGCGGTCGGCGGCATCGGTGCGCTGCGCATAGGCCCGCAGCCCGAAGATCGACGCCTGCAACCGGCTGGCTAGGCGCGCCGTATCCTGATCCGGGCCAAGCTGACCGGCGGCGCGGGCGGCCTGAAATGCCGCCTCGAACTGCGCCTCGATCCCGCGCATCATGTCTTCGGTCAGGCCCCGCAGCGCCGGGTCATCGTCAGGCGTTTCCAGCAGGGTCTTGACCAACATGCAAGCGCGCGAGGGCGCCGCCTTGCGTGCGGGGCTGCCAAGCTGGCGCACATGGGCGGCCAGCCCGGCCAGAGGTGACGGCGCCGCGGCCAGCGTCGCCTGCAATTGCCGCTCCGATTCGGCGGCATAGCGGCGCAGGGTTTCGGCAAACAGCGCCTCTTTCGATCCGAAGGCCGCGTAGATCGAGCCCGGGCGCATATCCAGCGCGGTCTCCAGATCCTTCAGCGAGGTGGCGTGATAGCCCTTGGCCCAGAACAGCGCCTGCGCCTTTTGCAGCACCTCGTCGCGATTGTAACTGGCCTGTCTGGGCATTCCGCCATCCGCTGAATTTTGAGTGATCGTTCAATTTATATCTTGAGTGATTGCTCAAGTAAAGCTATTCACCGGAATCATTATTGAGCAATCACTCAAGAAAGGAATCCGCCATGACCGCCTTCCCGATCCACAGCATCGAAACCGCCCCCGAGGCCAGCCGCGCGCTTCTGGAACAATCGAAAGCCGCCTTTGGCCGTGTGCCCGGCCTGCATGGCGTGATGGCCGAGGCGCCGGCCCTGCTGGACGGCTACAAACACCTGCACCGCCTGTTTGCCGAGGAGACCAGCTTTGACAAGGATGAGCTAACGGTGGTCTGGCAGAGCATCAATGTCGAACATGAATGCCACTACTGCGTGCCCGCACATACCGGCATCGCCCGGATGATGAAGGTGGATGACGCGATCAGCACCGCGCTGCGCGACGAAACCCCGCTGCCGACCCCGCGGCTGGAGGCGCTGCGCCGCTTTACCCTGCAAGTCGTGCGTCAGCGCGGCGCGCTGGGGGAGGCGCAGGTTCAGGCTTTCCTTGATGCCGGCTTTACCCGGCAGCAGATTCTGGAGGTGATCCTCGGCGTGGCGCAAAAGGTGATGTCGAACTACACCAACCATATGGCGCAGACGCCGGTCGATGCGGTGATGCAGCCCTTCGCCTGGCGGAAGGCCACCCCGAACGCCGCGTGACGGCAGGGGCGCGGGCGTGCCTTGCCGCCCGCGCCTTCACGGCGCTGCGCCCAGGCTGATCTCCACCGCGCGGGCATAGCTCAGCTCGGGGTCGAAACGGCCCTCGTTCAGGAACAGGATGGTCTGGGCGATCACCTCGGGGTTCAGCATCATGAAGGTATGCGTCACCGGCAGGGTCAGATGCGCCTTCATGCCCGCCACCTTGGTAGACAGGACCGAAACCTTGCCATCATCCGGCCCCGCGATGATCGAGGAATAGATGGGATTGAGCGAACGGTTGCCCGCGATCACCCCCAGTTCGAAATCCGGCAGCGGCAGGGCGCGCGGCACCGATTGGCCGTCGGTGCCCAGCTCCATCCCCGCCGGGCCGTTCAGCCATTCAAACGCCCCCACCTCGCCAAAGGCATCGACCAGTTCCGACCCGTGATTGGGCGGGGCCAGCATCACCACCCGGCCCATCAGCGGCGGATGGTTGTCGCGCAGCCAGGCGCGCAGCAGGATGCCACCCATCGAATGCGTGACGAAATCCACGCGGTCGGCGCCGCATTGCGCCACCGCCGCACCCACCCGGGGCGCCAGATCGGCAATCGTGGCCGAGGTCGAGGGATAGCCCTCATTCACCACGCGATAGCCCTGCGCGGCCAGCGCGCTTTCCATCGCCAGCAGCGATTGCTCGGTCCGCGCCAGGCCGTGCAGCAGCACCACGCAATCGGCCCGCAGCGCGCCTGCCGGCGCCAGAAACACAAGGATCAGAAACAGGATACGCGCCATGGGTCACCTCTCTTGCCGGAAAAGATGGACAAAGCCGGGCGGCTCGGCAAGTGTCGGGCGATGAAGACGCCCTCACCCCGCCTGGCCGTGCGCGGCCTGATCCTGCATGAGAACCGCCTGCTTCTGGTCAATGCCTGGGGCGGCGGGGTGTCCGATCTGTGGTGCGCCCCCGGCGGCGGGGTGGAGCGTGGCGCCTCGCTGCCCGACAACCTGATCCGCGAGATCCGCGAGGAATGCGGGCTGACCGTCGCGGTTGGTGACCCCTGTCTGGTCAACGAATTTCACGACCCGGGCGGCACATTTCATCAGGTCGATGTCTATTTCCGCTGCACCATCACCGCGGGCAGCCTGTCGCCCGACTGGCGCGACCCCGAAGGCGTGGTGACCGAACGGCGTTTCTTTGCACAAGCCGATCTGGCCGCGATCCGGTTCAAGCCCGACAGCCTGCCCGCCGTCGCCTGGGGCGAGGGCGTGCTTTATGACCCGCTGGAGCCGATTGTCCGATGAGCCGCGCCTTCGTCAAGGAAGACACCGACGATATCGCGCCGCTGCCCGATCTGCCGGTCTCGCCGCATCCCAATCTGGTGACACCGCGCGGGCTGGCCGATCTGAACCGGCGCCTGCTGGCCGCACAAGAGGTGCTGGCCGCGCTGCGGGCGCGGCCCGAGCGGCTGGACAAGCTGCCCGAGGCCGCGGCCGAACGCGATATCCGCTATCTCGAGGCGCGGCTGCGCAGCGCGATCCTGATCGACCCCAGGGCGCAGGATGCGACCGAGGTGCGCTTTGGCCATCGCGTGACGGTGACCGATGAAGACGGGCAGGAAGCCGTCTATGAAATCACCGGCGAGGATGAGGCCGATGCCCCGCTGGGCCGGGTGGCGCCGCATTCGCCGCTGGCCCGTGCCCTGTTGGGGGCCGCCGTCGGCGACAGTGTCGTCTGGCGCCGGCCCGCCGGTGCGGTCGAGCTGGAGATCCTGAAGATCGAGGTCGCCGATGACTGAGTTTGCCATCCGCCCGCTTGACCCCGTGACCGATCGCGCGGCGGTCGAGGATCTGTTCCGCCGCGCCGCCGATTATGTGGAACTGGAGCGCGGCGCCACAGACCCCGCCGCACTGGCCGAGGAGTTCTTCACCGATGCCCCGCCGGGGATCGACCCGGCGACCAGCCTGCGTCTCGGGCTGTTCGGCCCGGCGGGGCTGATCGGCAAGGTGGACGCGGCCTTTGGCTATCCCGACCCGCAGGACGCCTATATCGGGCTGATGATCCTGGACCCAGCCGCGCGCGGGGCTGGTCATGGCGCGCGGCTGTTGCGCCAGGTTGAGGCTGCGGCCCGGGCGCGCGGGGCGACGCGGATCCTGATCGCGGCGCTAGAGGCGAATGTGAAGGGCCGGGCGTTCTGGACGCGCGAAGGCTTTGTTCTGGAACAGATCTTTCCAGACCGCGACTATGGTCAGCGCCGGCACAACCTGCACCGGATGACAAAGGCGCTGTGACCGGGGTCAGGCCGCCGTTGCCCCGGCGCCACAATGGCTCCAGACCCAGCCACAGGGGGCCAGTGTCAGCGCCCCACCCTTCAGAACCGCCCCGGATTGCGGGCCCTCCAGCGCCGCCAGCCCCTTCACCCGCAGCGTGACAGGCGCGTCGGACAGGTTGAAGACGCAAAGGACAGCCCCCGCCGCCCCGTCGCGCCGGAACGCGAGCGCCGGCTCTGGCACGTCGAAAAACACGCTGCGCCCGTCGCGCAACGCGCTGCCCTTGCGCCAGTCCAGCAGCGCCCGATAGAGATTCAGCACCGATCCCGGCGCCTCTTGCGCCGCCACATTGCGCGCGCGCTGCGGGGGCTTGACCGGCAGCCAGGGCGTGCCGCTGGTAAAGCCCGCTTGTGCCGAGCCATCCCAGACCATCGGCGTGCGGCATCCGTCACGCCCCTTGTAATCGGGCCAGAAGCGGAAACCGGGCGGATCGGTAAGTTCGTGATATTCGATATCGGTTTCGGTCTGGCCCAGCTCCTCGGCCTGATACAGACAGATCGACCCTTCAAAGGACAGAAGCATGGCCGCCGCCAACCCGGCCACGGCATCCTGCGACCCATATTCGGCCCAGCGGCTCACATGGCGGATCACGTCATGGTTGGAAAAAGCCCACATCGGCCAGCCCTCGGGCGCGGCGGCAAAGAAGCCCTCGATACGGCTGCGGAAATGGGCAGGCGTGAATTTCGGCCCCAGCATGTCAAAGCTGTAGGCCATGTGCAGCCGGCCCGGCGCGGTATATTCCTCCATGATGCGCAGGGCGCGGCGCGGGCCTTCGCCGACCTCGCCCACCATGCTGCGATCGTGATATTCATCCAGCAGCGCGCGCATCCGTTCCAGAAACGGCAGGTTCTCGGGCCGGCATTTGGAATATTCGTGGTCCTGCATTTCATAGGGATTGGCGGGGGGCAGGTTTTCCTCGCGCGGTTCCGGCCCGTTGTCGCGCAACTGCGCATCGTGGAAATAGTAGTTCACCGTATCGAGGCGGAAGCCGTCCACCCCCCGATCCAGCCAGAAACGCATGGTGTCCAGCAGGTAATCCTGCACTTTGGGGTTATGAAAGTTGAAGTCGGGCTGGCTGGTCAGGAAATTGTGCAGGTAATATTGCCGGCGCCGGCTGTCCCATTCCCAGGCCGATCCGCCAAAGACCGACAGCCAGTTGGAGGGCGGCGCGCCATTGGGCTGCGGGTCGGCCCAGACATACCAGTCGGCCTTGGGGTTGGTGCGGCTCTGCCGGCTTTCGACAAAGGCGGGATGCTGGTCGCTGGAATGGCTGATGACCTGATCCACGATCACCTTCAGGCCCAGTTCATGCGCCCGCGACAGCAGCGCGTCGAAATCGGCCAGCGTGCCGAACAGCGGGTCGATGTCGCAATAGTCGCTGACATCATAGCCCATGTCGGCCATCGGGCTTTTGAAGATCGGTGACAACCAGATCGCATCGACGCCGAGCGAGGCGATATGCGGCAGCCGCGCGGTGATGCCCGGCAGATCGCCGATCCCGTCGCCGTCGCTGTCCTGAAACGACCGCGGATAGATCTGATAGACCACCGCCCCGCGCCACCAATCCGCCATCGCATCCTCCGCGCCCGTGTTCGCGCTAACATCCCAAGATTGCCGTATCGCCGCAAGCCTTGCCCGCCATAAGGCCGGCGCTGTGCCCCGGCGACAACGCCGGACCCGCTTGCGCGGCGACCAGGCCCTTGCCGGGCCGCGAAAACCGGCGCTTCGATCACAAGGCGGCATTGTATGGATCACAAAAATGAAATTGACCCTGCCGCCCCCACGCCGCACCTTCCGCCGAGTTTGTCGGAGCGCGCCATGACCCGTCCTGCCCTTTTTACGCCGGTACTGATCGCCGGCTGCGTCATCTTGCTGTTGAATTTCGCCCTGCGGGCCAGCTTTGGGGTGTTCCAGCTGCCGATTGCCAATGAATTCGGCTGGCCACGCGCCGAATTTTCGCTGGCGATTGCCATTCAGAACCTGGCCTGGGGCATCGGCCAGCCGCTGTTCGGCGCCGTGGCCGAAAAGATGGGCGACCGCATGGCGATCATCATCGGTGCGGCGCTTTACGCGCTTGGCCTTGTGCTGACCTCGATGGCGACGACCCCGGCCGCGATGCAGATGCTGGAGGTGATCGTCGGTTTCGGCATCGCCGGCACCGGCTTTGGCGTGGTGCTGGCCGTGGTGGGGCGTGCCTCGGCGCCGGAACACCGCTCGCTCGCGCTTGGCATCGCCACGGCGGCCGGATCGGCCGGGCAGGTGGTGGGGGCGCCGCTGGCCGAGATATTGCTGTCCTTCCATCCGTGGCAGACGGTTTTCGTGATCTTTGCCGGCATCATTCTGTGCAGCCTGCTGGCGCTGCCCTTCCTGAAATCCGATCACGTCGCCAGCCGGGCCGAGCTGGAGGAAAGCCTGGGCACCGTGCTGAAGCGCGCCTTTGCCGACCCGTCTTATATCATGATCTTCCTGGGGTTCTTTTCCTGCGGCTATCAGCTGGCCTTCATCACCGCCCATTTCCCGGCCTTCGTGACCGAGATGTGCGGCCCGATCGACCCGAACGGGCCGCTGGCGGCGCTTGGCATCACCTCCACCTCGGCGCTTGGCGCGGTCTCGATCGCGGTGATCGGGCTGGCCAATATCGTGGGCACGATCTGGGCCGGTGCGCTTGGCAAGAAATACACCAAGAAATACCTGCTGGCGGGGATCTATACCGCGCGGACCATTGTCGCGGCGCTGTTCATCATGCTGCCGATGACGCCGACCTCGGTCCTGCTGTTCTCGCTGTCGATGGGTGCCCTGTGGCTGGCCACCGTGCCGCTGACCTCGGGTCTGGTCGCGCATATCTTCGGGCTGCGCTACATGGGCACGCTCTATGGCTTTGTCTTCCTGTCGCATCAGATCGGCGGGTTTCTCGGCGTCTGGCTGGGCGGCAAGATGTATGACCTGACCGGCGGCTATACGCTGGTCTGGTGGATCGGGGTCGGCGTCGGCGCCTTCTCGGCGCTCGTGCATCTGCCGATCCGCGAGGCGCCCTGGGCGGCGAAGGCGGCCTGAGATGAAGCTGGGAATTGCCTGTCTGTTCGCCGGCTATGTGCTGAGCCAGTTCTACCGCGCCTTCCTTGCGGTGCTGACCCCGGTGCTGAAGGCCGATCTGGGTGCCACGGCCGAGGATCTGGCCGCGGCATCGGGCCTGTGGTTTCTGGTCTTTGCCGCCATGCAGGTGCCGGTCGGCGTGGCGCTGGATCGGGTGGGGCCGCGGCTGACGGCCTCGGTCCTGCTGATGGTCGGAGCCCTGGGCGCGGCGGTCTTTGCGCTCTCCACCGGGCCGGGCGGGATCAAGATCGCCATGGCACTGATCGGGGTCGGCTGTTCGCCGGTGCTGATGTCGGGCTATTTCATCTTTGCCCGCAGCTTTCCGCCCGCCGTCTTTGGCACGCTGGCGGGCGCGATGGTGGGGATCGGCAATCTGGGCAATATCGGATCGTCGCTGCCCCTGTCGCTGGCGGTGGAGGCCTTTGGCTGGCGCGGCACGGTCTGGGGGCTGGCGGCGGTGACGGCGCTGATCGCCGGGCTGATCGCGCTTCTGGTCCGCGATCCGGCCCGGGTCGAGACGCAGGCACGCGGTTCGCTGCTCGATCTGCTGCGGATGCGCAGCCTCTGGCCGATCTTTGTCATGATGGCGCTGTGCTATGCGCCGGTCGCGGCGCTGCGTGGGCTGTGGGTCGGCCCCTATTACACAGATGTCTTCGGCGCCACGCGCGACCAGATCGGGCAGGTCACGCTGATGATGGGGCTGGCCATGGTCGCGGGCAGCTTTGCCTATGGCCCGCTGGAGCGGATGTTGAAAACCCGCAAATACCTGATCATGGGCGGAAATCTGGTGGCGCTGATCGCGTTGCTGGGCTTGTGGGCCTGGCCGCTGGCGGGGGGCTGGACGACGGCGGGGCTGCTGATCCTGTTCGGGTTGGCGGGCACCTCATTCCCGATGGTCATCGCGCATGGCCGCGCCTTTCTGCCCGCGCATCTGACCGGGCGGGGGGTGACGCTGCTGAACCTGTTCGGCATCGGGTCGGTCGGGGTCGCGCAATTCATCACCGGGCGTCTGTCGGCGGCCGTGGCCACCCCGCCGGTCGAGGCGCCCTATGCCGCGATATTCCTGTTCTTTGCGGTCACGCTGGCTGCCGCGCTGGCGATCTATGCCTTGTCGCAGGACCGCACCGATTGACCTTTGCCGGCCGGCCCCGCAGTCTGGGCCGGCTACTGACCGCAAGGGCCGCCCGATGATCGTCTATCCCGCCGAATACAACGCCCGCAAAGAGGCGGTCTTTGCCGCCCTTGCAGGGCTGGAGGGGCAGGCCAGGCGGTTGCGCATGATCCCGCTGCGCTTTCGTGACTGGCCCGAGACCCCGGCGCGCGTCGAGGCCGCGCTGACCCGTGCCAAACGCCAGCCCAAGGGGCCGCTGGCGCGCTGGTTCAAGCGGCAGTTGATCCGGGGACAATACAACTGGGCGCGGACGCATTTCACCGCGCATCCCGATGATCTGGCGCTGGCCTGGAACGGGCTGACCGGGTCGCGCATGGCCTTCATGGCAGGCGCGCGCGATGCGGGCGCCGCCACGCTTTACGCGGAATTGGCGCCGCTGCCCGGGCGCATCACTCTGGACCCCGTGGGGGTGAATGCCGAAGGATCGGTGCCGCAAGACCCGGGCTTTTACCGTGCCTGGGCGCAGGATCAGGACATGTCCAACTGGCGCGAGATCGGCGCCGGGCTGACCGCCCGCGCCTCGCGCCGTGCCGATGTGGGGCAAGGCGGCGGGGCGCTGCCGGAAACCCCCTTCCTGTTCTGCCCGCTTCAGGTGCCCGATGACAGCCAGGTCACGCTGTTTGCCGGCTGGTGCGGCGGGATGGACGGCTTTCTGGCGGCGCTGGCACAGGCGGCGCAAGCCTTGCCCGAGGGCTGGCATCTGCGGCTGAAGGAACATCCCTCGGCCCGTATCTCGCTGGCTGAACGGCTGGGGCCGCTGCTGCAATCGGGGCGGGTCGTGCTGGACAATGCGACCGACAGCTTTGCCCAGATCGCGGCCAGCCGGGGGGTGGTCACGCTCAATTCCTCGATGGGGTTGCAGGCGTTCTTTCACGACAGGCCGGTGGTGACACTGGGCCGGGCCTTCTTCAACCTGCCGGGCATTGTGCAGCATGCCGAAAGCCAGCCCGCGCTGGATCGGCTGTTTGCCGCACCCGACCGATTGACCTATGACGCGGGTCTGCGCGCGGCCTTTCTGTGCTGGCTCGACCGGGTCTATTACCCGCGTTTTACCCTTGATGCCGAGGGGCGCGCCGAATTTGACCGTGGCGCTTTCGCCGCAAAGCTGCGCGATGCGCGGGCGCGGGCGAAATAGCCTGCCTTTCCAAGCAAGAATCCCTTTCCCCCGCCCCCCCTTTGCGCTAACGGGCAGGCGTCGCTTTTGACACTTGGAGGACCCCCCGATGGGCTACAAAGTCGCCGTCGTCGGCGCCACGGGCAACGTGGGCAAAGAAATGCTGAACATCCTCGCCGAGCGCGAGTTTCCGGTGGACGAGATTGTCGCGCTTGCTTCGCGCAACTCGCTGGGCACTGAGGTCAGCTTCGGGGACAAGACTCTCAAGACCAAGGATCTGGCCGAATTCGATTTCACTGGCTGGGACATCGCGTTTTTCGCCATCGGGTCGGATGCGACCAAGATCTATGCGCCCAAGGCCGCGAGCCAGGGCTGCGTGGTGATCGACAATTCGTCGCTCTATCGCTATGACGCCGACGTGCCGCTGGTCGTGCCCGAGGTGAATGCCGAGGCCGTCGATGGCTACAAGGCCCGCAACATCATCGCCAATCCCAACTGCTCCACCGCGCAGATGGTGGTGGCGCTGAAGCCGCTGCATGACCGCGCCAAGATCAAGCGCGTCGTGGTTTCGACCTATCAATCCGTGTCGGGCACCGGCAAGGAAGCCATGGACGAGCTGTGGAACCAGACCAAGGGCCTGTTCGTGCCCGGTCAGGAAGTGGCGCCCAAGGTCTATCCGAAACAGATCGCCTTCAACGTGATCCCGCATATCGACGTTTTCCTGGACGATGGTTCGACCAAGGAAGAATGGAAGATGGTCGCGGAGACGAAGAAGATCCTCGACAAGTCGATCAAGGTCACCGCGACCTGCGTGCGCGTGCCGGTTTTCGTCGGCCATTCGGAATCGATCAATATCGAGACCGAAGAGCCGCTGGACTGGCAAGAGGCGCAGGACATCCTGCGCGAGGCGCCCGGCGTCATGGTGGTGGATAAGCGCGAGGCCGGCGGATATATCACCCCGGTCGAATGCGTGGGCGATTACGCGACCTATGTCAGCCGCATCCGCAACGATTCCACCATCGAGAACGGGCTGAACCTGTGGTGCGTCAGCGACAACCTGCGCAAGGGCGCGGCGCTGAACGCGGTGCAGATCGCCGAGGTTCTGGGCAAGCGCTGCTTGAAAAAAGGCTGATCCGGCACCGCCGGACGGCAAAAGGCCCCGCCTTCGCGGGGCCTTTTTCATGCGGTTACAGCTTGAACCGCGCCAGTCTTTCGTAATGCGGCAGGGCCTGATCGCACAGCGCCCGGCCCCCTGCATCCAGTTCCGGCAAGACCCCTTCGGGTTCATCAAAACCGGTCGAGGCATGGACCGCGTTATACCAATGCGGCGCCCAGACCCCGTCAAAGGGCTTGGCCCCCGCCGGCCAGCGCAGCATTGCCTCGGTAAAGGGAATGCCAAGCGCGGCACAGAGCCGGGCCAGCGTCTGATGCGGCATCTCGCGGATATCGGCGCTGTCCACCACCGGGGGCGCGGCGCCGATCCGCTGCGCGACCTGATCGAACAGTTCAGCCTGCTGGACAAAGCCGATATCGGCCAGCGTCGGGCTTTCGCGCT
>Ga0209053_1000249_pt1 | contig 48269 bp, 34 predicted proteins | sample EBPBio152010_DNA_FD_185864 | JGI IMG/M metagenome (GOLD analysis project Ga0209053, IMG submission 185864) | Wastewater treatment Type I Accumulibacter community from EBPR Bioreactor in Madison, WI, USA - Reactor 1_7/15/2010_ DNA (SPAdes)... | ecosystem: Engineered > Bioreactor > EBPR >... | reverse complement strand
AACGTCATCGAATGGGCGAAGCCGCTCGAGCTGCCGGTAATCGTCGTCCCCGGTGCCGATCACTTCTTCCACCGCCGCCTGCACGTGATCCGCGAAATCGTCACTCGCGCCTGGCGGCACTGAGCGCTGCCGGCAACGCTGCAGGAGCCGAGGGAGCCAGTGGAGTAGAGGAGTGGAGGGGCAGAGGAGTACAATCCGCCCTGTGGCCACTCTGCTCGTCCTGACCAACCTCCCCGACCGACCGTCTGCCGAAGCGCTGGCCAGCGAACTCGTCGCAGCGCGTCTGGCGGCCTGCGTCAACGTGCTGGCGCCTTGCCAGTCGACCTACCGCTGGCGCGGAGCCCTGGAAACCACCAGCGAAGTACCGCTGCTGATCAAGACCCGCAGCGAACGCTACGCGGCGCTCGAAACCGCCATCCGCAAACGCCACCCCTACGAGCTTCCGGAGATCATCGCCCTGCCGGTGACCGCCGGGCTGCCCGCCTATCTCGCCTGGGTCGCGACCGAAACGCGCGCCCCCGACGACCTTGAAGACGCCCCGCAATGACCTGGTTTTTCGTCCTTCCGCACTCGGTGCGGCGCTTTTTCCAGCGCTCCTGGCTGCTGCCGTTCCTGCTCCCGGCGCTCATGCTGCTCGCCTGGCCAGCGCAGGGCGAAGAGTTTCTCGACCCCGCGGTCGCCTTCAAGCCGACGGCGCATGCCGTCGACGGGCAAACCATCGAAGTGCGCTTCGAGATCGCCAAGGGCTATTACCTCTACCGCGACAAGTTCCGCTTTGCTGCCGAGCCGGCGAGCGTGCAGCTTGGCACGCCAATCCTGTCGCCGGGCAAGGTCAAGGAGGACCCCAATTTCGGCAAGGTCGAGGTCTATTACAAGCAGGCGCTGATCCGCATTCCCGTCGAGCGCAACAGCTCCGGGCCACTGCCGCTGACCCTGAAAATCACCTCGCAGGGTTGTGCCGACGCCGGCATCTGCTATCCGCCGCAAAGGCAGACGCTCGCGCTTGAACTGCCGGACCCGGCGACGACGCCCTCTGCAGGCGCAACGACGCCAGGCAAGGACTTCGGCGACGACGAATCGGGACGCATTGCGCAGCTGTTCGGGAACGCCAGCTTCTGGTTGCTGGTCGCCAGCTTCTTCGGCTTCGGCCTGCTGCTCTCCCTGACACCGTGCTGCTTCCCGATGATCCCGATCCTCTCGAGCATCATCGTCGGCTCCGGCCGCGACGGGCATGGCGTATCGCACGCGCGCGGCTTCGCGCTGTCGCTGGCCTACGTCCTGGGCATGGCGATCACCTACGCCGCGGCGGGAGTCGCCGCCGGGCTGACCGGCACGCTGCTCACTGCCGCCTTGCAGAACGCCTGGGTCCTCGGTGCCTTCGCGCTGGTCTTCGTCGCCCTCTCCCTATCGATGTTCGGCTTCTACGAACTGCAGCTACCGACGTTCCTGCAAAGCAAGGTCTCGGAGGAGGCCAGCCACCTGCGCGGCGGCTCGCTCCCCGGTGTCGCCGCCATGGGCGTTCTCTCGGCGATCATCGTCGGCCCCTGCGTCGCCGCCCCGCTCGCCGGCGCCCTGCTCTACATCGGGCGCAGCGGCGACGCCGTTCTCGGCGGCGCGGCGCTGTTTGCCATGGGCCTCGGCATGGGCGCACCACTGCTCGCCGTCGGGCTGTCCGCTGGCACCCTGCTGCCGCGCTCCGGCCCGTGGATGGAAGCGGTCAAGAAATCCTTTGGCGTCCTCCTGCTGGCCACCGCCGTGTGGCTGCTGTCGCCGGTCGTCCCGGTGGTTGCGCAAATGATCGCCTGGGCCCTGCTGCTGATCGTCCCGGCGATCTACATGCACGCGCTCGACCCGCTGCCGCCGCACGCGCGGGGCTGGCAGCGCTTCTGGAAAGGCATCGGAATTTTCATGCTCATCGGCGGTGCAGCGATGCTCCTCGGCGCGCTGGCCGGCTCGCGCGACCCACTGCAGCCGCTGTCGGCGCTGCGCAGCAGCGCGGCAGAGGTCGAAGTCAAACAACTGCCCTTCACCCGCGTGCGCACGCTCGCCGAACTCGAACGACGCATCAAGAGTGCCGGCCAGCCGGTGATGATCGACTTCTACGCCGACTGGTGCGTGTCGTGCAAGGAGATGGAACGTTTCACCTTTGCCGATGCGCGCGTGCGCGCCAAGCTCGCCGGCTGGACACTGCTGCAGGCCGACGTGACCGCCAATTCGGACGAGGACAAGGCTCTTCTGCAGCGCTTCAATCTCTATGGCCCGCCAGGGATCATCTTCTTTGACGCCCAGGGTCGGGAGATCGACGGCGTACGCGTCGTCGGCTTCATGAGCGCCGACGAATTCCTCGGCCTGCTGGCACGCCTGGGTTAGGCTGCGCGCCCGACCGCACCTGCACCTGCCAGGACCGCACCTGTCGGGGCCACACCTGCCAGCGCCATGGCGCGTGGAGCCCGCGGACTCAGGCATCGCGTACGGTGCGGCGCCCCCACGCGTCCGTCAAGCCTCCGCGTGCACGGTTGCCTTGCGCTCCAGCTTGCCCCAGCCGACGAGGACGCCTTTCAGCGAGGTCAGGGTGCTCTTGATGGCCACGTAGTACATCAGCTGGCGATAGAAGAAGCGCTGCCAGAACAGCCAGATCAACAAGCCCCAGCTTTCCTTGCGTTCGAGGACGAAGGCGAGGATGGCGGCCAGGTAGTCCACGCTGACGAAGAGCGCGTAGTAGAAAAGGACGCGCCACAGGTTGTCGGGGGAATACGCCTCCGGGTGATGCCAGTGATTGAAGGCCGCCGACCCCAGCGAGCCGATCAGGAGCAGGTCCATGATCGGCGAGATGAGCGGGAAGAGCACCTGGAAAATGATCACGTTGGGCAGGGCGACAAAACCCAGCGCACCGTAACGCGGACGGAAGACGACATCGCGATGTTTCCAGGCGGCCTGCATGGTGCCGTACATCCAGCGGTAGCGCTGGCCGATGAAACCGCGCACGGTGTCCGGCGCTTCGGTCAGGGCAATCGCTTCTTCGTCATAGGCGATGCGCTTGCCGAGCTTGCGAATGGCCAGGGTGAGGTCGGCGTCTTCGGCCAGGGTGTCGTGCCTGAAGCCGCCGGCACGGTCGACGAGTTCGCGACGCCAGGCGCCGACGGCGCCGGGAACGACGGTGATGCAGTTGAGGACGGCGAAGGCGCGGCGATCAAGATTCTGGCTCGTGATGTACTCGAGCGCCTGCCAGCGAGTGAGCAAATTGACGCGATTGCCGACCTTGGTGTTGCCGGCAACGGCACCGACCTGCGGGTCGATGAAGTGGCGAACGAGCTTGCTGATCGTCTCCCTGGTGAACACCGTGTCGGCGTCGAGGGCGACAACGATTTCGGCGCGCGTTTGCGCGAAGCCGAAGTTGAGTGCTGCCGGCTTGCCCGCGTTCGCCTGGCTGAAAACGCGCACGCGCGGGTCGTTGGCGAAGGCTTCGCTGGCCACACGATAGGTCGCGTCACTCGAGCCATCGTCGACGACAATGATCTCGAGGGGGCCCGGCGAGTCGCAGGCGAGCAGCGAGACGATCGTCTGGACGATTACCTTCTCTTCGTTGAACGCCGGCACGACGACCGCGACCGATGGCGCGTAGGCCGGATCAAAGGCGCGATGACGCTCGCTCCAGCGCTGGTAGATGGCCAGCCCGCCAACGAACAGCAGGCGCGCGATGCCGAGCGCGATGCCGAGAACGAACAGCCAGTCGATTGCCGCGCCAGCCCAGTTGATGACCGCGAACGCGGCTCCGTCGAAGCGGCTGCGCAACTGATCTTCGGGGAGCACTGGCGGCATGATGGCGTCGCGGCTGCGGCCGAGGAGTTGCGCAATGGTGACGAATTCGAAACCGCGCCTGTGCAGCGCGTCGACAATTCCCGGAATCGCCGCCACGGTCTGCGTGCGGTCACCGCCCGAGTCGTGCAGCAGCACGACGTTGCCGTCACCGCGCTCCGCCGCCTCGACGACGCGCTTGACGATCTCGGCGGTACCGGGACGCTTCCAGTCGTCCGGGTCGATCTGCATGCCGACGTTGACGTAGCCCTGCCGCGCGGCGAGTTCGACCGGGCGCACCTGGTCGATGGTTTCCGGTTCGGCGTCGACGGCGTAGGGCGAGCGGAAGAGCAACGAGTGACGGCCGACCTCGCTGGCCAGCAGGTGTTGCGTCGCCGAGAGTTCGAGCTCCAGCTGCTTTGGCGAGATGCTTGAAATGTTGGGATGGGTGAAGGTGTGGTTGCCGATCTCGTGCCCTTCATTGACCGCGCGGCGCAGCAATTCCGGATGGTTCTGGCCGTTGGCGCCAATGATGAAGAAGGTCGCCGGCACTCCGGCGTCACGCAACGCGTCCAGGATCAGCGGCGTGAATCTCGGGTCGGGTCCGTCGTCGAAGGTGAGCACGACCTTGCGCTCGGCGCTGCCGTGGCGGGTGATGACGTACGGCGACGGGAAAGCGGTGAAGCGCTCGCCGGAAATCAGGCCGCGCTGCGCGTCGAAGCTGATGCTCCGCCGGCCGACCTGCGGCTGCGCCGTGACGTCGAGAACCTCGCCCTTGCCTTCGTAGTCGACGCCGTAGGCAAAACGAATTTCGCCAAGTTGCTCTGCGCGCGCGGCGTCGAGCGGGCCTTTCCTGCCGAAGATCTGCCACAGCGCCGGATCTTCGCTGCCCAGTCGCCACAAGGCCACGCCACGCGGGTGCAGCGAGCGCAGGGTGACCAGCTGGTTGAATGCCGTCACGGCATCGAGCAGCCAGACATGATGGCGGCGGTCGTCGTCGTCAGCGTAGGCGAAGGTCGGGTTGAGCGAGACGGGGTCGAGCTGCAGCTTGGCCTCCGACTCCTTGGCGATGAGTACCGCTTCCTCGAAAGTACGTTCCTCGGCCGGCTGCCCGGGGGGACCCCAATCGTAGGCGTAGTTGCCGATGGCGACGATCATCTTGTCGGCCGGAATGTCACGCTGCCTGGCGTGCAGGACGCGCGCGAACCACGGCAGGCTGGCGATCGGGCCGTGCCTGCCGTCAGCCCAGTGCTCGTCGTAGGCCATCACGATCAGATAGTCGGCGTTGCGCACCAGCCTGCGGTAATCGAAAGCGGCGTCGGCAGCCGGTACGTTGACCGACACCAGCAGCTTCCTCGGATGCATCACCGCATACAGCTCGGCCATGAAACGCTGGAAGTCGGGTTGCGCCCTGGCGGCGATGTTCTCGAAGTCGATGCTGATGCCGGCATAGCGATGAGCTTCGACGAAGGCAAGAATCTGCTCGATCGTCCGCTTGCGCGCAGCCGGATCGGCGAGCATGCGTCCCAGTTTTTCGCCTTCCCACTGGTGGCCGTTCCAGTTGTTGACCAGCGGCACCAGCGACAGGTCGGGTCGGCGCGCGCGAATGTATTCGGTGACGTGCGCGGTGCGCAGCGGATCGTTCTCGCGCAGCGTACCGTCTTCGCTCGCCAGGTGCAGCCACTCGGCGATCACCGTATCCAGGCTGCCGAGGTTCTCCTTCAGCGAGCTCATGCTGGCATCGTCCCAGTTGACAAAGAAGGCAATGGCCAGCGGTTGGCTGTCCAGGCCGGCGCCACTCGCCCGCGGCGGCTGCAGCAGGTGGCGCAGACTGCGCTCACGCTCGCGGGCGAGTTTGAGCTGGTCGTTGCGCAGGACCCGTTCGCGACGGGTCGCCGGCCTTTCGGGCGCCAGATCCGGGACGTCGGGAACGGCGTGCGCGCCGTGCGGCAGGAAACTGACATTCGGCAGGTGCAGCGCCGGCAGCACCGGTGCGGCCAGAATACTGAGTACGAGTCCGCCCATCAGCAGCGTAAGCGCGACGCCGATCAGCGCCATGCCCAGGCGGAGACGCGGCCAGCGCTTGTTGGCCGGATCGAAAAACACCGCTTTGGCCGTTTTCGGGCTGGCGCCTGGCGCTGGTGCAGGGTCGAGGAATGGTGGCTGGGACATGCGCGGATCACGAACCTGGATCGATGCGCCACTCGCGCGAGCGGCACTGACCGGCTGATCTTCCCGCGCCAGGAGCGCAAGCGCGGCGCGCCGCTCCGGCCGGGATGTCGGATCGAACGCGGAGGATAACGGGCATTGGGAACCTCGGGTGGCAGTGAATGCAGATCTTATCCGCAGTCCAGGTTTTGCGCACGAATCCTGTCCACGCCGGGTCGACAGCAGGGACCTCGCCCCTAAGTTTCGCCTAATCCTCGGTCGCTATCTTCACGCCTGCGCGAATTCCTGCGTGCTTTGCACGCGCGACGGCCAGAAGAAGAAGTTTCAAGCGGGAAGCAGCAGCCGCCCCTGCGGCGCCCCGCCATTGGCGCGGGCGGCGCCGGAAAGTCTGCCGGCACCGCTGGCCTGGCGATCGCCGACGCGCTGCCCGATGCTGAATACAAGGAAAACAGAAATCATGTCCTGGTCATTGAAACCCTACTGGCGCAGCGCCCTCGTCGTCATCGGCGCCGCCCTGACGCTCTACCTGAGCTACTCCGAGTGGCGCCAGTTCTACCCGGCGACGGCCGCGACCGGCTGGGAGGTGCAGGTCTATCGCGACCAGATCCCCATGGTCAGCGCGCTGGCACTCGACGGCAGGGGCGACCTCTACATCAGCCAGGAGCTGTCCAGCGGCAAGGGCAAGATTCTCAAGCTGACCGCCGACGGCAGGCTGACCGAGATTCTCGCCGGCCTCTCCAAACCGGACGGCCAGGTGATCTTCCGTGGTGGTCTGGTGACTGGCCAGGAAGGCGGCAAGCTGCCGGTGCTCTGGCTGCGCAACGGCGAGACCGAAACCCTCTTCGAAGGCAACAGCGTCGAGGGCATCGCCACCGATGGCCGGGTGCTCTACGCCATTGAGGATGCGCGGCCGGGCCGCCTGTTGCGCTTCAACCCCGACAGTGGCGAACTGACCGTCCTCCGTGAAGGGCTGGACGACGGCGAGGGCGTCAGCCTGTGCCCCGATGGCCGGCTGTTCTATACCGAGAAGCGCAAGGGCTGGGTCAAGCAATGGCAGGCCAAGGGCCCGGACATCATCGTCGCCGATGGCCTCAACGCACCCGGCTTTGTACAATGCACGAGCGATGGCCTGTGGATCACCGAGGACGCCACGCACCTGGCGCGCGTGCTGCTGCTCGACACGGGCGGCAAGCTGCAGGTCATCCTGACCCACCTGCGTTCCGCGCAAACCCTCATCCCGCTCGCTGCCGGCAGTTACCTGCTCGCCGAACAGGGCCGCAAGCGCATCCTGAAACTCGAACAGCGCCCCACCTGATTCCGACAGTCCAACATTCCGAGCAGACATGACCGCCACCCTCGCACCGCGCAACGCACCGCTTCCCCGCCGCATCGCCCAGCCGACACTGAAGAGTCACCTGGCCTTCACCCTTCTCGGCGGCGCCGCGCTGCTCGCGCTGTACACCCTGTTGCGCATCGCCTTGCTCGTCTACAACCGCGAATTGATTGGCGACACTCCAAGTGCGACGTTCATCGAGGCCTTCTACAATGGCCTGCGTTTCGATGTGCGCCTGGTGGTCTATGCGCTGACGCCGCTGCTCCTGGCACTGCTCAGCGTCCGCGCCATGGCCGCCCGCGGTCTGCTGCGCTGGTGGCTGACCGCCTTCGCCAGCTTCACCCTTCTGCTCGGCATCACCGAGCTCGATTTCTACCGCGAATTCCACCAGCGCCTGAACGGCCTGGTGTTCCAGTATTTCGAGGAAGACCTGGCCACGGTGGGGAGCATGTTGTGGAACGGCTTCCCGGTTGGCCGCTATCTGCTGGCCTGGGCGATCGCCACCTGGCTGCTGGCCACACTGTTCAAGGGCCTAGACCGGATCAGCCGACCGGTGATCCCGGCGCTGCACGAAGAATCGCCGCCACAACCGGCATACGCGGCGCCGACCTGGTACTGGCGGAGCGGCCTTTTCCTCCTCTGCGCCCTGCTTGCCGTGGTCGCCGCCCGCGGCCACTTGCGGCAGGGACCGCCACTGCGCTGGGGAGACGCCTACACCACCAATTCGATGTTCGCCAATCAGCTGGGCCTCAACGGTTCGCTGACGCTGCTCTCGGCGGCCGAGGCCAGCATGTCCTCGCAGCGCAGCAATAGCTGGCAATCGACCATGCCCGACGAACAGGCGCTGGACATCGTACGGCAGCTGCTGCTCACGCCGCACGACCGCCTGGTCGACGCCGACAATGCGGCGATCCGCCGTGACTTCACTCCGCCCGCCGACCGTACCCTGCCGATTCGCAACGTCGTGGTCATCCTGATGGAAAGCTTCGCCGGGCATTTCGTCGGCGCGCTGGGCGGCACGGGCGACATCACCCCGCACTTCGACGCACTGGCCAGGGAGGGCCTGCTCTTCGACCGCTTCTTCTCCAATGGCACGCACACCCACCAGGGCATGTTCGCGACGATGGCCTGCTTCCCGAACCTGCCCGCTTTCGAGTACCTGATGCGCACCCCCGAAGGCGCGCACAAGTTCTCCGGCCTGCCGCAGCTGCTCAGTGCGCGCGGCTACGACAACCTCTACGTGTACAACGGCAACTTCCAGTGGGACAACCAGTCGGGCTTCTTCAGCAACCAGGGAATGACCCGCTTCATCGGCCGCGAGGATTTCGTTGACCCGGTGTACATGGATCCGACCTGGGGCGTTTCCGATCAGGACATGTTCGACCGCGCCGCCGCCGAACTCGACAAGCTGCCTGCCGACAAGCCCTTCTATGCCCTGCTGCAGACGCTGTCCAACCACACCCCGTACGCGCTGCCAAAGGTCCTTCCGATCGAGCGGGTGACCGATCGCGGCATTTTCGGCGAACACCTGACCGCCATGCGCTATGCCGACTGGGCACTCGGCGAGTTCTTCGCGAAAGCGCGCAAGTCGGCGTATTACAAGCACACCCTGTTCGTCGTGGTCGGCGACCATGGCTTCGGCAGCGACCAGCAACTGACCGAAATGGACCTCTTCCGCTTCAATGTGCCGCTCTTGCTGCTTGCTCCGGGAATCCAGGACCGCTTCGGCAGCCGCAATCACCATGTTGGCACGCAGGTCGACGTCGTGCCGACCATCATGGGCCGCCTCGGCGGCACGGTACGGCACCAGTGCTGGGGACGCGACCTGCTCAATCTGCCCGAGGGCGACCTCGGAATCGGCGTGATCAAGCCCTCGGGCGGCGATCAGACCGTCGCCCTGGTCACCCCCGAACGCATTCTGATCGAGCCCAAGGGCTTCGAGCCGCGCCTTTACAGCTACCAGCTGGGGGCCGATCCGAAAGCCGAACGCATCCCGCTGGATCTGGCCCCGGAGTTGAAGGCAAAGCTGGAAGCCTTTCTGCAAATGGCCACCCGGAGCCTGCTCGACAATACCGCCGGCGTCGAAGCGGCGATGGGCCACAAGCCCTGAGCCGAACGCACTGCCCGCCATGGCGCCGACGATGTGCCGGCCGTAGAAAGCGCCCAGCCTGGCCACCCGGATTGGCAGGCGCCGGTCGGGCAAGCTGCGCTGCCTTGCCAACAGGGCAATGGGCAGCGTCTCGCGCGTTCTCAGCGGCCGTTGCTTCTGGACGCCACCGTCGGTTGCAAACAGGCGGAGGCGGACTTCGTACAGCTTCGCTCGACAGCATACTCGGCGGCCATCCGCGCATGGCCGTCGTAGAAGTCGACCAGCATCCTCGAGGAATCGACGACGATTTTCGCGAAACCATGTTGCGACCGACTGAAGAGCAGGCCCGGTTGTTCCTTTGCGACCCCATAGAGGCTCTGGCCCCCGCCTCCAGAAATGACATAGACCGGTTCGCCATCGCGCACGATGAGCTGCTGGTCGTGATCATGGCCCGCCAGGTACAGGTCGACCTGCAGTTTCTGCAGCACGGGCAACAACGCAGACACCAGCTCCGGTGCTTCGCCGTGTTTGCCGAAGTTGCGAAACGGGTGATGCCCTACGACGATCCGCCATGTCGGCTGCTGCGCCGAGGGCGAAAAGGCCTCCTCCATGAAACGCGCCTGCTTCGCCATCTTTTCCCGTGTCAGGTCGTTGGTATCGATAAAGACGACGCGCAGCAAGGGATGCCCGCTGTCCATGCCGAAATCCTTGCTGTAGGAGTGGCCCGGCATCTGCCAGCGGCCAGACCCGGCGTGCTTTCTGGAGTACTGTATTTGTGCTTCGGCGTTTCCCTCGACATCGTGATTTCCGAGAACGGCGTAGAACGGGATGTTGACCAGCTTGTTCCCGATATAGACGTTTTCAAACTTCCAGTTCCACCGCTTGTCTCGCGTTGAACGGACGCCATGACTGTAGAAATTGTCTCCCAGCAAGGCCACGAAGTCGGGGGCGCCGGCACGCTCCGCGACCCTTTCCATGCCGCGAGCGATCTCCCACTGCTTGAGCCCGCCCGAGCCCTGGTCGCCAAGCGCGAAAAAGGAAATGCGGGAGGCGTCGGCAGCGGGTTCGACGAGTTGCACCCGCGTTGGCGCAGCGAACAGCAGATAGGCAAGAGTGGCCAGCGCTCCAAGAAAAACGACGCCGACAAGCAGCGCCAGGCGAATCCGGATTTCTCTGATAATCGGCATCGGGGTTTCCTGCAGTATGGCCAGACGGAAAAATGGCAACGAAGACCTGCGCTGCGATCCAGCGCGTGCCACGAAATGCTCAGCCTATCGAGCGCGACTTAGATGGAACTTAGGGCGCGATGTAATCGACGAGCCGCAGCGGTCTCGGCGACCCGCAGGTCGGACCTTCATCCAGCGCCGCGGGGGCTCCCCACCAAGGCCACAGCCGGCGATCGAAGGCGTATAAGATTCGGGACGGTCAGTGACCGCAGACCACCACCGACGACCGGCGCAACCACCCCGCCAAACCTCCTGAGAAACCTGAGCAAGTCGAGCCTGGCCCGACAGGCCCGCCGAGACACCCCATCACCCGCAGCAGCACCTCGACCTGGGCCGTCAGCACCGGCGCCCGCGTCGCCCGAACTGAAGCGGACGAACGACGCTCGACGACGGGAAACCCTGGTCGTTGCCGCCATTGGCTTGCTGCTGTTCACCTTTGGCTTGTGGGGTCAGGAGTTCGTCGGCTTCGAAACGCGCTTCGCCGTTTTCGCCAAGGAAATGCTGCGCCTGGGCGTGTCGATCTTTCCCAGAACCTACGGCGAGCCTTATCCCGACTACCCGGCCACCTCGACACTGCTGATCTGGCTGGGCTCCTTGCCCTTCGGCGAAGTGAACAAATTCACCGCGGTCCTTCCGACGGCGATCGCCAGCGCACTGAATCTGGCGCTGACCTATCGCCTGCTGAGCCACGTCTCGCGTCAGTGGGCTTTCATGGGCGTGTGCTTTTCTCTCCTGACCGCCACCTTTCTGGCCGAAGCACGCTCGATTTCGCTGGACCAGATGCTGGCGACAGTCACCCTGGCATGCTTCGTGGTGGTCTATCGCGACGGCCATCAGGGGGGCGGGTCGGCGCGCCGCACGGCCTGGATTCTGGCCCTGCTGCTGGTCGGATTTTCGCTTCGCGGCCCGATGGGCATCGTCATTCCGGTCGGGGTCGTTTGCAGCTATTACGCGCTGACCAATCAATGGCGTGCCGTATTCAAAGTCGGCCTGCCAGCATTGGCGCTGTTGATCGCATGCTGGTTCGCACTGCTCGCTCTCGCCAGAATCGAAGGCGGCGAAAGCTTCGTCAATGATGTCATCCGAATGCAAGTGAGCGGACGCCTGAGCGGCAACGACGACGCCTTGCCGCGCTACTACTACCTGGTCAACAGCCTGGCCAACTTCGCGCTCAGCTTCCCGGTGGCGTTGCTGGTCACGGTGAGCGTGCTCACCACTTCACGCCCGTATCTGCCATTCCCCTGGCTGCGAAAAGCGTCCACTGCGGCGTGGGATCCCGCCTTGCGCATGGCCGCATTGATGGCTGCATGGCTGCTCTTGATATTGATCGGCTTGTCGATTCCGGAAACCAAGAAGGCGCGCTACCTGTTGCCGGCCGTTCCGGCAATGGCCGCACTGGCGGCTTACGTGTTCATCGATCAGGGCAACAGGCTGCTGTTGGTCACCTACCAGTTGCTGCAGAAACTGCTGCTGGTGCTGCCAACACTGCTGATCGCGCTGGTTCTTTTTGCGCAGCACTATGCGCGCAAGCACCAGCTGAGCGTAGACATCAACGCGGGCCTGCTGCTGAGTCTGCTGGCCAGCGCTCAGCTCGTGTCTTTGCTTGCCCTGCGCCAGACGCAGACGCCGGCTCGACGCGACCAGATCATCGTCGCCGTCGCCGCTCTTGCTTTCTGGCTGACCAATGTCACTCTGCGCGAACCTGCAGAACTGCAGCTCCACTCGGCGCGCCCCTTTGTCGAAGCCGTCGAGACGCTGCGGCGCGACAAACCCGCGCCGCTGGTGCTGTACGGCATCAGCAAGGACAGCCTGGCGATCGTCTATCACGTCAATGTCGCTGGCGACTTTCGACCACAATTCGTCAATCAGGGAGAGCCACTGGCCGCCCTGCACTATCCGCTTTATCTGTTGATCAGCGACAGGGGCCGCCGCGCGCTAGCCAGCCCGAGTAGCGGCGACGAACGAGCGGAATGGCCGACGCCGGCTTACCGGGGCTACTTCCGCGACGGCGATTACAGCGTCTACTATCTGGAACAGCCGCCACATTAGTAGCGTTGCACGCAGAGTGGAACATAGACATCCCGGCCAGCACGGGGGTTGCGCGCGGCGGTCGGGCTGGCTGAGAGCCTCGTCGGGAAGGCGGCAACACGCCAGCCCGCTCGTCATTGCGAGGAGGCGCAGCCGACGCGGCAATCCAGTTCCATTCTCTTGCTATCTTCCGCCGCAGCGACCGCGCGAAGAGCAAAACCTCTGGATTGCCGCGTCGGCTTCGCCTCCTCGCAATGACGGTGGGTGGGGCATGAGCGCCGCGGGTGGCGACGACGGACGCTCGGGCATGGGCCCGGCGAATTTCAGCCGCCACCGGGAAGCGAACGCGGCCAGCCCACCCACACGCGCACCACCGGGATCACGCAGCCACGGTGGCGTAGAGGGCGAGCATCGCCACGACTGCCGCAGCGAAACTGATCACCAGGACCATGCCGGCGAGCATGTCCTTCACCTTGCCGACGACCGGGTGCAATTCGGGATGGAGGTGGTCGGCGAGCGCCTCTACGGCCGAGTTCAGCAGCTCCGCGGCGAGAACGAGCGCGATGCACAGCACGATGAGCGCCCACCACAGGGCGGTGGGTTGAAGCACAGCGAAGGCGAGCAGGGTGACGAGGCCGAGCGCCAAGTGAACGCGGAAATTTCGTTCCTCGGTCCACGCGAAGCCGATGCCGGCGAAAGCATTGCGCAGTTTCTTCGTGAAGGACTGGTTTTTCATTGACTTGGCCCTTGCTGGCCACACAGCAGTGAAAGGTCGCCGCGGTCGCCCGGGTCAAGCAGCCACAGCTGCCCGCGGGTGAAGAAATGGCCGCCCATCAGGTAGCTGCCGATCATCGGCGCGAGCAACGGTCGCCGACAAGCGTCGACGGGCTGTCCCGGGCGCTTGAGCGACTCGACGAAGCCTTCAGCCGCCGCATCCACGTCAGGAGAAATCGTGTGCAACACGCCCCAGCGGGTGCCATCGTACTCGCGCACCACCCCGACGAATAGACGATCCTGGCCAACCCGATAGGGCGTCGTCCAGATGCGAACCGTCGCCACCACTTTTTTCTCGGCCTCTTGAAGCGGTCGTTCGAACGCCAGGTCGTTCATCTGGTCGTTCCAGAAAGCCGGTGCGAGCGGTGCCGTGACGTAATCCAGGCCTTGCCGGGCAAGGCGCAGCATGTTCTGCGCATCGGCCTTGTCGGCGGCCAGCCATCCCGCCCGGCGCAGGCGGGCCGACAAGGCGTCGACGTTCGCTTCGACGATGGCGAAGCTCAGCGGTTGCTCGGGCCGGCCAAGCAGGGTGAGCGTGCGCGAAAGCGTCGCGCTGCGCAACAGCTCATCCACAGGACGATCGAGGTCGACGCTCAACGCGGTCGGGTGCGCAGGCGCCGGCAGCCTGCGGGCAGATGCATAGGTGACGCATCCGACAGCGGCGACAACGGCCAGGCCGCGAGCCGCTGTCCTTCGCCACGGCTCGCTCGGCGCATGCCAGTTGATTCGGCCGCCGGCCGCCAGGAATTCGCTCAGGCTGATGCCGACAATCAGCCAAAGGGTTCCGATCAGGTAGCCCGCCCAGACATCGCTCAGATAATGCACGCCGAGCACGATGCGGCTCAGGCCGAGCAGGACGACCAGGACGCCGGTGGCAAAGAATAGCTTGACCTGCGTCTTCCATGTGGCGCTCGAACGGATCAAGAGATAGCCCAGGAAACCGTAGAGCGCAACGGCTGCGGTGGCGTGCCCGCTCGGGAAGGACCAGGACGATTCGAGCAACAGGGCCTCGACCGGCCGAGGCCGCCGAAAGGCCATTTTGGCCAGCGCGCTGAACGCGCTTGCGCCAAGGCTGGAGAGCAGCAAGGCCGCAATCGCGTAGTTCAGGTTCGCCAGCCAGAGCACCAGGCACGCGACCGCGAGTAGTGCTCCGACGACCGCTGGCTCGCCGAGGCTGGTAATCCACAGCGCCGGGGAAACGACTGCTGGCGTGCGAAACGCGGCTATCAGCTGGGCGGCGGCATGGTCGAGCGCAACGATCGGGTCGGAGGTGACGACATCCTCGACAACGCCCGCGAACAAGGCCAGGGCAAAGGCGAATGCCAGCATCAGAAGCGTCAGTGGCAGGCCTTTGAAATGGGCGCGATCGACACGCTCGGCGAGAAAGCGGACGCCGTCTGGATGGCGGCGCGCCAGTCGGCGCAGATAGCGATTACGACCCAGGCCAGCCTTGATCGAGCGTCCGAGCGAAACCGCCACCTGCAGCACCGCGCCCCCATGGCGCACGACGAAGCGCTGCAAGAGCCACAGCAGCACCCAGACCAGCAACACGACGACCAGCGCCATCCCCGCGCGTGACATCCACGCCTGCGCCAGATTGAGCGACTGCCCGAACAGGTAGCCACCACCGACCCACTGCAGGCCCCAGCCGATCGCACCCAGGACATTCCAGAGCATGAACGTATGGCGCTGCATGCCGACAGTGCCGGCCACGAAGGGTGCGACTTCCTTGACGCTCGGGATGAAGCGCGCCAGAAAGACGCTCTTTGCGCCATGCCGATCGAAGAAGCTGCGTGCCTTACCGAAATGATCCGGCGTCAGGAACCACACGCCGTCACGCACCCACCTGTTGCCGTAGCGTTGGCCCAACCAGTAATTGAAATTATCGCCAAGGACGGCGCCGGCGACTGCAAACCACAGCAGGTCGACGAAATCGAGATGGCCGCTGGCCGACAGGGCGCCAAGCATGAGCAGGAGAGTCGAACCCGGCAGGAGCAGACCCACCACGAACGCCGTTTCGAGCAAGGCGGTAAAGAAGGCCAGCCAGTAGCCGAGCAGATGGAAGTGCTCAATGGACGGCAGGATAGAAGCGAAGAGTCTCTCGATCATTGAAGCACGCTAAGCCTTGCGCATGCGCATGACTGGCTGCCAGGCCAGGCCCAGGAGTGCAAGGGCGGAGAAAATCGCGCCGGAATAGAAAGTTAATGACGCGCCGAACCGATCCCACAGCAGCCCCGCCAGCACACTGGCCAGCAGCATCGCCAGTCCGCTCACCAGACTGAAGAACCCGAACGCAGTGCCGCGCAGGTCGGCCGGGGCGGTGTCGGCCACCATCGTCGCCAGCAAGCCTTGAGTGATGCCCATGTGGATGCCCCAGAGGGCGACGCCGGCAAGCACGACACCCCAGTGGACACCGCTGGCCAGGACCAGATCGGCGGCGATCAGGACGACCAGGCCAAGTGCCAGCAGTTTCTTGTGGCTCACCCGATCGGCGAGCCTGCCAAACGGGTAGGCGGACGCCGCATAGACCACATTCATCGCCACCATGAGCAACGGCACCAGGGCCAGCGGTATGCCGCCTTGCTGCGCACGCAGAACGAGGAAGGCCTCGCTGAAACGAGCCAGGGTGAACACGGCGCCGATGCTCACGACCCACCAATACGAGGCACCCAGGCGTTTCAGGTTCTCGCGCCGGATCGGATTGCTGCGCTTCGCCGTCTGCTGGTGTTCAGGTTCGCGCAGGCCGAAGAGCAATAGTGCGACCGCCATCAACCCCGGAATCATGGCCACCCAGAACACCGCACGGAAATCGTTGGCCCAGATCAGCATCAGGCCCACCGCCAGCAGGGGGCCAAGAAATGCGCCCACGGTGTCGAGCGACTGACGCAGGCCGAATGCCGCGCCGCGCAAATGCGCTGGTGCGATATCTGCCACAAGGGCATCGCGCGGCGCCCCCCGGATGCCCTTGCCAGCACGATCGAGCAGGCGGGCTGTGAGCACGAGGCCGGTCGACGAAGCGACGGCGAACAGCGGCTTGGTCAGCGCCCCAAGCGCGTAGCCGAAGACTGCCAGGCCCTTGCGTTGGCCAAGATAGTCGCTCAGTGCGCCCGAGAAAATCCTGATGATCAGCGCCGTAGCCTCGGCCAAACCTTCAATCAGGCCGACCACGAAGGCGCTCGCCCCCAGGCTTGTGACCATGAACAGCGGCAGCAGGCTGTGGATCATTTCCGAAGAAATATCCATCAACATGCTGACGAAGCCGAGCACCCATATGCCGCGCGGAATTCGCCGTGACGACGGTTCGGCGGTCATGTCTTTCCCGCCAAGGCCAGGATCGCAATGGCCGGCCACGCCGTCCGACCTCGGCCTCGCTTAACGCTGAGCAATCGTGCCGGCATTTCGCCGCGACCCGCTGAAGGTGACCGTAACGCGCAATCCACGCGACTCGGCGACGTCCGTGTAGTCCAGCGCCACCGAAGCAGCGCAGCGATCGGTGATCGCCTTGACGATGGCGAGTCCGAGTCCCGAGCCGGCTTCGTCATTTCCCAACACGCGGTGGAATGGCTCGAACACCAGCGCCCGCTCGCTCGGAGCGATTCCGGGCCCATTGTCGCTGACCTGTACGACAACCCCCTCGTCTTCGACGCCGACCGAAAGGTCTATCCGGCCACCCGCCGGCGTGTACTTGATTGCGTTGTCCACGAGATTCCGCACCACGGTCATCAGATCGGTCTCCGCGAGGAGGATGTTTGCATCCTGTTCGCTGGTGACCCCAATGTCGATCGATTTTGCCGCAGCCTGCGGATGCAGATCTTCGAGTACCTGGCGAAAGATCTGCTGGAGCGACACTGGCGAGGCCGCCATGGCCGACGGCTCCTGGACCCGGGTCAAGGTCAACAGTTGATCGAGCAACAGGCGCGCGCGGCGAATCCCCTGCCGCAGCGATGCCACGCGATCACCTGCGACGCTGGACATTTCCGTGTCGGCCAGTCGCTCGGCTTGTAGCGACAGTGCGGTGAGCGGTGAGCGCAATTCATGTGAGGCGTCGGCGACAAAGCGGCGCTGTTGACTGACTGACTGCTCGACTCGCGAGAACAAGCGGTTGATTGCTGCCACGAAGGGGCGGATTTCGGTCGGCAGACCAGTGGCGCTGAGCGTACCGAGATCCTGTTCGCGCCTTCCGTCGAGATCGGTGGCGAGGCGGTTCAGTGGTTTCAGCATTCGGCGGATGACGTCGCGCAGGACCAATAACAAGATGGGAATGAGAATGATGAACGGCATCAAACTGCGTAAAGCGCCGTCGCGGGCAATTTCGTCGCGCACCGCCGTTTGTTGCCCGACGACGAAGCGTGTGTCGGCGGCCAGTGTGGTGACAAAAAGCCGCCAGGATTCACTCCCAACGATCACGGTCTGGAGACCGTCTGGCAAATCGGCGGAGAGCAACAGTGGCGTTGCTGACGAACGCGCCGCTTCCCCGCCCGCGTTGGGCAGCATCTGCACCACCACACGCGACTCCGGATCCGAGTCAAGGTCGGGCAAACCTGTGGCCGCGTTGCCAACCGGAAGGTGGTTGCGGTCGATGAGGGCGCCGATCTGCCGCAGCGTGTCGTCCTGCAGTTCGTTCGCTTCTTCGAACGCAGTGACGAACGAGAACAGCCCAGCGACCATCGCCACCCCCAGCAACAGCGCACTGACCGACGCCGAAAGCCTGAACTCCAGCGATTGCCTCAATGGTGCTTGGGGACCAGCCATCCCAGGCCTCGCACGTTCTTGATGGCATCGTTGCCGAGTTTCTTGCGCAGCGAGTGGATGATGAACTCGACGGCGTTGCTTTCCACCTCGCTTCCCCAGCCATACATGCGATCCTCCAATTCGCTTCGCGACAGGATCGCCCCGGGCCGGATCATCAGGGCGTGCAGAAGGGCGAATTCGCGCCCCGACAAGGGCACCGTCCTGCCGTCGACAGACACCGCTTTTGCCGCCACATCCAGTGATAGCGTGCCGTTGCACAGCAGAGGGCCGGCAACACCCCCTTTGCGACGGACCACCGCGCGCATGCGCGCCAACAACTCGGCCATTTCGAAAGGCTTCAATACGTAGTCGTCGGCACCGAGATCGAGGCCCTGAATACGGCTCTCAACAGCGTCGCGCGCCGTGATGACGAGCACCGGCACCGCATCGTTGCGAGCGCGAACGATGTGCAACACCTGCAGGCCATCCTTCTTCGGCAGCCCAAGATCGAGCAGTACGATGTCGTAGTGATGGATTTCGCAGGCGTCAATGGCCATCTGTCCGTCGCGCACCCAATCGACGGCATAGGCAGCGTCCAGCAACGCCGCTTGCACGGCTTCGCCGATCATCCGATCGTCTTCAACAAGCAGGACTCGCATCGAACCCCCTCCGTGAAATACTTCAGCGCGCGCTCGGTCGCCGGGCAATGGCCATCATGCCAGATGGCCAGCATCGCGGCGACTGTCGTGCGTGTTGATCAGATCTGCTCGGCCAGACGACGATCAGTCGCCGTCAGGTAGGCAACCAGGCCCAGGATCGTCAGCAGGAAAATGGCACTGGTGACCACGGTTCCCAGGCCGAGTCCGCCGTTGGCGACCGGTTGTGAGAGCAGGTCGCCGCAGGAGGCGCCGAACGGACGGGTCAGCACATAGGCGATCCAGAACGCCAGCACCGCGTTCAGGTTGAATAGGTAATAGGCGATGGTCACCGCGCCAATCATTGCGCCAAACATCAGACCCGAGTAGGCGTAACCCAGTTGCAGGCCTTCCGCGGCAAGATCACCGGCGGCGGTGCCCAGCGCGAAGGTGAACAGGATGGCGGCCCAATAGAACAATTCGCGCCGGGTCGTGAAAATGGTGTGGATCGAGAGCGTTCTTTCGCTCGCGTACCAGAGCCCGAAGGTGGCCAACAGGGCGATGCTGAAGATGGCGGTGTGGTCTGCAGGGAGACGCCGAAATTATCGACCAGGTTGTCGGTGACGAGAGTACCGAAAACACTGATCAGTACGACGGCAAGCCAGTAGATCCAGGGAATGTACCGTTTTACTTTGATCTGCGCCAACAGCGCCACAAGTAACAGTCCGCCCATGACCAGTGAGGTCCCGGTGAGGCCAAAATCGAGATTCACATTGAGAAAGTCAGCGGCTGTTTCGCCGACCGTGGTGGCCATGATCTTGATGATCCAGAAGAAGAGCGTGACTTCCGGAACCTTGTTGAGCATGCGCTGTGTATCGTCACGTGACAGGGTATTCATGATGTCCTCCCGCAGGCAGTGGTAGAAAAGGTACAGCCGGAGTTTGGCCGCGCAGTCTTGGCCGTGGCATAGGGGGGGTCTTCATTCGGCCACCCAGCGACGGCGAATCAGTGGGCCGAAAAGGCGTCGGCAAGCCATCACCGTCCACGGAAGAACCGGCTTTACCAGCCAGTGCGCTTCGCGCCGGCACGGCCAGGTGCTGAACGCCGCCACCGTACCTGCAGGTGCGGGCGCGGCAGAAATCAGGGCGATCAATCCTTTTCGTCGTGATCTTCGTCGCGACCCTCGTGGCCGTCAGCCTTGTCCTCGGCTGACGACAGGATGATGCCCTTGTCCGCATCGACCTTGACGTCGAACACCTTGGCCCCGGCGACAACCTCGACTTCGTAGATCGCTCCCTGTTTGGTGTGCTCGAACTCGGCCTGGCTCGCCTTGCCGTTGTGCTGTTTCTCGGCGATGCTGATTGCCTGAGCGATGGGGATTTTTGCCTGGTTGATCGCCAAGGCGTCGTTTTCACTGGATTTCGCGGCGTAAGCGGCGCCGCCAAGGGTGGCGATCGCTGTGGCGAGGATCGCAAGTTTGGTGGTCTTGTTCATGTTCGTACTCCTTTTGTATTCACGCAGAAAGTTGCGTGATGCAAAGAGTACGCAGCCAGACTTAGCGGGTACTGAGCAAACGCTGCGCGCGAGACGAGCGTATCAACGCACGACCCGGACTCGGGCGATGCCAGCGCAAACGGGTACTGCGAGAGCCCCACCTTCGCTCCTTGCTTGCAAACTGCCATCTTTTGCGTAAAGATAACCAAGCGCTTGCTTGCTTAAACATTGATCGCCCTTTTCCGGACCCCCCCCATATGAACGAGAGCACCGGCACGAAGCTGCCCCCGACACAACCCGCCCCCTACCCGCATCTGCTGGCACCGCTGGATCTGGGCTTCACGACGCTCGGCAACCGCGTCCTGATGGGCTCGATGCACACCGGGCTCGAGGAAGAGAAGAACGGCTTCGAGCGCATGGCGGCCTTTTACGCCGAGCGCGCCCGCGGCGGCGTCGGGCTGATCGTCACCGGCGGCTTCTCGCCCAACCTCGCCGGGCGGGTCTACCACTTCGGTTCGCAACTCAGCTTTTCCTGGCAGGTGCGCAAGCACCGCCTGATCACCGAGGCCGTGCATGCCGCCGGTGGCAGGATCGCGCTACAGATCCTGCATACCGGGCGCTACGCCTATCACCCGCTGAACGTCGCGCCGTCGAAGCTGCGTGCGCCAATCAACCGTTTTACGCCACGCGCGCTGAGCGAGTGGGGAATTCGCAAGACGATCGGTGACTACGTGCGCTGCGCGCAACTGGCGCAGAAAGCCGGTTACGACGGCGTCGAGATCATGGGCTCCGAGGGCTACCTGATCAACCAGTTCATCGCCCAGCAGACGAACCGGCGCGACGACCAGTGGGGCGGCTCCTTCGAAAACCGCATCCGCTTCGCGGTCGAGACGGTGCGCGCGACACGCGAGAAAGTCGGCCCGAATTTCATCATCATTTTCCGCCTGTCGATGCTCGACCTGGTCGAAGGCGGCAGCAGCTGGGAGGAAGTGGTGCAGCTCGCGCAGGCCATCGAAGCCGCCGGCGCGACGCTGATCAATACCGGCATCGGCTGGCACGAGGCGCGCATCCCGACCATCGCCACGATGGTCCCGCGCGCCGCTTTCGCCTGGGTGACCAAGCGTTTGAAGGGCGCGGTGAACATTCCCTTGATCACCACCAACCGCATCAATACGCCCGAGGTCGCCGAGGAGGTGCTGGCCTCGGGCTGCGCCGACATGGTCTCGATGGCCCGCCCCTTCCTCGCCGACGCCGACTTCGTGAACAAGGCGGCAGCCAACCGGAGCGACGAGATCAACACCTGCATCGCCTGCAACCAGGCGTGCCTGGATCATATCTTCAACGGCAAGTTGAGCAGCTGCCTGGTCAACCCGCGCGCCTGCCACGAAACCGAGCTGAGCATCGAAAAAACGGCTGCGCGCAGGAAGGTTGCCGTCGTCGGCGCCGGGCCAGCCGGCATGGCCTGCGCCACCACCGCCGCCGAACGCGGCCACGCGGTGACGCTGTTCGACGCCGCCGAACGGATTGGTGGCCAGTTTAACCTCGCCAGGCGCATCCCCGGCAAGGAGGATTTCGCCGAGACGCTACGTTACTTCGGCCGGCGCATCGAAACCAGCGGCGTCACCCTGCAGTTGAACCAGCGCGTCGATGCCGAACTACTCAAGGCCGGCGGCTTCGACCACGTCGTGCTGGCCACCGGCATCACCCCGCGCCAGCCGCCAATCGCCGGGATCGACAGCGACAAGGTGGCCAGCTACGTCGACATCGTCGAAGGCCGCAAGGTCGCCGGAAAACGCGTGGCGATCATCGGCGCCGGCGGCATCGGCTTCGACATCGGCGAGTTCCTGACGCACGCGCATGACGACAGGAGCGAGGCCGAACGCTTCAACGACGAATGGGGAATCGACCCGAGCTACGCGCACCGTGGTGGCCTCAAGCCGCCGCTCGACGAGCCCGCACCACGGCAGGTCTTTCTGCTCCAGCGCAAGTCCTCGAAAGTCGGTGACGGCCTGGCCAAGACCACCGGCTGGATTCGCCGCACCCTGCTCAAGAAGCGCGGCGTACAGATGATCGGCGGCGTGAACTACGAGCGCATCGACGACGCCGGCCTGCACATCACCGTCGACGGCCAGGCCACGACGCTGGCGGTCGACACCGTCGTCGTCTGCGCCGGCCAGGAATCGCGCCGCGAACTGCTCGCGCCGCTGCAGGCCGCCGGCATCCCGGTGACGCTGATCGGCGGCGCCGACGTGGCCACCGAACTCGACGCCAAACGCGCCATCGACCAGGGGACGCGGGTCGCGGCAGCGCTGTGACGATCACCCGCCTGCGCGCCACGCCGCGCGCGCCGTACGCCCTCGGTCCGGCTTGAGCCGATGCCGAGACGAAAGGCAGAAGCCGGGCTCGAGCCCAATCGCCGCGCCGAGTTGCTGCGCGCCGCGGCACGGCTGTTCGTCGAAAAGGGCTTCGACGCCACCACCACGCGCGACATCGCCGACGCCGTCGGCATGCGCTCGGGCAGCCCCTTCTATCACTTTCGCAGCAAACAGGAGCTGTTGAAGACGGCGATGGTCGAGGGCCTCGACGCCGGCTACACGCGCCTGCTCGCCGCCATCGACGGCGTCAGCGAACCCAAGCAGCGGCTGCGCATACTGGTCCGCACCCACCTCGGCACCCTGCTCGAAGGCGAGTGCCCGGCGCCGATGCTACTCGGCGAAACGCGCGCCCTCGACGCCGCCGCGCACGCCGAAATCGCCGCCGCCTTCGACCGCTACCAGGTGCCGTGGCAAGCGACGCTCGACGAACTGGCGCAAGCCGGCAAGATCCCGTCCGCCGCGTCGCCGGTACGGCTGCTGCTGTTCGGCATGCTCAACTGGTCAAAGCACTGGTATCGTGCCGACGGCAAGCTGTCGCTCGATGAAGTCGCCGACAGCGCGGTGGCGCTGCTGCTCGGCGCATCGCCTGGCGACAGCGGCGAGCTCTGACACACCAGTAAAACAGCGCCCGACAAATCCGCGCTCCCACCCAAAGAACGCCCCCCCCCCACCCCTGTAGGAGCCCGATTCATCGGGCGATAAAAGCCCCTCGTTCGCACACCACGCCGATAGGCGACGACGATGTCGATGTCGTGCGAAACTTCCGAACATGAAGACATCAGCCGACGCGTCATTGCGAGGAGGCGCAGCCGACGTGGCAATCCAGAGATTTGCCGCTGCGCATTGGCGATGCGGCGCAAAGGCCGTGAGAGAATGGCACTGGATTGCCGCGTCGGCTGCGCCTCCTCGCAATGACGGTGGGTGCGGGAGGGGCGCCGGATTACCCGCTGCCTTCACGCTTTCTTGAAGTCTCGTCAAGAAGGCAACATTACGCTAGCATGGGCCATCGCAAATCCTCCTTGCTGAAGGAGGCCAACACACCCGCCGGCATTGCGGCCAGCGGCCTCTTGCCCTGAACTGCACATCACGCATGGAAATCACCACCGTTGGCGAGTTGCTGCACTGGTCATACGCGAACCTCGCGATGGCCCATTCAGCAGTTGCCGCGAAAGCCGAGAAGTACGGACGCACGCATTTCATGATTCGTTCTCGTCTTTACGCAGGGCTCAACAGACAGACCATGAACATCGGCCCCTTGGCTGACGACGATCGCCTGAAAATGATGCTCCCGCAGGCTTGCTGTTACTGTGGAAGGCGCGATTCACTTTCGGTAGACCATCTCATACCAAGGAAACGAGGTGGCGCAAATACCGGTGACAACCTTGTCTGGGCCTGTCGTTCATGCAACAGTTCGAAGGGTGCCCGTGACGCCCTGCAATGGCTGGCGGAGAAAAACCAGTTTCCGCCGCTCCTGCTACTTCGCCGTTACTTGAAACTCGCGATTGAAATGGCTCGGGAACGAGAGCTGATGCACGTTCCGCTTGCCGCTGCGCCAGAGCTCCCATTCTCGCTATCCTCGATTCCCCAGGCATTCCCGCCACCCAATCAAGTGCAGTTGTGGGTTGTCGAAATATCTCAAGAGCGTGGCCAAGAAGGCCCGTGACGTAACAACTCCGCGCCGCGTTCGCTCGACTGTTGCTGGCGACGCCTGACGAAGATACGGCGACTGAGAAGGCATGGGACGCTGCAGTCGAACGGCGAATCGCTGACGTTGGAAATGGTACGGTTCGGGTGATTCCGATTACCGATGTCCTTGCACAGGTCCGAGCAGGATTGAAGTTAAACCGGTCGTTGTTCTGTCGCGCTCGCAGAGTTGTACGACGCTGCCGTCTCTATGCGTCGAAAGCCGATGCAGAACTCGGACTTGCATATTTGTGGGCAACGAGGAGGTTCACCCGATGGACGCGACGAATGCGGAGCGAAACGTACTGGCAGAGGAATCCGGGACGCACGCGGCGTCGAACTTCGATCTCCAGCCGACGCTCAGCGGCGAAACGATTGCGCTGCGCCCGGTGCATGCCGACGATTTCGAGCCGCTTTACGCGGCCGCTTCCGACCCCCTGATCTGGGAGCAGCATCCGGAGCCCTTGCGCTATCAGCGGGCCGTCTTTGCGGGCTTTTTTGCCAGCGCCCTGGCGTCTGGCGGCGCGCTGGTGGTCATCGACAAGCCCTCGGGCACGGTGATCGGTTCGTCGCGCTACTACGACTGGAATCCTGACACCACGGAGGTCGCCATCGGCTATACCTTCCTCGCCCGCAGCCATTGGGGTGGCAGCGCGAACCGGGAAATGAAGCAACTGATGCTCGGCCACGCCTTCCTGTTCGCGAAAGTCGTCTGGTTCCACGTCGGCACGAACAACTGGCGTTCACGGCGGGCAATGGAAAAGATAGGCGGCAAGCTGTCACATGAGGCCAGCGTCGAGTCGAACGGCATCGCGCACGACTACGCCTTCTACAGGATCGACGCGCCAAGCCCGCGTCATCGGAAAGACGCGAACCGTCGCTGTCGCTGAAGCCGGGCCTGGTTCAGGCGCAGCCAAGGTCATCGCGATGCCGCTCGCCGGCACGTCATTGCGAGGAAGCGGAGCCGACGCGGCATTCCAGAGGTTTGGCTCCTTGCGTTGTCGATGCGGAGGCGGAAAGAGAATCAGAAGATGGAGCTGGATTGCCGCGTCGGCTTCGCCTCCTCGCAATGACAACCTGGCTGCCTGATGGCGTCGGGTGTGGCGATCGGAAACCCTCACTGCGCGTGCAGCCACAGCCCCGCAGCACCGCTATCTCGTAGGCTTCGCGTCGCGCGCGAGCGCTTGCTGCAGTCGCGCGATCTCGGCATGCAGCACTTGCGTGCGCTGGCCGATCTCCGTTTCGGTGAAGCGCGGCGTGATGTGCTGCGGGCAGTTCCAGTCGAAGGCCTCGACGCTGATCACCACCGCGCGCTCGCTACGCGCGCGATAGTTGCCATCCTCCAGGCGCGCGATCAGCGGCGCATCGTCAGCCGCGTCCACCAGCCGTGCGCGCCCCCATATCTTCAGACGGCGCCGCTGCGCATAGTCCATCAGAATCAGGGCGACGCGACCGTCGGCTTCGATGTTGCCCGCGCTGATGTATTGCACGTTGCCACGAAAATCGGCGTAGCCGATCGTGCGCTGGTCGAGCACGCGCAGGAAGCCGGCCGGCCCGCCGCGGAATTGTACGTAGGGCCAACCGTTCTCGCCCACACTGGCCTGGTAGAAGCCATCGCGCGCGGCGATGAACTCGGCCTCGGTCGGGCCAAGCGTGTCGCCACGGTAGTCAACATGGTCCAGACGGGCGTAGTTTTCCCGGCTGCCCATGCGGGTCTGGAAGGCGCGCACGCCGGGGGTGAAAGCGATTTCGCTGAAGGCACGAGCCATGATGAATTTCCCTTCTCGATGGGTTGGGGTTCGGGTGTCGCAGCAGGGGCGACGATTGCTATCTTGATCGCTTCGCAGGCACCGATAAATGGCGAGAACGGGATTTGATTGCTGCAGATTGCGCAGTAATATCCGACGTCATGGACATGCTCTCCGCGATGCGCGCGTTTGTGAAGATCGTCGATTCCGGCAGCCTGACCGCGGCGGCGGAGGCGCTCGCGGTCTCGCAGCCGTCGATGGTGCGCACCCTGGCAGCGCTCGAACGCGAAGTCGGGGTGAGGCTCTTGAACCGCAGCACGCGACGCATGGCCCTGACCGACGAAGGCCGCGAATACTGCGCGCGTTGCCGTGTCATCCTGGCGGCAGTCGACGAAGCGCAGGCGAGTCTGAGCGCACGCCGGATCGAGCCGCGCGGGAATCTGCGGATCACCGCGTCGGTGCCCTTCGGCCGCCAGTTCGTGGCGCCGCTGGTCATCGACTTCCTCGCCGAGCACCCGCAGATGCACGTCGAACTGTTGTTGCTCGACCGTCTGACCGATCTGCTTGAGGAAGGGATCGATCTCGCGGTGCGGCTGGCGCCACTGCCCGATTCGTCGATGGTCGGCGTGCCGATCGGGGACACGCGCCGCCTGACCGTCGGCAGCCCGGCCCTGCTCGCGCTCCGCGGCGCGCCGAGCACCCCTGGCGATCTGGCCGGCGAGCCCTGCGTCAGTTTCACGGGCCTGGTGTCACCCGCCGAGTGGGAGATCCGCGCCCACGACAGGACGCTGCGGGTAGCCGTGAACAGCGTGCTGGCCACCAACCAGATCGATGCCGCCGTGCAGGCCTGTGTGCTGGGACTGGGCTGGGGACAGTTCTTCGACTACCACGTGCGCGAGGAACTGCGCGCCGGCACGCTGATCGAGGTCCTGGCCAGCCACCATGCCGCGCGAACGCCCGCCCACATCGTCTATCCGCAAGCCCGGCTACTCTCGCCGAACGTGCGCGCATTCATCGATTTCGCTGCACCGAAGTTGCGGCGGGGGCTTGGCGATCCAGGTTGATCCGCTGCCCCGCGAAAGCGGGACGGCGCAAGGCAGTTGCAGCGGTATGGCGTTGCGCGGGCGGATCGGTCATCGACACCTGCAAGGCCGCCAACCTCTACGCCACCTACCCGGCCGATTTGCTCGACTACGTGAATGCCCCCATCGGCAAGGGGCGGCCGATACCCGGCCCGCTCAAGCCGCATATCGCCTGTCCCACAACCTGCGGCACCGGTTCCGAGTGCACCGGCATCACGATCTTTGACCTGCTCGCCCAACACGTTAAAACGGGCATCGCGTCGAAGCGCCTCCGGCCGTCATTGGCGCTGATCGATCCCGCGACCACCTACACCCTGCCCAGGAACGTCGTCGCCGCCAGCGGCTTCGACGTGCTCTCGCACGCGCTGGAGTCCTACACGGCGAAACCCTACACTCGGCGCGCCGCGTCGCCCACACCCTCCCTGCGACCAATGAGCCAGGGCGCCAATCCCTGGAGCGACGTCGGTTGCGAAGCGGCGCTGAAACTTGCCGGTCAGTACCTGCAGCGCGCAGTGAATGACGCCAGCGATACCGAAGCACGCGACAGGATGATGTATGCCGCCACGCTTGCCGGAATCGCCTTCGGCAACTCCGGCGTGCACCTGCCACATGGCATGGCCTATTCCGTGGCCGGGCTGGTTCGCGACTATCGCGCCGCGGGTTATCCGCAGGACGAGCCGATGGTGCCGCACGGCATGAGCGTCATCGTCAATGCGCCGTCGGTGTTCCGGTTCACGGCGAGCGCCTGCCCGCAACGCCACATCCACGGAGCGCACTGCCTCGGAGCAGAGGTAAAGGGGGCCACCGACGAAGACGCGGCCGAAATCCTCGCCGGCCAGCTGATCAAGATGATGAAGGCCACCGGCATTCCCAACGGCATCGGCGGGGTGGGTTATGGCGAAGCCGACGTCGAGGCGCTGACCCGGGGTGCCTGGGCGCAACAGCGCCTGCTGAACAACGCGCCGCGCGAAATCCTTCAGGACGACCTGCGCCATCTTTACCGCGGCGGGATGAGTTACTGGTAGATTGGGCAGCTCACCCAGCGCGCTTGCACTCGGCAACAGGCGGCGCGGTGAATCCAACTGGTGTTAACGAGGGGCCCTTGGGCGTTGGCAGATGCATTCCAGCGACGACCTACGGAAGATTCAGGCAATCGCTGCTGCCGGCGATGACGAGATCGCGGCAATTCACGCATGAAAGCCGACGCTCCCGGTTTCAGCATAGAATCTAGTCTGTCATTTCAGCGTCGTAGAGCCTCTCGATTTCATTTCGCAGCGGACCCCAATCGCCGCAACAAGATCGCGTACACACGCGAAGGGAAAGCTGCCGAGAAGTGCAGAAAAGTTTCGCTTTCGGCGGTCGAACGCTTCCCCGCGCGACCGCTCTTGGCACCATCCTCGGTGCTTCCCCAAGACTCGACACCTCAGAAAGGCGACAAATGAACAAACTGAAGCTGACCTATTTCGACTTCCCCGGCGGACGGGCAGAGCCTGCCCGGCTGGCCATGCATATCGGCGGAGTTCCGTTTGAGGACTATCGCTTTGCGCCGAGCGATTTTTCTGAAGTCCGCAAGACGACACCCCTGAATCAGGTTCCGACCCTTCACGTCAATGATGTGCAAATCACGCAAAGTGACGCGATTACGCGTTATGTCGGGAAACTTTCCGGACTGTATCCCGAAGATAATTTTCAGGCCTTGTTGTGTGACGAAGTCATGGGTGCGCTGGAAGATATTAACGTGAAACTGGGGGCAACTTTTGGAAAAACAGGCGACGACCTGAAAAGCGCTCGCGACGCCCTGGTAACCGACGCATTACCCAAGTATTTGCGGTGGCTCCAGCATCAACTTGAAAGCCACGGCGGAGACTTTCTTTCGGACAATCGCCTGACCATTGCCGACCTCAAAGCCTTCGTTATCCTGCGTTGGCTCAGTTCCGGGAAACTGGATCACATTCCAAGCGATTTGATCGAAACAGTGGCGCCAAAACTCAACAATTACATGAATTGTCTCGCCAAACTTCCTGCCATAGCGCAATATTATACAAATGGCGGTTCATCGTGAGGCACTAAGCGTTCAACGGCCGCCGATTTTCTTTAACTCCCTTTCCATACGTCGTTGCGGGCCGCTTTCGGCCAATTGCGGTCGTTCGGTGATTTCGGCAAGCAGCCATTTGAACGACTGCTGTACTTCGCAAGCTGCCAGAGGGCCAATGCACACAACTCGGCCTTTGCCGCCGGTGGCGATCAGATCCGCCAACGTCCAATATGGAATCGAATCCGGACATAAATACGACTTCGATTCCGAGCGACCACGGTCTCCCGTCGCTACTTAAAAATAGATGCAACCATCAATTTCACCCGCTCGACAAGCCTGAGGTCGATTGGCTTGTCCAGATTATCCCAGGCGTCTTCGCACAAGCTCTGGATGTCACCCGTGTAGATTTGATCAAGGCGATCAGGGACCGTGACGCCCAGATTCGCAGCGAGTGACACGGCAATGTAATCACCAAACTCATGGTTTACCGTGCCCGGCAATTCACAAAATGACTTATTCGATCCATGCTGCCGCTTCCCGTGCTGCAACAGGGCGGAAATCAAGCGAATAGCGTGGTAATCGCAGTTCCCATCGGCCTTATGCGCCGCAAGCGGATCAAGCTGCAAAACAGGAATGGTCAGCAGTTCGTGAATGTCCCACTCAAAATCATCGTCCGGATGATTCCTTTCGCCAATGGATTTCAGGTATTGCTGCAGGCACCTGAAGGCCACTGAAAGCTTTCCATGGGCATAGCCGTCAAACGCTGACGAATTCGACAAGGCGCGAAGCAGATTATCCAAGGCCATCCTCAGATGCTCGTCGGTTTGCCGGGTCGCAAAGGAATGTACATGAAATACGCGCTGCATGGCGGAAAGATATTGGCGTGTGGCGGACTGTGGAACAGCCCGGTGCAGCCAGTGCAGCAAGGGCATCAGGTCGATGAAGTCGCCGAGGAAACGGCTCAGGTCCAACTCCAGTTTGATTGATGGTTCTTCTACCGGAAGCGGCTGAGGCGCGATACCCCGGTGCCGCAGCTCGTTCTTGGCAAGGCTGAGCATGCTTTCGACAAGCTCGTACCGCCCTTTTTCGAACCAGATCGGGGTGATGCCCAGCGTGGCCAGTTCGGCGTTGCGCTGCGCGATCCCTTCCGGGGTTTCGGGGGCCTGTTCGATGGAGAAGTGCTGTTTGGTCTCCTCCTCTTCCCCCATGCCTTCCTTGATCTTCCTGAACACCTGTACCGTTCGGTCATTGCTCAGGCTACAGCCCAGAAAGAGCAGGCTGCTGTTTTTGTAATGGTAGGCGAGCAGCTTGGGTATGGGCTTGTGCAAATTCAGGCTGCCGTTGCCGTAGGCCTCATCGTATTGGTTCTTGCTGAGGATGCAGCGTTTCGGCTCACGAATATCCCCGTGCAGTTTGATGACCGTGATCTTCTTCGGATCGGGCTGCTCCAGCGCATTCAGGCCATTGATCACCTGAACCCGGCCGGCCTCGCCGGTTTCAAACGACTGCTCCAGCAGGCGATCATAATTCGTCGTAATCACCGTATCCGTGAACAGCTCGGAGATGCGCCAGACCACATCGGGGATGGTGAGGTTGCGGGAGAACTCATCGCGAATTTCGTTGATGAACACTTCGCGGCTATGGGCAGCCTCGATCTCTTCCAGCACCGTTTCGTAGGCGCCGCTGGCCAATAGGGCCTCAACACGTTCCGCTGCGATATGCGCCGTTTTGCCCTGGCGACGCAGATGGTCCTTCCAGCTTGAAAAACCGGCCGATGCTGAGATGCCTGCCCCGACAAACGGCACCACCGCGCCGGCAGCCATGAGATCGACGAGCTGGATGAAGTGATACATATTGCGCTGGAACCAATGGTCATCGTCAAGCTGCTCCTGAAACCAGGACTCGCCCAGCGCCTCGTGACGACAAGCTTTGCGAAACGCTTGGAACGCTTCGTCATAGCTCTTTCTGTCCCCCGAAAACAGCGCCTTGCTGGGCTGTGGCAAGGCATCAACGCCATAGTCAAGCCGGACAGTCTGCCCCTCCTCGCCATCCAGCCACTCGTTGAAATCGGCAAAGTGCTCGTAGCGGGTGTGCTCGTCCTCGTCGCACCAGATTTTGTGCAGCGCCGGCGTCATGTCCTGCTGCTCAGCAGATGGCGCGCTCGACGAGGGCGTCGGCGAGGTGGAGCTGGGTGGTTTGGGCGTCGCTGAGGCGGGACTTGAGTTGGTCGCACAGTGCCATCAGTTCGTCGACTTTGGCGACGATGCGGTGTTGTTCGGCGAGCGGCGGAATCGCCACAACAATTCCGTTCATTTTTGCCTGATTCATCTTTGGCTGAGCTGTCCCAGTTACATACGGCTCAAGCGATATGGCGTTGATATACAGGCAAACGTACAGGAGTAACCCTTCTGAGTAACCATCAAGCACATGGGCATGATTGTTCACCCAATACTTCCCGTACGCCATGAAAGCGATTGGAGTAGAGCGATTTATCAAGTTTGCTCCGTCCTCACCGATCAACAATAACGGCTTATCAAAAAGATACGCGTCAATTGAATCGATGACTCCGGAAGCGCCGTAGTAGTCGTATTCACCTCTGCGGGTTGCTCTCTCATCTACTGACAATGGGATGCGCTCAGAATCTCGATTGATCAAGAGATCGCCAAAGCGAATGAGCTTCCACCCAGCCGGGACCTTGAACGGCTTTTCCTCTTCTGCAATTGGTAGTTGCGGCTTGCCCTTCTTGATCTTGCCTTCCTTCACCAGCTTCGCCTTCTCGGCGGCGATCTTCTTGAGCAGTTCACTGGCGGGTTCGTCGTTAGGGTTTTGCGGGATGAGTTTGCCCATCACCGCCAGTTGCAGGATGGTTTGCTTGAGCTGGGCTATGCTCTCCTCGGTAGCGAACAGCGTGTCGAAGTGGCAGGCGATGCGCTGCCAGGCGCTGGCGAATTGCGCGTGATCGGCGGCGCTGGTCAGCGCGCTCAGCAAGGTTTCCACCAGCGTTTGATGGGCGCCGAGGCTGGCGTCGGTTTGTTGCTCAAGCTGGTCGCACAGCGCCATCAGTTCGTCGACTTTGGCGACGATGCGGTGTTGCTCAGTAAAAGGGGGAAGTGGAATTACGGCTTCTTCCAACTTTTTTAGGGTAACGCGAGTTATGGCTACTCCGGTCATTCCAGCGCGCATTTCTTGGTAGAAGAATGGTGCCCTCAGCGCAAACAGCAGGTATTTGTTGGCGATTTGCGTCGGCTGCTTTAGCAGGGCGACGCTAGAAAGCATTGAAAACGGTTCGTGCAAATTGTTGATCGTGACAATTCCTGTCGTGGCCCCATCCTTGATATATAGAATGTTCCCTGGTTTCGGATCGCACCTTGAGAAGATCTCGAGATGAACGTCTTCGGCGACGTAAGTAGCGTTGCTAAGCTGAACCCCATCTTCTTTGATGTTCTTGGCAGAAATATATAGATAGTCGCCGCTCAGTCCGTTTGGAGGGGAGTGATGGGTACCGTCAGTGATTTTCGTCATCGCGTTACCAAGCCGGACCCACTCCCATCCGTTCGGTAACTGAAATGGTTTCTCCGCCTCAACAATCCCTTCTAGTGACTTTCCTTTCTTGATCTTGCCCGCCTTGACCAGCTTCGCCTTCTCGGCAGCGATCTTCTTGAGCAGTTCGCTGGCGGGCTCATCGTTCGGGTCCTGCGGCACCAGCAGGCCGCGCACGGCCAGTTCCAGAATCAGCTCGCGCAGTTTCCTGATGCCGTACAGCTCGACCTTGCCGGACGAACTCCGGCCAGCGGTGGACTTGCGTTTTAGGGCGGCGGTCCACAGATCGAGGTGATCCGTGACGAGGGTTTCCACCGGCGGCGCGGCATTCATGCCAGTCCCTCGCGCTGGTTTTCGAGCAGGGCGCGGTCGCGTTGCAGCTCGGCTTGCAGTTCGGCCTCCGAGGGCAGGAAGGGGCGGTAGCGGCTGGCGAAGAGCTGCTGGCTGCCGGCGAGCAGCGAGTATTTGGCGACGGCTTCGTTGCGCTCGGAACAGAGGATCAGGCCCAGGGTGGGGTTGTCGCCTTCGGCGCGGTATTGCTCTTCGAACACGCGCACATACATGTCCATCTGGCCGACATCCTGATGGGCGAGCTTGCCGATCTTGAGATCGATGAGCACGAAGCATTTGAGCAGGTAGTTGTAGAAAACCAGATCGATGAAACAGTCTTCATTTTCGATGCGCAGGTGCTTCTGGCGGGCGACAAAGGCGAAGCCCTTGCCCAGCTCCAGCAGGAAGGCTTGCAGCTGCTGGATGAGGCCAGTTTCCAGCTCGGTCTCGAAGAGGGTGGCACCGGGCTGCGCGCCGATGAACTCAAGAATGTAAGGGTCGCGGATGAAGTCGCGCGGATCGGCAGGGGTCTGCGCAGCGATCAGGCTGCTGGCTTCCTGCCGGAGGGCGGCCTTGTCCTGGCTAGAAAGCAGGCGCTCGTAGTAGAGGGTGCCAATCTGGCGATCCAGGGCGCGGGCGCTCCAGCCTTGCTGGCTGGCTTCGTTCATGTACCAGTGGCGGGCGTCGAGATCGTCGATGCGCATGAGCTGGCGAAGGTGGGTCCAGGTCAAATTGCTACGCAGTGCGTAGCGAATCTGCTCGTCGGTGAAGGTGAGGTAGAACTGGCGAAAATTGCGCAGATTGGCGCTGGTGAAGCCTTTTCCGAAATCTTTGGTCAGGCGGGAGGCCAGCGCGGCGAGCACGCCCTGGCCGTAGGCGGCGCGGGCCTCGCCGCCTTGCTCATGTTCGACAATGCGGCGACCGATCTGCCAGTAGGCTTCGACCATGGCGGTATTAACGGCGCGGTAGCTCTGCTGGCGGGCGGCGTGCAGGATGCCGTGGATCTGCAGGTACAGGTCGGGCGGGACGGCGGTGTCTTCGGGCAGGCTCATGCTTCGCGCTCCAGTGCGGCGGCGAGGATGCCTTTGAGCTGGTCGCGTAGCGATTGGATGTCCTGCTGCTGCGCCTGATACTGAGCCAGCAATTTATCGGGGTCGTGGGCCACCAATTCGCCGACGTGCGGGTTCTTGATGTCGAGGTTGTAGTTACGCGCGGCAATGTCTTCGAGACTGACTTTCCACGCCTGCGGAGTTTCCACGCGGGCCGCGAAGCCGTCGGCTTCCTCGCCCCACCAGGCGCATTCGGTGGCGAACTCCTCGAACTGCATGGGGCGGGTCTTGTTGTAGCTGGTGACGCCTTCGGGGTAGGGGTGCTCGTAGAACCAGACTTCCTTCGTTGCCGGCCATTCGGCCTCGGGCTTCTTGGTGAAGAAGAGGATGTTGGTCTTGATGCCGGTGTAGGGGTTGAACACGCCATTGGGCAGGCGGACGATGGTGTGCAGATGGCATTGCTGCAGCAGCATTTCCTTCAGGCGGGTCTTCATGCCTTCGCCGAACAGGAAGCCGTCGGGCAGGACCACGGCGGCGCGGCCGTGGCTTTTGAGCAGGCGGACCACCAGCGCCATGAACAGGTCGGCGGTTTCGCGGGTGCGCAGGGGCGCGGGGAACTGGTTTTCGACGCCGTCCTCTTCCATGCCGCCGAAGGGCGGATTGGTGATGATGACGTTGACGCGGTCGGCCTCGCCGTAGTCGGTGTAGGCGCGGCGGCTGAGCATATTGTCGTGCTCGATCTGCGTCGGGGTGTCGATGCCGTGCAGGATCATGTTGGTGGTGCACAGCATGTGGGGCAAGGCTTTCTTCTCGACGCCGTGGATGCTGGCGGCCAGCACAACTTCGTCCGCCGCGTTCTTTGCGTAAAGGTGGCGCTTGTGGTCGATGGTGCAGGCGAGAAAGCCGCCGGTACCGCAGGCGGGGTCGAGCACGCTCTCGGCGAGCTTGGGGTCGACCCGGTCGACAATGAACTTGGTGACGGCGCGGGGGGTGTAGAACTCGCCCGCGTTGCCGGCGCTTTGCAGGTCTTTCAGGATCTGCTCGTAAATGCTGCCGAAGGTGTGGCGGTCTTGCGTGTTGTTGAAATCGATCTCGCAGATTTTGTTGATGACCTGCCGCATGAGGGTGCCGGATTTCATGTAGTTGTAGGCATCCTCGAAGACGTTGCGGATGACCTTGCCACGCTCGCCGGTGGGGCCGCTGACGGCGAGCCTGTTCTTCAGCGTGGGAAAGAGCTGGAGGTTCACGAAGTTGCCGAGTTCCTCACCGGTCATGCCTTCGGGATCGGCCGCCCAGTTGCGCCAGCGCAGGTGCTCGGGCAGGGGCGACTTGTAGTGGTCTTCCAGCACTTCGATTTCGGCTTCGCGATCATCGTAGATCTTGAGGAAAAACATCCAGACGAGCTGGCTGATACGCTGGGCGTCGCCGTCGACGCCGACATCCTTGCGCATGATGTCCTGGATGGATTTGATGATGCCGCTGACGTTGCTCATGGTGCCTTCTGATCAACTTAACTTGCTTGTTTGAAGAGTTCGGTTTCAAGGGCCTGCAAGGCAGCTTCGTATTGAGCCTTGCCGCCAAAGACGCCGTTGATGATTTCCACCGGTGTGCCCAGCTGCTTGAAGGGATCAAGCTTGAGAACGTTGTTGTTCTCGATGCTGGCGATGCCTTCATCGGCGTATTTGTCGAGCAGGGCTTCCAGAACGGCGCGCGCCTTGTCGCCGTATCGGGTGAAGTAGTTGCGCTTCTTGACGTTGTTGGCGCGCTCGCTGCGGGTGAGGGGCGGCTGGTCAAAGGCGATGTGGCAGATGAGGTCGAAATCGCCATAGTCCTTGCCGACTTCCTTGGCGAGCTTGGGCAGCTCGATGCCGTATTCGGCGAGGGCTTCGATGATGGCGGCCTTCTTCTTGCTGCCGTTCCACTTCTGCAGGAAGTCGTCCAGCGAGGCGAATTCCTGGCGGATATTCTTGCGACTGTAGTCGCGGTAGCTTTCGGTGACCATCTTGCCGTCTTCGCCGTACACCTCGACGCGCTCTGCGACGATGTGAACCGTGACGCCGCCGACGTGGTACTTCTTGATGCCCGCGCCTTCTTCGCCATCGTCTTCGTCGTCTTCACCTTCCCCTTCGGGATCAGGAGGAACGGGGTCGTCGTCATCTTCAGGCTCGTAGATGACCACCGGCTCGCCATCGAAATCCGGGTCCTTGAAAAGCTCGGTGGCCTTCTTGAAATCCATGATGGTGAAGAAGAATTTGTTCTGCGACTCTTCGATGCGCGTGCCACGGCCGACGATCTGCTTGAAGGTGGTCATCGAGTTGATGGTCTTGTCGAGTACGATGAGCTTGCAGGTCTTGGCATCCACGCCGGTAGTCAGCAGTTCCGAGGTGGTGGCGATGACCGGGTATCTGCTCTCCGGATCGATGAAGTTGTCCAGCTCGGCCTTGCCCTCGATGCTGTCGCCGGTGATGCGCATCACGTACTTGCTATTGGACTTCGCCAGCTGACCGGAAGCATTGACGATGGCCTTGCGCATGCGCTCGGCGTGGTCGATGTCTTCGCAGAAGATGATGGTCTTCTGGAACGGGTCGGTCGCGTTGAGCAGCTTCATGACGCGCTCGGCGACGAGCCTGGTGCGCTGATTGAGCACCAGGATGCGGTCCATGTCGATCTGGTTGTATTCGCGCTGCTCGATCGCGTTGCCGAGGTCGTCTTTCATTCCGGGCGGCGGTGTCCAGCCGTGGATGTCCTTGTCGATATCGATCCGCACCACCTTGTAGGGCGCGAGAAATCCGTCCTGAATGCCCTGTTTCAGCGAGTAGGTGTAGATCGGTTCGCCAAAATAGGTGATGTTGGAGGCGTACCGGGTTTCCTTCGGCGTGGCGGTCATGCCCAGCTGGATAGCGCCGTCAAAATATTCGAGGATTTCTTTCCAGGCGGAGTCGTCGTTGGCGCTGCCGCGATGACACTCGTCGATCACGATCAGATCAAAGAAATCGTGCTTGACTGACTTAAATATCTTGTCTTCGTCATCGGGGCCAGTGAGTGCCTGGTACAGGCCAAGATAGACCTCGTAAGCAGGGTCGATCTTGCGATTGCGGATCTTGGTCATGACCGAGCCGAAGGGCTTGAAGTCGTTGACCAGTGTCTGGTCTGCCAGGACGTTGCGGTCCACCAGGAAAAGGATGCGCTTGGCCTTCTTGGCCTTCCATAGACGGTAGATGATCTGGAAGGTGGTGTAGGTCTTGCCGGTGCCGGTGGCCATGACCAGCAGCAGGCGCTTCTCGCCTTGGGCCACTTTTTCGATCACGCGGTTGACTGCTTCTGCCTGGTAATAGCGGGGCTCCTTGCCGCCACCGTCATCGTGATAGGGTTCGGTGACGAGTGTTTCCTGATCTTCTGTAATGCCTCTGAAACGCTTGTAGCGCTCCCAGAGTTCCGTGGGCGAGGGAAAGACTTCCAGCCCGAATTCGGTTTCGGTGTCTTCGCCTTCGGCAGCAGCCTTGTTATGGCTGGCAAAGCCGTCGCCGTTGGAACTGAAGGCGCAGGGCACCTCCAGGATTTCGGCATAGCCCAAGGCCTGCTGCAACCCATGGCTGATGGTGTAGTTGTTTTCCTTGGCTTCGACCACCGCCACCGGCACCCCTTTTTCCTTCTGGAGCACGTAGTCGGCGAACTTCTTTTTCTTTTTGTTGCGGGAAGACAGGTTGCCCCGCACGATGACCGGCCCCGGCGTCAACGTGACTTCCCGGCGAATTTGCGTCATCTCGTCCCAACCTGCCTGGACGATGGCAGGCGTGATGAACTTGGCCTTGATGTCAGACTCGCTGAGTTCCTTCTTCTCGTTGTTATCCATCAAGTGAATCCAAAGTTGAATGGGGCTTGGCTTGTTTGCCCCACCGGTGGGCTGATTGGCTTTGAAGCCTAACCGATTTTTGCAACGTCAGCATACCGGCATACTTCGCCCATTCGGCAAAGTAGTTCTGTAGTTCAGCTTCGGCCGATCACTTGCCAGTGAGCACTCGCCTGGAACGGCAGCTGTACTTTGTTACTCGCCATTCAGCAGGCGGCTGGATGAAGGTCCGCTCTGGGTCGATTGCGGCCATAGCGCGGGGATGGCTTCTGCACCGAAAACACGCACGCATGGGGTCAGCTTCTTCTTCTTGCCGTCGTGATAAAGACTGATGGTATGTATCCGGGAAAAAGTAAAGACCCGACCTCGCTTGTGTGACTCCGCTTGTGCCTGAATTGGGCAGTGATATTTCTCGTTTGCCCACCCGGGCGAAGTCGCTGCTTCCGCGGCTCGCTGGTTGACAAACGGTACGTCCAGACGTACGTTTCTTACTCTTCTGGTCTAGTGTTTCACGCAATATCGAACCTATACATCCGAGCCACCGCAGGGGTTGCGCGCGGCTGTCGGGCTTGCTGAAAGCCTCGTCGGGAAGGCGGCAACACGCCAGCCCGCTCGTCATTGCGAGGAGGCGCGGCCGACGCGGCAATCCAGCTCCCTCGTCTTACTATGTTCCGCCGCATCGACGACGCGAAGCGCAAGACCTCTGGATTGCCGCGTCGGCTTCGCCTTCTCGCAATGACGGTGTGTGGGGCATGTGCGCCGGGGGTGGCGACGAGGGCCGCCCCGGCATGGACGATGCGAATTTCAGCCACCACCGGGCTTTCGCCCTGCTTTCAGCAGTCGCCAAAAGTCTCATCAAGAATGCAGCACTACACTGGGGAATCACGATGACCACCCTCACGGCAAGCGAAGCGCGCGCCAACCTGTATCGCCTGATCGATCAGACTGCAGAGTCGCATCAGCCCATTCATATCGCCGGCAAGAGGACAAGTGCGGTCCTGCTCGCTTCCGAGGACTGGCAAGCAATTCAAGAGACTTTGCACCTCTTGTCTGTGCCCGGCATGCGCGAGTCGATCAAGCAAAGCATGGCGGATCCGTTGAGCGAGAGCGCCAAGAAGGTGACCTGGGAGGTCGTCTTCTCTCGCCACGCGCTCCAAGACGCCAAGAAACTCACGTCGGCCGGCCTAAGGGCGAAGGCAGAAGATCTTCTGGCGGTTATCGCCGCCGACCCTTTCCAGAATCCACGGCCTTACGAGAAGCTAGTAGGCAACCTGTCTGGCGCCTTTTCCCGTCGAATCAACATTCAGCACAGGCTGGTTCTACGAGGTCTTCGCCAAGGAAGAAACGGTACGCGTGCTGCGCATGTGGACCCACTACGAGTGAGCGCACGGGCTAACCGCAACGCTGGACCTCTGCTCCCACAACGAAGAGCTGTGCGTTGCCGGGCTACCACGTCAGAGCAAACTCGAGGTCGGTATGCGATGCTGGTCGGCAGGTACTGCTGCGTTCTCATGCTGCCACATGACGCCCCTCTTGTTCTGCGGTAACGCACACGGCCGCAGGTTTTTTTCTGCGTTCGTGATAAGAAGCCGATGGTGTGTATGCGGGCAGAAGTAAAGACCCGGCCCCGCTCGTGAACTCGGATAGTCAGATCGACCCAAGAGCTGCGGCGCGGGCAGGCACGGCCGACACGACGCGCAAGCTCATTGCAGCGATTTACACAGCTTTACAGTAACGCCAGCCATTCTGGACCCCAAACCCCGATCTATCGCCTAGACTACACATCCTCGACCTGCACTGCTGCTGACTCGCTTAGGGGCGAATGGCCCGCGACTTTTCCAGCAGCAAAGAACGAGCGACCTCCACGAGAGGGCGGAGAGCACGCAGAGGGCTGACGAAGACGTGGCAAGAATCTCAGGCACGACTCTGCCTGCCGGCGCCGTCTGGTGACTTCATGGAAAGAAAGGAACACCTCATGAGCAGTAGCATTGGCGGAATCGGCGGCAGCAGCGCGATAGACCTGCGCGAGATGCGAGCCATGAAACGCCCGGACCCGGCACAAATGGCCGACGCCTTGTTCTCCAAGCTGGACTCGGCAAAGCAGGGTTACATCGAGAAGTCAGACCTGCAGGGGGCTATCGCAAAAGTCGTTTCGTCGTCCTCCGCACGCTCATCGGCGGCCGCCGCAACGTCGGACAGCGCGTCGCTGGCCAACGAGTTGTTTTCCAAACTGGACTCGAACAGCGACGGCAAGGTCACCAAGCAGGAATTTTCCGACACCCTGAAGAAAATCGGCGAGCAGCTCGACAGCCAGCTGATGCACGCGCGCACGACGGGAGCGATGGCGCAGGGTGGGGCCAACGGGACCCAAGCCATGAACGGCCCCCCTCCTCCCCGCCCACCCGAAGGGGCCGGCTTGACCAAGGAGCAACTGAGCAGCGTGGCAAGCAAAATGGAGACCTCGAATAGCGACCTCTCCAGCAAGCTGACGGCACTGGTCACGAATTTTGATCAGGCCGACACCAATGGCGACGGCAAGATCAGCTTCCAGGAGGCACAGGCCTACCAGGAAGAAAACGCTGCCGTCAGGTCTTCCGCGTCGGCATCGTCGGCGGCGAGCAGCGCCGGGAACAACGCCGACACCCGCTCCGACACCCGTCTGGCATCACAAATCGCGCGCCTGATGGATGCCTACGACAGCGGCAATGGCGGCCGCGGCGCTGCGTCTGCCGAGTTGGCCAGCGTCTGAGCCTTGTTCGCCACGCGTGACGGGGCAAGGCCATCCGCCGCCAGGTGCTCGGGTCACGCGGATCACGGGTAGAGCCGAGAGCAGGCTTTTTCACCTGCCCGCCCTCGTCAAACCGAGCATGTGCGAACGGTCAGGTTTTTCTTCTTGCCTTCGTGAGAAAGACCTATGGTATGGACGCGGGAAAAAGTAAAGACCTGAACCCGCTCGCGCCGGCCCCGCTCGCGCCGTATGTTCCATCCTGCGTGCAACACTACACGAGCGGCTTTCGTCCACGGTCCGGTCGAATGCCAACACTTAGCGTCTTCAGAATCTCGCCAGCCTCTCGAAGAACCAGAAGGATGCCAGAATCCCGATCGCATAGGGCGTGGCCGGGCGGGCGTAGCGCTCCAGTGCGGCGGCGAGCTTGATTCGCCTGGCCAGGGCGAGACACCCCAGCACGACGACAATGAAGGCCAGCTGTCCGAGTTCTACGCCGATGTTGAAAGCGACCAGTGCGAGCGGAATGTCGCCGCGCGGCAGGCCGATGCTGGCCAGCGCGCTGGCGAATCCGAGTCCGTGCAGGAGTCCGAAACAGAAGGCGACCAGCCATGGCCGCCGCGACGTCAGGCTCGCTTCACCGCGCTGGAATCGAACGGCCTCGCTGGCGAGCAGCAGTATCGACAAGGCGATGGTGGCTTCAACCGGCGGACCCGCCAGGTGCACCAGTCCAAGCGTGGCGAGGGCCAGGGTGATCGAGTGCGCGACGGTGAACGCGGTGATCGTCCACAGCAACATCCGTGTCTGACGCACGATAAGGATCAGTGCCAGAACGAAGAGCAGATGGTCGTAGCCGAACAGAATATGGTCGACGCCATGCTGCAGGTAAGCGCCGCTGACCGACAGCCAGCCGGGCTGCGCAGCGATTTCCAGCCACGGCTGCGATGGATGAACGAGCGTGGTCGAATGCGCGCCGTCGCGCATCTGCACACGCACCAGGACGTCGGTGATCGTCGCTTGCAGGCCGACGATATCGATCCGCGTGCCGGCAAGACCGCCGGGCGCGTCGATCACGCGGCGCTCGAGCAGCGAATCGGAAAGTTCGCGCCGGGCGGGTTCGGTGACATTGTGCGTACCCTCGGCGAACTTCAGGACAATCGGCAGCGGCCTTCCCGACAGCACCGGCGTTCGCCACAGCACGTCGTAGCGGCCCGGCGCGGTCTCGTTGATTTCAAGGTACGCGGGGCGCGTCTCGTGCGCCCGGGCACCCGGTGGTACGAGACAAAGCGCTGCAATGGCGATCAGCCATAGCCGGTGCAACAGCGTCAACACCCGCTTGCCGCCATTCATCGGGCCGCGTTCATCGGCTTTTCAGCGTCGATGCCGCTCCGCTGAGCGGAGCGTCCTGGTCATCCGGCGGCGGCAGAACGACCTCGTAGCGCGCCCGCATCGCGGCAAATACCTTGCGCTTTGCCTCGGCACGTTGCGCGTTGAACCATTCGGCTTTCACCTCCGGCTCGATCTCGTCAAACAGCGGCACCCGCCCCGGGGTGAGCGAATCGACGAACACCAGATGCCAGCCCAACCCCGATTCGACGGGCCCCAGCCAGCCCCCCGGCGCGAGCCCGGACAGCGACTGCGCGAATGCCGCTCCGAAGACACTGGCCACCTGCTCCGGCACGCGGTCAGCATAGTAATCCTGGAACATGAAACGATCGCCAATGCCGGCGACCACGGGTGAATCGGCGGGCTTGCCGACGAGCTTTCGCAGTGCCTCGACGGCAGCATCCCTGGCGCCCGGGCCGCGCTGGTCGGGTGAAAAGTAAACATGGCGGAACGACATGCGGCCCGGCAAGGCAAAGCGCGCACGGTTCTCTTCGAACCACGCCTTCAGTTCCTCGGCAGCCGGGTCGCGAATCGCGGACGTGTCCTCGGCCAGGAATTCCATCTTCTGCGCCAGGCGGCGCCGGACGATGGTGTCGTTCTGGTCGAGGCCGAGGGCGAGCGACTCGCGGTAAAGGATTTCGTCGCGAACCTTGTTTTCGATCAGGCTGTGCATCTCCTCCGGCGTCGGCGGGCGCTGCCAGCTCGCCGCCCACACCATGGCCATCTGGCGCAGATCGTCGCGCGTCAGGCGGATCTGATTGGCCTGGGATGAAACGGCCGGCGTCGGGTTGAGAGCGCCATAAACGGCGAACAGCGCACCACCGATGACCAGGAAATGCAGCAGCGGCTCACTCAGCCAGCGCCGCACGCGTGATGGTTGCGCTGCGCCGGGTGATGCAGGACTCATGCTCATTCCTTCAGGGGCTCGACCTCGTAATTCGCGTAACCGAACTCGTTGCTGCGCGCCGCCAGATACCTGTCACCGAGCTTGTAGACGGCGACGTCGAATTCGCTGCCGTTGAGGTCCGTGCGCAGACGCCCGTCGCGAATCTCGTAGTCAAGGTCGCCGCCGTGCATCATCTCGCCGGCCGCACGCAAATCCGTGGCCTTGCCGTCGATTGCCGTAATCAGGCGCCGGCCGGTGGTTCCGTGAAGAATCTCGAAGTGCTGCCCGGTGACCGTGTTGCGCACCTTGACCGTCTTGCCCACGAGCAAGTCCTTGAGCTGTTGATCGCTGAGCAGCGCTGCTCCCTGCCTGCCCAGATCGGCGATGGTCACGCCAGCTTTGACGGCCTTGCGCGCCTGCGCGCCGGGCGTGTACCAGATCGGCGAACTCCACGCACGCTCCTGGATAATCGCGGAGAATCCGCTGCCGCTCGGAGGAACCCTGCCCAGCTTCACGGCCTGCATGGTGCTCCAGCGTGGCGTCGGGATCTCCAGCGCGCGGACGTAATAGAAAGCGTCAAGTCCGGGGTCGAAGTCGGGGTCCGTCCACACCGTTTTCAACTCGACCGCGCCGATGCTGTTGCTGTAAGTGCCTTTGCCGATGTCAACCGTCGAGCCGATCGCCGGCACCTTGCCGGTCACCCGATCGGGCTTGCGCGCGCCCGCCCAGGCAACGTCGTAAACCTTCTCGAACGATTGGCCGCTAACGCTCCAGCCCTTGACGATCTGGAGACGGTCGAGATTGGCGCTGTCGGGGTCCTTCGTCGCCCAGACGACGAACGAAGGCGCCTTGCTTGCCGGTTTCGGCAGATCGGCTCCCATCGGAACGCCCGTGGCGTAGGCTGCCTTCACCCACTCCTTCTGCTTGAGCATTCCGGCATCCATCCCCCAGCCGCCGAAGAAACGCAGGGCAATGCGCACACCGCTGGTCGAGTACGTTTCCTTGCGCTTCATCGCGTCGAAGAGCGCGTCGCGCGTGTTCTCCTCGGCCCACACCGCGCTCAGCCCGGCAGGCGTGACCCAGAGGCTGTTCAGTCCCAGCACCGTGGCCCCGTCGATGCGCTTCTCGATCGTATCGTCAACGGTTCCGTGCACGCCGAAGAAGTTCTTCTGGCGGTAGGGCACGACGCTGACGTGCGAGTCGGAGCCGCCGACCACGCCGAATTTGTACGGATTGAAGCCGCGTGCCTGCTCCATCGTGATGCCGTCCTTGTAAGCCTGCCGCACGTAGCTCCCGTACTCGCTTGGCGGCGGGCCCTTCCTGCCGAGAAGATGCCAGACGAAGACCTCGTAGTTGGCGAACTCGTCATTCGGCGAAAGTCCCGGCGTCGTCTCCGACTGCCCCTTGACCTGTTTCATCTCGGTCAGCGGCTCGTTGCGCAGCCGCGCTTCCGCCCACGCGCGGTCGATCGGCCGGCCGGTGTGATCGACTTCGGTCGGGAACATCATCCCGTTACTGAGATTTGCGTTGTGCGAGATGGCCAGCAATTCGTTGCCGGCCGCGCGCTGCTTGTCCATCCAGCTCCAGAGGTCACGTGGATCGGGCGAGTCGAGGGGCGTAAACGGCACTTGCGGCACCTTCTTCGAATCGCGGAAGAAGATGTTGCGATGCAGGTTCTTGGAATCCGGGGTGGACGTCCACTCGTAGGCGGCGAAGGTCGTAAACTTGCCGGGCTTGTTGTACCTGTCGGCGATATCGACGATTCGCTTCCACACCGGCGCGACGACGGCAGGATCGCTGAATTCCTTGATTGGCAGTCCCTTGGCAATGGCCAGCGACAGCACCTTGAAGGCCAGCAGGCCGTCGGCCCTGACGCCTTCCTCATAGACCCGGGCCAGTAGCGGCGAACTCTTGCGCAGCGGTGATTCGGGATCCATGGCCTCCTGGACCATGCCCATGTACTCCGCATGCTCGGTGACCGCGCCCCAGTCGAGGGGCTTGGTGATCGTCACCTGGTAGCCCCCCGGGTGCAGGGTGGGCTTGCCCGTCGCGTACTGGTAGAACGACTCGGGCCCGGTCCGCGTGTCGCCAAATGCGTAGGCGTCGAACGACCAGCTGGTGTGCAAATGCGTTTCGCCGTAATAGACATTGCGTTCGGGGTTCTTCTGCTGCGCAAATGCTGCCGCCGACGTCAGGCTCAGAAGCCCGACGCCGAGCACGGCAACGGCGATGGTTCTCGGTCTGCTGCGCATGGGTGTTTTTCTCCTGACCAGAAAGCGCTTCGAATTCAAGTGGCGCGAGCGCATTGAAGCTTGTCGCGCGATGAGCGGCGTTGCGCGCCTTCGCGCACGCCGACTCCGCCGACGAGTGCCTAGAACTTCCAGCTGCCGTAGACGCTCATCACCAGCGTTCCGGTGTTGTCGTACGAGCCGATGAGGTTCCCGCGACCGCCAACGGCGACCGGCGCCGTCGTCTGCAGATCGGTCTTCAGCGTCCCGCCGTAGATGTATTCGGCTGCCAGGCCCCATACGGAGGTCTTGCTCAGCTGTTGCTGGCCACCGACGCCAAAACGCCAGGCGGTGTTCAGCGGCATCAGCGGCGAGACCGTCGAACCGTTCGGCTGGAAGCCCGAGTCGTAGGCGACTCCGAAATTGAGCAGCCACGGTTCGCTGAGCCGGTACTGCGCGCCCGTGGCGACGTGCCAGGTGTCCTTGAACGGGATGTCGGTCGTCAGGCTGACCGGATGCGATGTGTCTTCGATACCGATGTTGATCGCTCCGAACTTTGACCATTGCTGCCAGCCGACGCTGCCGAGCAGCGCCCATTGCGGGTCAAGCTGCGTGAACACGCTGGCCATCACCTGTTGCGGAACCTTGACGCCGACCTTGATCGTCGAGTTCAGCAGGCCGGCGGTGTTCAACGCCGTGGCGACAGTCGGCGAGAGGTTCGAGAAATGCGCCGGCCCCTTGAAGTCGAGATTGACCTGCGAGTTCCAGGTCAGTCCGACTCGGGTCCCCTCGTCGACCTCGTAGAGAAGGCCAAGATTGACCCCCCAGCCCCATGTCCTGTCGTCCAGCTTCAGCCTGCCGTCGCCGAAGATCGGCGCCACGTTGTTGATGGCCACCTGGTTGGTATACATCCCGTACATGGCGTTCAGGCCGGCGCCGAGCGAAAGCCTGTCGTTGACCTTGAAGGCGATGCTGGGGAGCAGGGAGACGCCAAGCATGGTCGTGCTCTGAACGTAGTAGCGGCCGGCCCAGTTGTTGTCGTACGTCAAGGGCGCACCAAAATTGCCGGCCAGCGCGAAGCCGAGCTTCAGGTCAGGCGACACGCTGTAGCTGAAGAAAGCACCGCCGCCGGGGAACCAGCCGCCCGATCCGACCGCATAACCGCCGTCGTCGTTGCCGAGCAGGGGCGACGTTCCCGAACCGATCGAGTATTTGGTGTTGGCCCAAAGCAACTGCCCCGAGGCCAGGGCCTGGGTGCCGTCCAGCCGTGTCATGCCGGCGGGATTGGTAAATACGGTCGAGGCGTCCTGGGCGCGAGCGCTGTAGCCAGCGGAGGCGAGACCGACGTCGGCGGTGCCGATTTCGTAGGCCAGCATGCCGCCGGCGAACACCTGACCGCTGGCCAGTGTGGCCGCAGCGAGTGCCACGAGTGACCAGCCGCGCGCAGATACCTCGAAGCGTCGAGCAGCCTGCGCAGATGTGCATCGATGTTGAACTAACATGGTGACCCCCCAGGGAAGTGACGGAGATTTCCTTGTGCGGCTCGCCCCAGGCTCGCCGCGTACGCAAGTGAAGAACAAAGAACAAGACTGGCCGGATCGACGTGCGTCGCGGCAACGTCTTCCACCCACCCCCTCGACCGGCCGCCGCGGCCAGGTCAGCAGCTTAGCACCTGACGCTCAGCGGATGAATCGCGATGTTCGCATGGCTTGTCGACAATGGTCTGCACTGGATGATGGACGGTGGCCATTGGCGACAATCCGATGCGGACGGGCCCCAATTTATGCCGCACACAGGCGCGCCGTCTTGCGCCATTGGCGATTCCTTCCGCGCTCGATGGGCGGGGTCTTCTATAAGATGCACGCGCTTGCCGTGGCCAGTCCAGCACACCCTCGCATCCCTCGCCCCCCCACGCGGCATGGCCAATGGCCTGCACGACATCCCCCTGATCACGGCAAGGATCGTCGAGCGGAATTCCATCGACGCCCTACCCGGCGCCAGCGAACGACGCTCGCGCCGACGGGTAGATCTTGACTCTTGCCCAAGGCGTGACGAGCGGAGCACGGCGGGCGCGCTTGAGCGGCGGCTTCGGCCCGATCAGCTTGCCTTTGTTCCAGGGTTCCCGGGGGTGGTTAGATTCCCTTTCAGACTCCTTCGTGATTGATCGAAGTCTGATCGTTCTCCGCCCGCCAACGGCTGCTTTCGGTACAGCTGCAGGATGCGTTCAGTCGGCCAGCACCGGTCATAGCGACAAAAAAATGCTCGTGCTTGAACGGCGGGTAACTCCTACCGCAGAAGACGTGCTGCTTCGGTGTGCGTCAAAGCCATACGGCAAGTCGCTGGCCAAAGCCGTTAACGGATGGCGTTCCCCAAGCTGAAGTGCGACGGGGCAAAAAGGTGAGACTTGATGCCACTGGCAAACCGGGTATCATGAGACGATGCCCGATTGCGCAAATGGACGTTGCGGCGTTACGCTCAATGGGCCCTGAATTTCGGACAAGGCGGATAGGTCAAGGATGCGGCGCGCGCGGCTGACACACGATCTAATTTTCATCAGCTATCGGCACAGCGACTCAGGCTGGGCGTCGGCCTTCCTTGCAGATCGCCTTAAGGCCGCCTTTGGCGCTGACAAGGTTATCCTCGACCAGAGCGACCTCAGGGCGGGCGACAAGTGGGCGTCGAAGCTGGAGGAATTCGTTCGACGGGCGGCGACACTCATAGTGGTGATTGGGCAAGAATGGCTCGAAGCAAAAGATGCCAAGGGCCGACAGAGAATCCGTCTTTTGGACGACTGGCCTCACAAAGAGATTCACGCCGGACTGAGCGATCCGGCCTGCCTGGTCATCCCGGTCTACGTAGATGGGGCGCAGCGCCCTTCAAAGGACGAGTTGCCACCAGACATCAGCGCGCTCCTGGATCGGCAGGATGTCACGATTCACTCAGACAGCCGACCCCCTGTGTCAGAGTAGTTGCCGCCTCGATAGAATCTGAAACTTGGGGGCGATAGCGAGGTAGCGAAATGGCACGATACGGACAAGCGATGAAGGATCGAGTGGTGGCGAGGTTGCTGCCGCCGGA
>Ga0209053_1000247_pt1 | contig 48479 bp, 35 predicted proteins | sample EBPBio152010_DNA_FD_185864 | JGI IMG/M metagenome (GOLD analysis project Ga0209053, IMG submission 185864) | Wastewater treatment Type I Accumulibacter community from EBPR Bioreactor in Madison, WI, USA - Reactor 1_7/15/2010_ DNA (SPAdes)... | ecosystem: Engineered > Bioreactor > EBPR >... | reverse complement strand
GTCGGGTCTGGCGCCGGGGGTGTACGTGGTGCGGATGGCGGCGGGGAGCTTCACGGCGACGCAGCGGATGACGGTCGTGCGGTAGGCTCGCAGCAGACACCCTCGTGTGAGGGCTCGGGCGTGGGGCGTCGGCGGCTGTGGTGGGCCGTCGGCGCCCCGCTGCCGTCGGGCGACCGGTTGCTCACGCCCTCCGGCGCGACATCAGGCCTCCTTCCACTCCTTCATCCGGTACTGGAGCCAGCGGCGCGAGACGCCGAGCAGGCGCGCCGTCTCGCTCACGTTGCCCTCGGTGGCCGCGAGCGTGGCCTCGACGGCGCGCCGCTCGATCTCGGCCATCGGCAGGCCCGCCTCCACGACGACCGCGCCCTCGGGCGCCGGGGGCGCGGCGGGCGCTGCCGGCAGGCGCAGGTCCTCCGTGCCGACGAGGCTCCCACGCGCGAGCACGACCGCGCGCTCGACCGTGTTCTCGAGCTCGCGCACGTTGCCGGGCCAGCGGTGCGCCGCGAGGGCGTCCAGCGCCTCGGGCGTGAAGCCCTCGACGCGTGCGCGCGGGCCGACGGCGTAGCGGCTCAGGAAATGGTGCGCCAAGAGCGGCACGTCGGCGCGGCGCTGCCGCAGCGGCGGCATCTCGATCCGGATCGTGTTGAGGCGGTAGAGCACGTCCTCGCGGAAGCGCCCGTCCTCGACGAGGTCCGCCAGCGGACGGTTGGTCGCCGAGAGCACGCGCACGTCCACGCGCCGCGTGGTGGTCTCGCCGACGCGCTTGATCTCGCCGGTCTGGAGCACGCGCAGGAGCGCCGTCTGGAGCTTCGGCGAGAGGTCGCCGACCTCGTCGAGGAAGATGGTCCCGCCGTGGGCCGCCTCGAAGAGGCCCTTCTTCTCGGCGCCGGCGCCGGTGAAGGCGCCCTTGGCGTGTCCGAACAGCTCGGACTCCAGCAGCTCGTCGGGCAGGCTCCCGCAGAAGAGGGCGACGAACGGCCGGTCGGCGCGCGGCCCGTTGTAGTGGAGTGCGCGGGCGACGAGCTCCTTGCCGGTGCCGCTCTCGCCCTCGATGAGCACCGTCACGTCGGTGTCCATGACGCGCTCGAGCGTCTCGAAGAGGTCGTCCATGGCCGCGCTCTGGCCGATCATCTCGGTGAACGCGTGACGGGACTTCGCCTCGCGGCGCAGGCGGGCGTTCTCCTCGGTGAGGGCCGCCACGCGGCGCGCGTGCTCGACGGCGATGGCCGCCTGGTCGGCGACGGCCGCGAGGAACGGCAGGTGGTCGCGCGTGAAGCGTCCGCGCCGCGAGCGCGCGTCGAGGTAGACGGCGCCGATCTGGCGCGCGCGCAGGCGCAGCGGCACGCAGGCGATGGACTGGATGTGCTGCAGCACCACGCTCTCGACGCCGCCGTAGCGCTCGTCGGCCGGCGCCTCGAAGACGAGCACCGGCTGGCCGGAGCGCAGCACCTCGGCGACGACGCTCGACGAGAGCGGGCGCACGCCGTCGAGGTCCTCGTCCGAGAAGTTGCGCTGGGCGACGACCTCGAAGGGCGCGCCGGCGGGGCTTGCGTCAGCGTCGGGCGTCTCGAGCAGCACGAAGCCGCGCTCGGCGTCGAGCGCGCCCATGGCGGCCTCCAGAACGGCGTCCAGCACGTCGGCCGGCGCGCGCGCCGAGTTGAGGGCGGCGGCGATGCGCGAGAGGGCGTCGAGCGCGCCGCGCGCGTCGTCGGGGGCGGGAGGGGTCATGGGACGATGAAGCCCGCGGGCTTGGACTGGCTGCGGTTGCCGGCGGCGTCCACCACCCAGACGGTCCAGACGTAGGTGCCCGCCGGCAGCGGATCGGTGAGGACTTGCGTGAGGCGCGTCGGGGCGACGCCCTCGAGGAGCGCGACGCGCGTCGGGATGTTGGCGGGGTCGAGCACGGCGACCTCGACCGCGTACGTGAACTCGAACGGCAGGCTGGCGTCGCGCCACTCCAGCGTCGGCGGGTTGACCTTGAGGACCTCCGAGAGCGCGGGGCGGAGCGTCTGCGGCTCCTGCTCGATGACGCGCACGAGCGCCAGCGGCGCGCCGGTGCCCGCGTTGCCGCCGATGTCCACGGCCTCGATGCGGAGCGTCTGGCCGAGCAGCGACTGGACGCGCCCGCCGGGCAGCTGGGCGGCCTCGATGGTGGCGGCGAAGCGCCCCGGCGCGGTCTCGGCGAGCGGCAGGCGGAGGCCGAGGGCGTCCACGACGAGCGATGCGCCGTCGAGGTCGGTGTCGCGGTCGGGGTCGGTGGCCGTGGCCTCGACCTCCAGCCGGAACGCCGGGTCGAAGTTCCAGCGCGCGATGCGGACCGTCCGCACGGTTTGCGCGGTCACGACGGGCCGCGCGTCGAGCTGGAGCGCGGCGACGGCCGTCGCGCCGGCGGTCACGGCGACGGTGTCGGCGGCGGGGCGGAACGCAGGCTCGTCCACGCGCACGGCGTAGGTGCCGGCGGGCAGGTCGTCCACGAAGAAGGTCCCATCGGGCGCCGTCGTCACCACGTGCTCGGCGAGGACCGGCGCGTTGATGGGCAGCACGCGCACGCGCACGCCGCCGCGTGCCGGGAACGGCGGGTAGATGCCCGTCGCGCGGCCTTCGACGCGGCCCTCGACCGTCGGGCGCGTCGCGCGCGGGTCGAGCGGGTTGTCGTGCGGCGCGTCGCACCCGGCCGCGAGCAGGGCGCCGGCGGCGAGCAGGGCGAGGGCGAGCGGGCGGAGCGTCACGAACGCGCGGGCGGGACGTGGAATGGTAGCGCCGGAGACGCGCGCGGCGGCGGGACTCGCGAAGAGTCCCGCCGCCGGCGCCGTCCGGTCGTGGTGGAGAACCGGACGGAACCTAGCGGACGACCGTCAGGCGCGTCGTGCCCAGCACGCGGCCGTCGGCGGCGGCGCGGACCACGTAGACGCCCGCCGGCAGGCGCGACGTGTCCAGGCGCACGTCGCCGCCGCGCGACTCGGCGCGGAGCACCGAGCGGCCGAGCGCGTCGAGCACCTCCACGCGCACCTCGGCGGCGGCGTCGAGGCCCACGCGGAGCGTGGCGTCGCCGGCCGTCGGGTTCGGGAAGGCGGCCAGCGCCACGGCGGGCGCGGGCGCGCCCTCGCCGGCGACGACCGCCGACGCCTCCAGCACCGTCACGCGGGAGGCGACGAGCGCGCCGGCGGCGTCAAGCGTGCCGCTGACGCGGACCGCCGCGCCGGCGGCGATGGCGTCGGGCGCCAGCACGGCGCCGGCCTCGTTCACGACGAGCGTCGCGGACGTGGTGGCGACGCTCACGCCGGGCAGCGCGAAGCCGCCGGCCGTCGGGGCGCTCACGCGCCCGCCCGCCGTCGCGGCGCGCAGGATCTCGATGGCGGTGGCCGTGAAGCCGAGGTCAGTGGCGGTGCCGGTGACGCGCACGTCCTGCCCGACGAGCACGTCGGCCAGCGTGGCCGGCTGGCCGTCGAGGCCGATGACCGACGCCGCGGCGGCGTCGAATGCCACGCCGAGGACCTCCAGCGAGTCCGCCGTGACGGCCGTCACCGGCGCGCGGAAGCGGACCGACGCGGGGTCGCCGTCCTCGCCGTCGAGCGTCAGCGCCGTGAGCGTGCCGTCGGCCTCGCGGCGGGCGCGGACCTCCACGAGCTGCCCGACGGGCAGGTCGGCCAGCGTGCCGGGGGCGCCGGCGGCCGTGCGGATGACCGTCGACGGCGTCACGACGAACGGCCGGCCGAGCACGACGGCGGCGCTGTCCGTGACGGCCATCAGCGCGGCGCGCGCCTCGATCTCGTCGCCGGGGGCGTCCTCCAGCTTGATGTGCGTCGCGACGAGTGCGCCGGCCGGCGTGAGGTCGCCGCGGACCTCCACGAGCATCCCGACGGTGAGCGACGAGAAGGGGATCGGCAGGCGGTCGTTGTCCAGCACGATGGTCGCGTCGGTGACCGTGAACGTGCGCTCGGCGACGGTCAGGCTGGCGTCGGTCAGCGCCTCGATCACGCCGGTGAGCTCGACCTCGTCGTCGGCGAAGTCCTCCAGCTCGACGCGCGTCGCGGTGAGCGAGCCGTCGGCGCCGTAGAGGCCGTGGACCTCCACGCGCGCCCCGACGGCGAGGTCGTCGTAGCTCGCCGGCTGGTTGTCGTTGCCGACGTAGACGGTCGTGTCGGTCAGCCGGAAGGCGGTGGTGCCGACGACGAGCGTGTCGGGCGAGAGCGCCGTGACGAGGCCCTCGATCTCGATGTCGTTGTCGTCGCCGTCATCGTCCACCTCGATCTCGGTGGCGACGAGGCGGCCGTCGGCGAGCATCCGGCCCCGGACCTCCACGCGGAGGCCGACGACGATGGCGCTGTAGTCGATGGGGTGGTCGTCGTCGTCGAGCACGACGGTGGAGGCCGTCACGCCGAACGTGAGGCCGCCGACGGCGAGCGACGAGTCGGTGCGCGCGGTGACGAGGCCCTCGGACTCCACCTCGCCCTCGTCGTCCTCGACCTCGATCTCGGTCGCGAAGAGGGTGCCGGCGTCGTCGGCGTAGCCTTCGACCTCGACGTAGAGGCCCAGCGTGAGGGCGCTGAACGGGATCGGGTCGCCGTCGTCGTCCTCGATCTCGGTGTCGGGAGTGACGAGGAACGTGAGGCCGTCGACGGTGAGCGACGAATCGGTGAGGGCCGCGATGGGGCCTTCGACGTCGATGTCGTCGCTGGTGCGGGCGGAGGCGGGGGCGGCGGCCAGACCGAGCACGAGCACGGCGAGCCACAGCAGACGAGTAACGGGGGACATGGGAATAGGGGGACGAGGGGGAACGACTCGCCCGTCGCCGTCACGGGCACGCCGCTCCTCTTGCCAACTCCCGTGCCAACCCGCCCCGACCGCCCGAAACGCACCGGTTCGGCGGGATTCGGGACGCGGCTCGCCGGCGGCGCGCACGCCGTGCGCAGCCCTGCGCACGGCCGCACACGCCGCCTCGCGTCGCCTCCCGCACGATCTATCGCACGACCGTCACGCGGCGCACCGCCTCGGCGCCGTCGCCGACGAGGCGTACGACGTAGACGCCCGCCGGGAGGTCCGCCGGCAGCACGGCCTCCGAGGCGCCGGCCGGGGCCGGGCCGTCGAGCAGCACCGCCACCTCGCGTCCGAGCAGGTCGGTCACGGCGAGGCGCACGGCCTGCGCGTCGGGCAGCGTGAAGCGGACCCGCGCCGCGCCGCGCGTCGGGTTCGGCGCGACGGCGTCGAGCGCGAACGCGGCGGCGTCCGGCGCCGGCGCCGTCGGGATCGTCCCGCCGACGACGAACGTCACCGGCAGGTCCCTCGTCAGCGCGTCGGGGTCGTTGGAGGCGAGGCGGAGCGTGGCCGTGTAGGTGCCGGGCTCGAGGTCGGTGGCGTCGAGCGTGACCGTGAGTTCGCCGGAGGCGCCTGCGGGGAGCGTGAGGGCGGCCGGCGCGACCGCGGCCCAGATCGTCGGGCGGAGGAGGCGCACGGCGAGGCTGTCGGTGACGTACGCCTCGTTGAAGGCGACCTGGAGGCCGTCGGTGCCGTCCGGCCCTTCGATGCCGATGGTGGCGCCGGTGAGCAGCGCGTCCATCGCGAGGTACTGGAAGCGGATCTCGCCGGTCGCGTAGAGGATCGCCTGGAAGGTGTAGGTGCCCGTCCCGGTCGGGCGCGGCACGTCGAGCCAGCTCACCACGAAGCGCCCGTCGCCCATGTCCTGGTAGCGCACCTCGCCGGCGTCGGCCGGGTCGAGGTCGTCCCAGAACACCGCGATGAGGTCGTTGGGGAGGCCGGGGTTCGGGAGGGCGGCGTTGATGAACGCGTTGGAGGTGCCGCTGCCGGCGAAGCCGAGCCAGCCGTTGGAGACGACGCGCACGCTCGTGCGGTCGGTGCCGTAGTACGGGAAGGCGAACGGCAGGTCGACCGAGGCGGAGGCGTTGTCGCCGAGCGGGAGCGCGGTGCCCGTGGACGCGATGTCCACCCAGTCGAAGGCGGGACCCTCGGGCTCGTCGGAGTCGATCCAGACGTGCCCGAAGGCGTCGGGTCCGCCGGTGCCGCGTCGCATGGCAGCGGACGGGAGACCGGCGGTCGCGTCGTCCGTCGGCGCCGCCAGCCGGCGCAGGGCGCCGCTCACGGCGGGGGCGGCGGACCGGGCGGCGGGCGGCGCCGACAGGGTCTCGAAGCCGCCCACGAGGGTGGCCGTGAGATCGAGCGCCTGGTGGCCGGCCGGCGTCGCGTTGGAGACCGTCACCGGCACGGCGGTCGTCTCGCCGGCGTCGGCGGTGCCCGTCACCTCGGTCGGCGAGACGGCGAGCACGGGCGGCGGCAGCGGCAGGTCGAAGGCCTCGGTGTTGTCGGCGTTGGTGCCCGACGAGCCCTGGCTGGCGCTGGCGCCGAGGCCGCGGCGCGCGAAGCCGGTCCAGAGCGTCACGTAGTGGAGCCCCCGGCCGGGGGTGGCGGGGTCCGGGTAGAGGAGGGCGTCGGCCGCGAGGATGGCGTCGCGGCCGTCGACGAAGCCCGGCCCGCAGGGCTGCAGCTTCATGGCCTCCGTGACGAGGCGCAGCATCTTCTGGTTGCCGGCCGTGCCCTCGGCGTCGTAGAGGTCGGGCGAGAAGCCGTGCGCGGCGATCATCTCCCACGTGACCTCCCAGAGGATGGTCGCCCACACGTGGCCGACGCCGTGCGGCGCGGTGGCGGTCCGCGAACGCTGGTAGGTGAAGTTGTTGACGGCGAAGTCGGTCGAGTAGGGCGCCGGGCGGATGCCGTTGGGGTTGTTGTAGAACCACGCGCCGTACGCACGGGGCCGCTCGGGCGTGTCCGTGTCGCGCATCGTGAGCATCAGGCCGAAGAAGTCGCTCCAGCCCTCGCCCATCTGCTCGGGGAAGCTGGAGGTCGAGAGGCAGCCGACGTTGCTCGGGCCGCCGGTGAGGCGGATCGAGACGCCATGGCCGTACTCGTGCGTGATGGTCGTGTTGTTGAACGAGCCGTCGACGTCGATCGGGTGGTTGGTCCCGATGTACATCTGCATCCGGGGCCGCTGGCCCTCGGCGGGCGTGCTGAAGTTGGCGTTGTTGGTGCCCGAGCCGTCCTGGCTCTCGGCGCGGACGTCGTCGCCGCCGATGCCGCCGCGGTCGTAGTTGTGGACCTGGAAGTTGCCCGCGGCCTCGGTGAAGCCGTGGTGGTACAGCACGTCGTGGATGACGTTGTTCCAGTAGAAGAGGTTGGTGACGGCGGCCGGTCGGTAGGCCGAGGGCGGCTGCGCGAAGTCCACCGGGAAGTCGAACACGAGCTCGGCGCCGCCGTCGGGGCTGGAGCCGGCGTCGGGGAGGTTGTCGTTGTTGGTGTCGGTGTAGGCGTGGACGTTGTTGCCCTGCGTGGTCGTGAACTCGGCGCCGGGGGCGCCGTCGGCGTCGTGCCAGCCGAGGGGGCTCGCGAGCAGGTCGTGCACGTCGGTCACCAGTTCGCGCCCGTCGCCGGGCGGCGGGACGGCCGAGAACGTCGGGTTCTCGACGGGCCTCGGGTAGACGCGGTAGGTGCCGAGCGCGTCGCCGGCGGCGGGGGCGCTCGCGAACGGCGCCGCGCCGAAGGGCGTCGGCACGGCCAGCGGCGCCAGCGAGGCGGGCATGGCCTCCTCGTGGATCGTCAGGCTCTCGCGGTGCAGCTCGGCGCCGGTGGCGGCGTCCACCGTCACGAGCCACCAGTCGGGCAGGCCGCGCGCGTCGAGCGAGACCTCCCACGCGCGCGTCAGCGTGCCGTCGGGCGCGCGGTGGTAGACCTCGCGGGCGACGGCCGGCGACGCCAGCCCGTCGGCCTCGGCGCGCGGCTCGCCGAGGTGCAGCGCCGGCAGCGGACGCACGGCGCCGAGCGACACGCCGAGGTGGGCGGCGGCCGCCGCGAGCGCGGCGTCGGCCGAGAGGCCCGCCGCGCGGCGGGCGCCGGCGGATGCCGCGAGGCTCGGCGCGAGGCTCCCGGCGGCGTGCAGCACGCGCCCGCCCGGCGCGACGGCCACGCTCACCTGCGAGCCCGTCACGTCGAGCCCGTCGAGGCGCTGGCGGAGGTAGACGTAGGCGACGCCCGAGGCGCCGACGTGGCCGTCGCTCACGACGAGATCGGCCACGTCGGCCGGTGCCAGGCCGAGCGTGGCGGCGCGGGCGCGGACGTGCGCGGCGGCGGCGTCCACGACGGCCGAAGGAAGCGCCGACTGGGCGGCGGCGGGCAGGAGCGCCGTCGGGAGCGACAGCGCGACGAGCGCGACGAGGCGGCGCAGCGAAAGCAGCACGGGAGCGGGGGCGGGTGCAACCAGGAGCGTCCTCGCACCCCGCGACCGGGCGCGTCGACGGCCCAAGGGTACGGCTTGGTGCCCCGTTCGCCAAGCTGAAGACGCACGGCAGCGCAGGCGCGCCCATCTTGTGCACCCACTCGCCTCCTTCCGATGGCCGGCTACCGGGGCCACCTCGCGGGCGCCGTCGTCTTCGCGGCGCTCTACCTCGCGGCGCTCGCCGCGCTCTACGCCGTCGACGGCGCGTGGACGCGCGTCCCGCCGCTGGAGCTCGCCGGCGGCGCGGCCGGCGTCGTCGCGCTCTGCCTCATGTTCGGGCTGTGGCCGGACGTCGACACCAACTCGAAGGGCCAGACGCTCTTCTACTCCATCTTCTTCGCCGCCGACGTGGCGCTGATCGCGACGCGCGAGTTCGAGTACGCCGCCTACCTCGGCCTGTTCACCATCCTGCCGACGCTCTCGCGCCACCGGGGCTGGACCCACAGCTTCTGGGCGATGTGGCTCATCCCGCTGCCGCTGCTGGCCGTGCCGTGGTGGCTGGCGCCGGCGCGTCCGCTGGCCGGGCTGCCGTTCTACGGCGCGGCCGTCGTCGGCTACCTGAGCCACCTCGTGCTGGACGGGCGCGTCGTCCGCCTGCCCGGCCGCCGGCGCTCGGGCTGGGGACGGTGAGCCGGAGCCGCCGGGCCCGCCTACTTTCGCCCGTCTCCGCCATCGCGCCCCGATGCTCCGCGCCCTGCTCCTCTCGCTCGCTGGCGTCGCCGGCCTCTCGGCTGTCTCCATGCCCGCCTTCGCCCAGACGCCGCCGCGCGCCGCCCAGCACCCGCACACGCACACCGCCCACGGCGTCTCGCGCGACGACCCCTACTACTGGCTGCGCGACCGCGACGACCCCGCGGTGATCGCCTACCTCGCGGCCGAGAACGCCTACACCGAGGCCGTGACGGCGCCGACGGCGGCCCTGCGCGAGACGCTCTACGCCGAGCTCGCCGCGCGCGTCGCGCCCGACGACGCCTCGGCGCCGGTCTACAACCGCGGCTACTGGTACGTTCGCCGCTACGAGGCCGGGCGCGAGTACCCCGTCTACGCGCGCCACCGCGGCTCGCTCGGCGCGCCCGAGGAGATCCTGCTCGACGCCAACGAGCGCGCCGCCGGCCACGGCTACTACCAGATGGGCGGCTACCGCATCACCGACGACGGCCGCACGATGGCCTTCGCCGAGGACACCGTCGGGCGGCGCCAGTACACGATCCGCTTCAAGGACCTCGCCACGGGCGCGATCCTGCCGGACGCCGTCGGGCCGGTGACGCCTTCGATGACGTGGGCCGGCGACGGTCGCACGCTGTTCGTCGCGCGGCAGGACCCCGAGACGCTCCGCTCGTACCAGGTCCTCCGCTACACGCTCGGCCAGAGCGGACCGCCGGCGGTCGCCTACGAGGAGGCCGACGACACGTTCGGCGTCTACGTGACGGCCAGCAAGGACCGCCGCTTCGTGCTCGTCGTCTCCGACCAGACGCTCACCTCCGAGTGGCGCTACCTCGACGCCGCGACGCCGACGGCCGCCTTCCGCGTCGTGCGCCCGCGCGAGCGCGGCGTCGAGTACAGCGCCGAGCACGCCGGCGGGCAGTGGATCGTCCGCACCAACCTCGCCGGCCCCGACGGCCCGGCGACCAACTTCCGCCTGATGCGCGCGCCGACGGACCGGCCCGACGCGTGGACCGAGATCGTCGGCCACCGCGCGGACGTGCTGCTGGAGGGGGTGGACGTGTTCGCCGGTCACCTCGTGACGCAGGAGCGCGCCGGCGGCGTGCGGCGCCTGCTCGTCCGCGCGCCCGACGGGGCCGTCCAGAGCGAGGTCGCCTTCGCCGAGAGCGCCTACAACGCCGAGCTGGCCGGCACGCCGGACCCCGATGCGCCGACCTTCCGCTTCACGTACGAGAGCCTCACCACGCCCGAGCAGACCATCGACGTGGCGTTCGCCGACGGCGCGCGGACGGTCGTCCGCACCCAGCCGGTGCCCACCTACGACGCGTCGCAGTACGTCACCGAGCGGCGCTGGATCACGGCGCGCGACGGCGTGCGCGTCCCGCTCTCGGTCGTCCGCCGCGCGGACACGCTGCTCGACGGCTCGGCGCCGCTGCTGCTCTACGGCTACGGCTCGTACGGCATCTCGATGGAGGCGTGGTTCGACGCCGAGGTGATCAGCCTGCTGGACCGCGGCTTCGTCTACGCCGTCGCGCACGTCCGCGGCGGGCAGGAGATGGGCCGCGCGTGGTACGACGCCGGCAAGCTGTCGGTCAAGATGACCACCTTCACGGACTTCATCGACGCCGCCGACGCGCTCGCCACCGAGGGCCTCGTGGACCCCGACCGCATCTTCGCAGAGGGCGGCTCGGCCGGCGGCCTGCTCGTCGGCGCGGTCCTCAACCTGCGCCCCGACCGCTGGGCCGGCGTCGTGGCCCACGTCCCGTTCGTGGACGTCGTCACCACGATGCTCGACGACTCGATCCCGCTGACGACCGGCGAGTACGACGAGTGGGGCAACCCCAACGAGGAGGCCGCCTTCCGGACGATGCTCGCCTACTCGCCCTACGACAACGTGCGCGCCACGCGCTACCCGGCGGTGCTCGTCACGACGGGCCTCCACGACAGCCAGGTGCAGTACTGGGAGCCCGCCAAGTGGGTCGCCCGCCTCCGCGAGCGGACCACCGGCGCCGATCCTGCTCAAGACCGAGATGGAGGCCGGCCACGGCGGGCCGTCGGGACGCTTCCGGCGGCTGCGCGAGAACGCGTTCGTGCACGCGTGGCTGCTGGAGCGCGCCGGCCTCGCGCGCTGACGTCAGGTCGGCGGCACCGTCGGCGTCGTCAGTCGGTTCGGCGCTCCAGCCAGAACGCGGGAGCGCCCCCGACGCGGAGCCGGCGTCCGGCCGCCGTCACCGCACGCATGCCGAGCGGACGCACCTCGACGCCGTCGATCACGAGCGCCTCGCCGGCGTCGGCGACGAGGAGGGCGGGGCCGCGAAGCCGCGCCACGCCGAGCACGGGCTCGCCGTCGGCGCCGAGGACCGTCCCGTCGGGGTGGATGCGGAGCGGCAGGTCGAGCGGGACGCCGGCGTCATCGACGACGGTGAGCCTCCACGTGCCGGCGCGCGGGTCGGGCGCCGGGCGCTCGAAGACCGACCCGTCGGACACGCCGTGCCGGGTCCACGTCACGCGCAGGCGTCCGGACTCGGGGTGGAGGTCCAGCCGGAGGCTGTCGGGCCGGTGGAGCGTGACGCTCCCCGCCGGTGAGGCCGGCTCGGCGCGATAGGCCGAGTGTTCCTCGTAGGCGTACGCCATGTCGTCGCCGGTGACGGCCGGGAGGACCGTCAGGACGAGCGCGCGGTCCGAGAGCGTCAGCTCGATCGTGTGCGTCGTCGTGTCGGTCTGGACCGTCGCGACCCACGTGCCGTGGAGCGCGGCGAGCGTCGTGTCCGGCGGTGGCTCGACCGGCGGCGCGTCGAGGGCGACGAGCAGGACCGCGAGGGCGAGCACGTCAGGCGACGGCCGGGTTGAGCATCTCGAGCGTGCCGGCGTCGGCGTCGGTGCGCACGCGCACGCCGACGGGCAGCGTGTGCACCGGCGAGACGTGCCCGACGGGCGCGCCGAGCCACGCCGGGCAGCCGAGGTCGCCGAGGTGGTCGCGCAGGACCTCGGTGGCAGTCCACGCCGAGCCGCCGTCGGTGCAGTTGTCACACTGCCCGAAGACGACGGCCGCCGGGCGGCGCAGGACGCCGGCGAGGCGGAGCTGCGTCATCAGGCGGTCCAGCCGGTAGCTCTCCTCGCCGGTCTCCTCGAAGAAGACGACGTGGCCGTCGAGGTCCGGCAGGTAGCCCGTCCCGGCCAGCCCGGCGATCACGCTCAGGTTGCCGCCGGCGAGCGGCCCCTCGGCGACGCCGCCGCGGACCGTCTGCCCGGCGATGCGCCGCGCGCGCGTCTCACCCTCGATGCGGAGCGCGCGGCCCTCCACGAGCACGTCGAGGAACGAGCGGGCGGTGGTGCCGGGCCACGTCGAGATGCCGACCGGCCCGTGGAAGGACACGAGCCCCGCGCGGTGGTAGAGCGCGAGCAGGAGCGCCGTCACGTCCGAGTAGCCGACGAGCGGCTTGGGGTTCGCGCGGATCGCGTCGTAGTCCAGCAGCGGGAGGATGCGGGCGCAGCCCCAGCCGCCGCGCACGCACAGGATGGCATCCACCGAGTCGTCGGTGAACATGTCCATGAGGTCGTCGGCGCGCTGGCGGTCGGTGCCGGCGAGGAAGCCGTGGCGCGCGAGCACGTGGCGCCCGGCGCGCGGCTCGAAGCCGAGGTCGCGCACGGCGCGCATCGAATCCGTGAGCTGGCTCGTGCCGCGGAGCACGCCCGCCGGGGCGACGAGCCCGATGGTGCCGCCGCGGCGCAGGCGGGGCGGGAGCACCAGCGACCGTTCGGGCGCCGGCGGCGGCGTGAGGTCGGGCGGCGGCGGCTCGGGCGGACGCGGCACGGCCGGCGGCGGTGCCTCCAGGCGGGGCGACTCGAGGATGCGCGCCGGCGTGCGCTCGGGCGGCGCCACCTCGCCGGTGGTGACGCAGCCGGCCACGGGCGCGGCCAGCGCGCCGAGGCCGAGCGCGCGGAGCACGTCGCGGCGGGAGCGGGGCAGGTCGGGCATCGCGCGGGAGCGGGGAAGGCCTCCCGAAGCTAGCCCGCGCCGGCGCCGGACTCGGCGTGCCCGACGGCGTCGGACTCAGGCGAGAACCGGGATCAGTGCTGCGCTCGCGAGCGGGGCTCCGTCGAGGTCGAGGCTGGCCCGCTGCGCGACGTGCTCCACCGCCGCGAGCATCGGCATCAGGCCGCGCACGGCGAGCGCCACGTCACCGGCGTCGCACGCCGCCTGCACCGCCTGCGCGTGCTGGTGGAGCGCGTCGTCGCCGAGGAGGCCACCGATGGACTTCGCGGAGTGGGCGGCGAGGGCCGCCAGCCCGGCGTCGCCGGCCTGGAGGGCGGTCCGCGTGCGCTCGGTCTCCTCGCGCAGCGACGCCAGCGAATCGGCCAGCAGCGACCGGTAGAGCGCGGCGTCGAGGGCGTGCGCCCAGAGGGCCGGGAACGCGGGCGACGCGTTGGCGGCGGCCGGCTCAGGCGGCGCGCCGGGCGTCGCCGGCGATGGCGTCTCGGGCGCGCGCGCGAGCTGGGCCAGCGCCCGCGCCAGCGTGTCGTGGGCCACGGGCTTGCCGAGGAAGCCGTCCATGCCGGCCTCGAAGCAGGCGTCGCGCTTGGCCGAGGTCACGTCGGCGGTGAGCGCGAGGATGTAGGGCTGCGCGAGCGCGGCGTCGGCGCGGATGTGCCGGGTGGCCTCGACGCCATCCATCGTCGGCATCCGGAGGTCCATCAGCACGACATCGTAGCGCGTGTGGCGGACGGCCTCGACGGCGTCGGCGCCGTCGGCGACGAGGTCGGCGCGGTAGCCCAGCCGCGCCAGCGTGAGCATGAGCACCCGCTGGTTGATGACGTTGTCCTCGGCGACGAGGATGCGGAGCGCGGGCGCGGGCGCGAGCTCGGAGAGGTCGAGGTGCGTGTCGCCCGGCGCGGCGCTCCCGGTGGGCTCGGGCACGCCCGCGGCGACGTGGCGGGGATCGTCGGCGTCGGCGCCCGCATGGAGGGCGCGCGCTGCGACGTGAGCCAGCGCCTCGGCGCGGACCGGCTTGGTCAGGGTGAGGGCGCGCAGGCCGGGCAGGGCCTCGGTCTTGTGCGTCAGCGACGTCAGCAGCACGAGCGGGAGGCCGGGCTGGCGCTCTGCGAGTGCCCGGGCGAGGGCGGGGGCGTCGGCCTCCGGCGGCCGGTGGTCCACCAGCGCGAGGTCGAACGCCGCGCCGGACCCGGCGAGCGCGAGCGCGTCGGCGCCGGTCGCGGCCCCGACGGCGTGGGCGCCCCACGCCTCGACCTGCGCGGCCAGCAGGCGCCGCTGGGTGTCAGTGCCGCCGACGAGGAGCAGGCGGCGTCCGGCGAGCGCCTCGGCGCCGGGCGCGGTGGCGCGCGGGTCGCCGGCGATCGCCTCGTCGGCGGGGAGGACGACGTGGAACGTCGAGCCGACGCCTTCCTCGCTCTCGGCCCACACGGCGCCGTCCATCGCCGTCACGAGGCGGCGCGTGATGGCGAGCCCGAGGCCCGTCCCGCCGTAGAGCCGCGTCGTGGACGCCTCGGCCTGCGTGAACTCCTCGAAGATGCTCTCCAGCCGGTGGGCCGGGATGCCGATGCCGGTGTCGCGCACGCGGAGGTGGAGCGCTGGGCCGGCGACGCCGTGCGCGCCGTCCGCGGACGGCGCGGCCTCGACGACGATCTCGCCGCGCGTCGTGAACTTGACGGCGTTCGAGAGCAGGTTGGCGAGGATCTGCTGCAGGCGCGCCGCGTCGCCGGAGAGCCACGCCGGCACCTCCGGCTCGACCACGACGGCCAACTCCACGTCCCGCTCGGCGGCCCGGTAGGCCACCAGGTCGACGGCCCGGTCGAGCGTCTCCCGGAGCTCGAACGGGCGGACCTCGAGGTCCACCATCCCGGCCTCGATCTTCGAGAAGTCCAGGATGTCGTTGATGATCCCGAGCAGGCTCTCGGCGGACGTCTTGATGATGCCCGCGTACTCGGCCTGCGTCGCGGAGAGCGCGGTGTCGAGCAGGTGGTCGGTCATGCCGATCACGCCGTTGAGCGGGGTCCGGATCTCGTGGCTCATGTTGGCCAGGAACTCGGACTTGGCGCGTGTGGCCTCCTCGGCGGTCTCCTTGGCCGCGATCAGCGCGCGCTCGTACTCGTGCTCCTCGGTGATGTCGCGCACGAGGCCCGTGATGTAGACGGCGCGGCCGGCGGCGTCGCGCGAGACGCGCCCGGTGGCGAGCACCTGCCGCAGGCTGCCGTCGGGCCACGTGATGCGGAAGCGGACCGGCTCGGCCACGTGGTCCGCGGTGGCCTGGATGGCGTCGGTGAGCTTCTGGAGGTCGTCCGGGTGCGCCTGCTCCAGGAAGAGCGTCGCCGACGGCGTGACGCTGTCGGGCGCGTGGCCGAAGATGCGGTACGTCTCCTCGGACCACACGGCGCGGCCCGTCGGGAGGTCCCACTCCCAGTAGCCGATGCGCGCGATGTGGGCCGCGGCGTCGAGGCGCTCGAGGGTCTGGCGCGCGCGGGCCTCGGCCTGCTGGCGCTCGGCGAGCTCGTAGCGGAGGCGCTCGTTCTGGGCCGTGAGCTCGGCCGAGCTGATCTCGATCGCGCGCTCGAGCAGCGTCCGGTCCTGGTCGGCCTGGCGGTACGCCGCCGCGACGCGCTCGAGGAACAGGTCGAAGGCCGGGCCGGTCGGCCGGGCCTCGCCGAAGGCGCGCGTGAGCTGGCGCTGCAGCAGCGGGTGGGAGTGGGGCACGGGGCGGGCCTAGGCTTCGGAGAGCAGGGTGACGGTCATGGTCTGGTTGTGGAGCGCGCAGCGGGCGCCGCTGCCGGCCGGCGCCAGCTCGCCGTACGAGTAGAAGCCGGCCGCCGGCACGCCGCCGAGCACGCCGACGGCCTCCTCGACCTCTTCCTCGGTGCGCTCGCCCATGGCCCACTTGCGCCCGGCGCAGCTCACGAGCAGCGCCAGCTCGGGGGCGGGCAGGACGTCCCGCGCGCTCTGGGCCGCCGCGCCCGCGCCGTCGATGAGCCGGTCCGGCTGGCAGCGCATCAGGCGGGCGATGGAGTCGACGGGCACGTCGCCGGCGAACGTGACCGAGCCCGCCTCGCGGTCCACGGACAGCAGCGTGCGCACGACCTCGTAGTCGGTGCCGGGGAGGTGCACCGAGAGCGGGAAGAGGAGCCCGCTCGCGGGCAGCTCGGCGGCGTAGGGGCCGAGGTAGGACTCGTAGAGCGCCAGCGCCGGCTGCCCGTCCAGCTCGTAGAGCACGTTGCCCTCGGAGCGGGTGACGCGCCGCTCGACACCGAACGTGTCCCAGCCGCCGACCGCGCCGGTCCCGACGCGCAGGTCGTGGCCGTAGAACCCGATGGCCGCCGCCGCCGGGTGCGCGCAGGGCGCGTCGGCCCAGAGGGGCGTCCGCTCGAAGCGGTCGTCGTCGGCAGCGAGGCCGCCGGAGACCGTCACGCCGTCGGGGAGCGCGGACTCGAGCCCGGCGGCGAAGGCGCTCCCGTTGAGCCCGATCCCGTCGGCGAGCAGGAAGGCGTGGACGAGCGGCCGGCCGGCGGCGTCGGCCGGGGCGAGCGCGCCGGCGAGGCGTCGCCCGACGCCCTCGCTGCACTCGCCGGGGGCGACCTCGGTGCAGGCGACGTCCACGCTCGTGCGCTCGAACGCGACGGCCATCACGGCCAGCTCGCCGTCGGACGCCCGCGTCCCGAGGATCTCGCCGCTCGTGGAGGCGCCGACGATCCGCGCGTGCGGGTAGCGGTCGCGGACGGCGGCGAACGCGTCGGGCGCGTCGAGCAGGGCGCCCGGACCGAAGGCCAGGACGAGGTCCGCCGGCAGGCGGTCGGGGTCGGACGACGAGAAGCCGGGCTCCGGGGACCAGCGGGACAGGGAGACGCGCATGTCGGGCGGGGGGCGATCCGACCCGAATCGAAGGCGCGGCGGCGGTCTCAACCCGCGCGCAGATGCGGGCGAACGATTTGTCCGGCGCGCGGCGCAATCGCACGGTTTGTTTGGGGTTGCCGCTGAGGGTGATCCGGCGTGTCCGCGGTGCGGCGCCGCCTACCTTGTGCCGCCCACTCCCACCGTTCGATGCGTCTGCTGCCCGCCCTGCTCGTCGCCGGACTCGCGCTCGCCGTTCCTGTGGCGGGGTGCGACGCCAACCCGTTCGACCCGGCGCAGCAGCCGGTCGTGACGGTCACGCTCGCCGCCGGCGCGCCGGTCGTCGCGTGGTCGCCCGAGGGCGCGCGCCTCGTGCGCGTCTACCGGGGCGCGACGGCTGGGGACGGCTACGGGCCCGACCTCGTGTGGTCGGTCGCCGCCGAAGACGACGCCAACGCGGTCCGGTCGCCGGTGACGGTCGGCATCACGCCGCCAGGCGCGGCGGTGGACGTGCCGCTCGCCGGCCCGCTCGTCGCCGGCGCGACGTACACGGCGGAGATCACGCGGCGCGACCCGCGCGGGCGCGGCGACGGGTTCACGAACACGGCCAACCGCTACGTCGGGACGGCCACGTTCACCGCGCCGTAGGCCGCGCGGGGCCGCGAAAGACCTCGCGCCGGTGCCACGTCATCGCCGGCTCGGACACCCGGTCGGCGGGCTGCACCGGGGACGCGATCGGCTGGCCGTGGAAGTCGAGCAGCCAGCGGCGGAAGCCGTCGCCGCCGTGCGCGTCCTCGGCGACCTCGACGAGCGTCTCGACGCGCGTCTCGGCGGGCGCTGAGCGCGTGAGCGTGAACGCGCCCCGGTCCAGCAGCCGGTGATGCAGCGCGCACAGCGCGACGCCGTTGCGGACGTCGTCGGGTCCGCCGTGGCCGTGCCACCACAGGTGCGCGGCGTCCACGCCGACGAGCGCGTGCCCGACGCGCGTCTCGAAGCCGCAGACGGCGCAGCGGTAGCCGTACGCGCGCAGCACGGCCTCGCGAAACGCCGCGTCGCGCCGGCGGGAGGGCGAGCGGAGCGGGGCTGCCGGCGGATCGGCCGTCGCCGGCGACGCGAGGAGGTCGAGCCCGACGGCCGTGCGGATCTCGTCGTGGAGCGACGGCGCGAAGTGCGCCTCCAGCAGCATCGCCGCCGCCTCGCCGACGAGCGCCGGCTCGCGTCGCAGGCACGCGAGGGTCTCCTGCGTGAACTGGCCGACGGCGTTCGCGGCGTGGAGCGAGGTGCGCGTCGGATCGGTGTTGCTGGCCCGGGTTCGGAGCGGCCCGTCGGCGTGGACGGTCCAGAGCCCGCTCGTCTGGAGCCGCCAGAACGGGTACTGCGCGTGGTACTGGGCGCGAAGCGGTCCGAAGTCGCGCAGCAGGCCACGCAGGACGGACTCGACTTTCGAGAACGGCAGACGCTCTACGCCGGCGACGAAGCGGCCGAGCGCGTAGAGCAGCAGCAGCGGTTTGTGCGGCGCGCGGCGTCCGCCCGACTGGTGGACGCGCAGCGTCGCGAGGCGCGAGCGAACGTCGTCGGCAGTCACGGTCGGGCTCGTCGGGCAGGGCGCAACCTACGTGTCCACTGTGGACGCAGGCCGTTGTCCATGTCGAGCGCGTGCGCTACGTTGCGCCGCCCGAACCGCCCCGCCCATGCGTCCGCCTGTCGTTCTGCGCTCCGTCGTGGCCTGCGCGGTCGTCGCGGCCGGGCTCGCCGTCGCCCCGGCCGGCGCGCAGACCGCCGGCTTCGGCTCGTCCGAGCGCCTCGACGGCGCCTTCCGCGGGCGCATCTACGCCGTCCCCGAAGGCATGGAGGGCCTGCCCGACTCGTTCGACGGCCAGGACGTGCTCGGGGAGGTCTACGCCGAGCAGCTCGACATCCCGCTGCGCGACTTCACCGAGGGCTTCCCCGGCTACCCGGACCTCCAGGAGTGGTTCGCCGTCGAGTACGAGGCGACGGTCCGCACCGAGCAGGCCGGCACGTACACGTTCCGGCTGGAGAGCGACGACGGCTCGCGCCTCTTCATCGACGGCGCGCTGGTGGTGGACAACGACGGCCTGCACGAGATGGCGTCCGCCGAGGGCAGCGTGGACCTCGCCGCCGGCGAGCACGCGATGCGCGTGCAGTTCTACCAGGGCTGGCCCACCGAGCTCGGACTGCGCCTCTTCGTGCGCCCGCCGGGCGGCGACGAGGCCGTCTTCCCCGGCCCCGCGTTCGCGCTGACGACGCCCGAGGCGCCGGGCGTGTCGCCGTGGTGGGCGCTGCTGCTGGCCGTCCCGCCGCTGGCGTACGTCGCGCGGCGCCGACTGCGTCCCGCCCCGTCGGCCCCGCCGGCGTCCGTGCCCGAGATGCGCGTCTCGTGGGCGTCGCCGCCCGAGGTGGCCGTCGCCCGCCCGCCCGAGGTCGTCGGCGAGCAGCCGATCCCGGCGGCCGGCGTGGACCTCCGCCCCGCCGCGCCGTCCGAGCCCGCGCTCGCTGTCACCGACGGCCCCGCGCTGCCACTCGGCGGCGTCGACTTCCAGATCACCGCCGGCGACGGCCGCGCCGACGTGCGCGACGCGCCCCTGCCCCGCCATGACCCCTGACGCTCCCCCCGCCGCGCCGCCCGCGGCCGGACGCCCGACGATCGCCGGCCTCTTCCGCAGCGCCTCCCGCGAGCGCGTGCGCGACGCCGCCCGCCGCCTCGCCGACGAGGCGAAGACGGTCCGCATCGTGCCGGAGACGCTCTCGGGCGAGGTCTACGCGTCCGTCTTCACGGCCGTCATGGACCGCCTCGACGAGATCCTGCCGGTCGACCTGCCGCGCGACGTGCTGGCGGGCGCGTGGAGCCGCTACCGCGGCCTGCAGGAGTACCGCGACCCCGAGCGCTACCCGCCCGGCGAGCGCTACACGATGGCGCTGATGCTGTCGCAGACCATCACGTCCGAGCACGCGCCATCGGTCACGCCCGTCGTCGAGTTCGCCGGGCAGCGCGTGGAGCTGCAGACGATCACGCTGCCCGTGGCGCTGGAACTGACCGTGGAGGGTGGCGAGCTGGGCATCGAGGACGCCCGCATCGTGAGCCTCAGCACCGGCACGTGCACCTACAAGGTGACGATGCACGTCCGCTACGGCGAGGGCGCCGAGACGCTCGTCGCCGAGAAGGAGGGCACGCTGGACGTGATGCCACGTTACGAGTTCGCGGAGGGCGTCCCGATCCGCGCGCTGGGCGACCTGCGCCGCCCCGCGCCGCCGGCCGACGACGCGCCCGCGTCGAGCGCCGCACCACCGGAGGCGCCGCCGACGGACGCGCCGCCGACGGACGCGCCGCCGACGGCGTAGCGCGTGCCCGACGACGTGCCGCCCGAGTCGGTCGCCCACGCGTTCGCCGACGCGTGGAACGCCGGCGACGCCCGCGCGATCGCGGCGCTCTTCGAGCCCGACGCCGAGTTCGTCAACGTCGTCGGCCTCTGGTGGCACTCGCGCGACGACATCGAGCGGGCGCACGCCTACGGCCTCGCGCGCCTCTTCCCTGGCTCGACGCTCCGCGTGACGGCCACGCGCACCAGGATGCTCGCCGAAGGCGTCGCGGTCGTCCATGCGCGGATGCGCCTCGCGGGGCAGGCGCCCATCGCCGGTGTCGAAGCGCCGGGCGTCCGGACGACCGTCTTCAGCTTCGTCGTCCGCCGCGACGCCCGCGGCGCGTGGCGCTGCGCGTCGGCGCACAACACCGACGTCGTCGCCGGGATGGAGACGCACGTGCGCGACGAGGCGGGCGTGCTCCGTCCCGCCGACGGCCGCGCGACGGGCACCGCCACCGGCGACACCGCAGGTAACCCCGGGCCGGGCGCGCCGTAGCCCGGCGATCACCCGCCCGCCGATGATGTCGCAGATCCCGCTCGCGGGGCGCCGCTTCGCTCTCCTCCTCGCGCTCGCCCTCGCCCCGCTCGCCCACGCCCAGACCGCCCTCACCGTCGGGCGCCCCGCCCCGGGGCGCGTCGCCCCCGACGCCGAGCAGACGTTCACGCTCGACCTCGCCGCTGGCCGCTTCGTCGCCGGCACGCTCCACCAGGCAGACGCCGACCTCGTCGTGACCGTCACCGGCCCCGACGGCGTCTCGGCCGGGCGCTTCGACGAGTCCGCGCTCGGCGACGACCCGTTCCAGTTCGAGACCACCGTCGCCGGCGCGTACCGGTTCGCCGTCACGCCGTTCGCCGCCGAGGGCGGCGCCTTCACGCTGACCGTCGCGCGCGACGAGCCCATCGCGTCCACGCCCGAGGGGCGCGTGGACCAGGCGATGGCCCACTACGGGCCGGCGACGCCCGGCGCGGCCGTCGGCGTGGTGCGCGGCGGGCGGCTCGTCTTCGCGCGCGGCTACGGCATGGCCGACCTCACGCACGGCGTCCCGTTCACGCCCGAGACGCCCACCAACATCGGCTCGACGAGCAAGCAGTTCACGGCGTTCGCGGTGGCGACGCTCGCCGCCGACGGGCGCGTGGACCTCGACGCCGACGTGCGGACCTACCTCCCGGAGCTGCCCGACCTCGGCCAGACCGTGACGGTCCGCCACCTGCTCACGCACACGAGCGGCTACCGCGAGTTCCTCAACACGCTCGCGCTCGGCGGCTGGCAGATGGGCGACGCCTTCCCGCGCGAGGGCATCGTCGAGATGGTCCGCCGCCAGCCGGCGCTCCAGAACGCGCCCGGCGCCGAGTTCAACTACAACAACACCGGCTACGCGCTGCTCGCGACGCTCGTCGAGCGCGTCACCGGCGAGACGTTCCCGGCGTGGATGGCCGTGCACGCGTTCGCGCCGGTCGGCATGACGCGCTCGGTCGTCCGCGCCGCGCCGACGCAGGTCGTGCCCGGCCGCGCCGCCGGCTACCGCGCCGCGCCCACCGGTGGCTACGCCGACCTGCCCGACCTGCCCGGCGCGATGGGCGCCGGTGGCATCTACAGCACCGTGCCCGACCTCGCGCGGTGGATGCAGACCTACGCCACGCGCGCCGGCGACGCGGTCGTCGGCCCGATGACGTCGAGCTACGTCCTGACGGACGGCGACTCGACGAACTACGGCTTCGGGCTCGCGCTCGGCACGTGGCGCGGCCAGCGGCGCCTCCAGCACGGCGGGGCGGACGTCGCGCACCGCGCGCAGTTCGTCTACTTCCCCGACCTCGACGGCGGCGTGATCGTCCTCTCGAACGACGCCGCGTTCGACGCCTCCGGCACGGCCGACGACGTCGCCGGCTGGTTCTTCGCCGACGACCTCGCGCCGGTGACGGCGCCGACGGCGCCACCGGTCGCGACGGCCTTCGACCCCGCGACCTACGACCCGGCGACGTTCGACGTCTACGCCGGTCGCTACGCGATGGACGAGATGCCGACGTTCGTGCTCACGTTCTCGCGCGAGGGCGACGTGCTCTACGGGCAGGCCACCGGCCAGCCGCGCTTCCCGCTCACGCCGACGTCGGACTCCACGTTCGCTCTCACGATCGTCGAGGCGTCGCTCACGTTCCACCACGACGCGCGGGGCGTCCACACCGGACGCGTGACGCTCCACCAGAACGGCGACCACACGGCCACGCGCCTGCCCGACGCCGCCACCGCCGGCCCCGACCTCGCGGCGATCGCCGGGCGCTACCACAGCGAGGAGCTCGACGCCACCTACACGCTCGCCGTCGAGGACGGCGCGCTCGTGCTGCGCCACCGGCGCTTCCCGGCGCCGATCCCGCTCGCGCACCGCGCCGGCGACGCCTTCTCGGCCTCCTTCCCGATCTCGACCGTGGACGTCGAGCGCGACGCCGACGGGCGCGTCACCGGCCTCCGCGTGGGCAACGGGCGCACGCGCGACGTCCGCTTCGCGCGGATGCCGTAGCCCCGCCGGCCGCTCAGGGAATGGCTGATCCGTCCGCGGCGGCGGATCAGCCCCTCGCGGCGCCGGGTTGGACGCGGCCCCTCCCCGCGCCCCCGCACCGCCATGGCCGCCAAGAAAACGTCCGACACGAAGTCCGAGAAGCGCGCGACGAAGGCGTCGCCGGCGAGCAAGTCCGGGAACGCGACGGCCGACGATGCTGCGCCGGTGCGCAACCAGTACGCGATGCGCGACCCGCGCAGCCAGTACCCGGCGCCGCCGTTCCCGAAGCAGCCGCAGCCCGCGCCCGGCCTCGCCGCGCGCATGACGCCCGAGCCGGACCACGGCGAGACCTCCTACCAGGGCTTCGGGCGGATGGTCGGGCGCCGCGCGCTCGTCACCGGCGGCGACTCTGGCATCGGGCGCGCCGTCGCGCTTGCGTACGCCCGCGAGGGCGCCGCCGTCGCGATCAACTACCTGCCGAGCGAGGAGGAGGACGCCGCGTCGCTCGCCGCGCTCGTCGAGGGCGAGGGCGGGACGCTCGTCCGCCTCCCGGGCGACCTCACCGATGAGGCCTTCTGCGAGCGTCTCGTTGCGGACGCCCACGAGGCGCTCGGCGGGCTCGACGTGCTCGTCGTCAACGCCGGCAAGCAGGTCTCGACCGGGTCCATCGCCGAGATCACGACCGAGCAGTTCGACCGCACCTTCCGGACCAACGTCTACGCGATGTTCTGGCTGTCGAAGGCCGCGCTGCCGCTTCTGCCGCCGGGCGCGGCGATCATCAACGTGGCGTCCATTCAGGGCTTCGAGCCGTCGCCCAACCTGCTGGACTACGCGACGACCAAGTGGGCCATCATCGGTTTCACGAAGGGCCTCTCGAAGCAGGCCATCGAGCAGGGCGTGCGCGTCAACGCGGTCGCGCCGGGTCCGTTCTGGACGCCGCTCCAGCCGTCGGGCGGGCAGCCGCAGGAGGTCGTCCGCACGTTCGGCCGCGAGGTGCCGATGGGACGCCCCGGCCAGCCGGCCGAGATCGCTCCGGTCTTCGTCTTCCTCGCGACCCAGGAGAGCGGCTACGTCACCGGCGAGGTCTACGGCGTCACCGGCGGCGACCCGACGTGACGGGCGTCGGTAGACTGACGCACACGATCCCCGCGTCCGGTGGCCGACACGCCCTCCGTCCCGTTCTCGCGCTGGCGCCCGCACCCGTGGCACGGGCTGCCCGTCGGCCCCACGCCGCCGCGCCTCGTCACGGCCTACGTCGAGATCACACCGTTCGACCCGGTCAAGTACGAGGTCGACAAGGCGACCGGCTACACGCGCGTCGACCGCCCGCAGCGGGCGTCGTCGGTCCCGCCGACGCTCTACGGCTTCATCCCGCAGACGTACTGCGGCGAGGCGGTCCGCGCGCTCGCGCCCGGAGCCACGCGCGGCGACGGCGACCCGCTCGACATCTGCGTCATCTCGGAGCGGCCCATCTCGCGCGGCGACATCACGCTGACGGCGCGCGTCGTGGGCGGCCTCCAGATGGTGGACGACGGCGAGGCCGACGACAAGATCGTGGCCGTGCTGGACGTGGACCACATCTGGGGCGGCATCGAGGAGCTGGCCGACCTGCCGCCGGCGCTCGTCGAGCGCCTGAGCCACTACTTCTCGACGTACAAGCTGCGTCCGGGCGAGACGGCGCCGGTCGAGATCGCCTCGGCCTACGACCGCGCGCACGCCTTCCGCGTCGTCGAGGCCGCGATGGCCGACTACGCCGCGCGCTACGGCGTCCTTGGCTGAGCCTCCGCCGGCCTACGGCGCGAGGATGTCGGGCGGACCCGCGGTCGCGGGCGTCACCGGCGCGAAGCCCTGCCGCGGGAGGTAGCGGTAGCGGTCGTCGCCGGCGCGCAGGCTCATGTCCACGACGCCCCAGAGGCCGTCGCGCTCCAGCGCCGCGATCCGCAGTGTCCCGGACCGCTTGGCGCCGCGCAGGCGCACGTGCCACGAGCCGCGGCTGACCGAGCCGTCGCTCTCGACGGCGCCGTTGAGGAACCAGCTCTCGCGCACCGGCGGCCCGAGCGCACCCTGCACGACCGGGTCGGCGAGCGCGGCGTCGACGCCGCGCCGGTACGCGTCGTTGTTCTTGAGGAACGCCCCGCAGCCCGCCCAGACGACGCTCATGAACAGCGCCAGGCCGAGGACGGCGGCGAGGATCGAGAACGCGGTGCGCATCGGCGGGCCGGCGGGACGGCTCGAACGTACGGCGCCGTCGCCAACCGTCCGGCAGACGACGCGATCAGCCTTCGGCGTAGGCCTCCATCGGCGGGCAGGAGCAGACGAGGTTGCGGTCGCCGAAGGCGTTGTCCACGCGCGCGACGGTCGGCCAGAACTTGGCCTCGCGCGTCCACGGCGCCGGGAAGGCCGCCGTCTCGCGGGAGTACGGGTGGCTCCAGTCGTCGGACGTCACCTCGCCGACCGTGTGCGGCGCCATCTTGAGCGGGTGGTCGGCCGCGTCGGCCACGCCGAGCTCCAGTTCCTGGATCTCGGAGCGGATCGCGATCATCGCGTCGCAGAAGCGGTCCAGCTCGGCGCGGCTTTCGCTCTCGGTCGGCTCGATCATCAGCGTGCCGGCCACCGGCCAGCTCATCGTCGGCGCGTGGAAGCCGTAGTCGATGAGCCGCTTGGCGATGTCCTCGGCCGAGACGCCGGCCTTCTGGAACGGCCGCACGTCGAGGATGAACTCGTGCGCGACGCGTCCGCCCGGCCCGCGGTAGAGCACGTCGTAGTGGCCGTCGAGGCGGGCGGCCATGTAGTTGGCGTTGAGGATGGCCGTCTGGCTCGCGCGGCGCAGGCCGTCGGCGCCCATCATCGCGATGTAGGCCCACGAGATGAGCAGGACCAGCGCGCTGCCGTACGGCGCGGCGGCGACCGGACCCTCGGCGCGGCCGGCGAGGCTCTCCGAGAGCGGGTGGCCGGGGAGGAACGGCGTGAGCGCCTCAGTGACGCCGATGGGCCCCATGCCGGGCCCGCCGCCGCCGTGCGGGATGGCGAACGTCTTGTGCAGGTTGAGGTGGCAGACGTCCATCCCGAAGTCGCCCGGCCGGCAGAGGCCGACCTGCGCGTTCATGTTGGCGCCGTCCATGTAGACGAGCCCGCCGTGCGCGTGGACGATGTCCGCGATCTCGCGGATCGTCGGCTCGAAGACGCCGTGCGTGCTCGGGTACGTGATCATGAGCGCGCCGAGGCGGTCGGCGTGCTGCTCGGCCTTGGCGCGGAGGTCCGCGAGGTCCACCTCGCCGTCGTCGGTGACGGCCACCGGCACGACCTGCATGCCGGCCATGACGGCGGAGGCGGGGTTGGTGCCGTGCGCCGAGGTCGGGATGAGGCAGACCGTCCGGTGCGCGTCGCCGTGCGCGCGGTGGTAGGCGCGGATCGTGAGCAGGCCCGCGTACTCGCCCATCGCGCCCGAGTTGGGCTGGAGCGAGACGGCCGCGAAGCCGGTGATCTCGGCGAGCCACGCCTCCAGCGTGCGCAGCACCTCGACCGTGCCGGGCACCGACGCGGCCGGTGCGAACGGGTGCAGCGCGGCGAAGCCGGGGAACGTGATCGGCATCATCTCGGCCGTCGCGTTGAGCTTCATCGTGCACGAGCCGAGCGGGATCATGCTGTGCGCGAGCGAGAGGTCGCGGTTCTCGAGCCGCTTGAGGTACCGCAGCATCTCGTGCTCGGTGCGGTAGCGGTGGAACGTGGGGTGCTCCAGGAACGGTGTCGTGCGCGGGCGCGGGCCGTCGTAGTCCGCGCCGTCGGCGCCAGCGTCGGGGAGCGTCGCGCCGAAGACGGCGGCGAGATCCGCGAGATCCTGCTCGGTCACCGTCTCGTCGAGCGCGACGCCGACGGCGCCGTCGGCGAACGCGCGCAGCCAGATCTCGCGCGACGCCGCCTCGGCCACCGGATCGCCGGCGGCGACCTCCACGGTGAGCGTGTCGAAGAAGGCGCCGTGGCGGACCGTGTGCCCGGCCGCGCGGAGCGCGTCGGCCAGCCGGCGCGCGTGGCCGTGCACGTAGCGCGCGATGGCCGTCAGCCCCTCGGGGCCGTGGTACGTCGCGTAGAAGCCGGCGATGTTGGCGAGCAGCACCTGCGCCGTGCAGATGTTGGACGTCGCCTTCTCGCGGCGGATGTGCTGCTCGCGCGTCTGGAGCGCCATCCGCAGCGCGGGGTTGCCGAGGCGGTCACGCGAGACGCCGATGATGCGGCCGGGGATCTGGCGCTTGAAGGCGTCGCGCGTGGCGAAGAAGGCCGCGTGCGGTCCACCGGCGCCCATCGGGACCCCGAAGCGCTGGCTGGAGCCGAGCGCCACGTCGGCGCCCCACGCGCCGGGCGCGTCGAGGAGCGTGAGCGCGAGCAGGTCGGTCGCGACGGCGAGGAAGGCGCCGGCGGCGTGGAGCGCGTCGGCGAACGCCGCGAAGTCCTCGACGGCGCCCTCGGTGTCGGGGTACTGGACGAGCGCGCCGATGGTGCCGTCGCCCGGCGTGAAGGCGTCCCACCGGCCCACCTCGACCTCGATGCCGACGGCCGCGGCGCGCGTCTGCACCACGGCGATCGTCTGCGGGTGGCAGCGCGCGTCCACGAAGAACACGTGTCGGTCGCCCTTGACGGCGCCGGCGAAGAGGCTCATCGCCTCGGCGGCGGCGGTGCCCTCGTCGAGCAGGCTCGCGTTGGCGACCGGCAGGCCGGTGAGGTCGCTCACCACGGTCTGGAAGGTGAGCAGCGCCTCCAGGCGCCCCTGCGCGATTTCGGCCTGGTAGGGCGTGTACTGCGTGTACCAGCCCGGATTCTCGAGCACGTTGCGCTGGATCACCGGCGGCGTGAGCGTCCCGTGGTAGCCCATGCCGAGGTACGACCGGCCGGGGCGGTTCTCGGCGGCGAGCGCGCCGAGCCGCGCCAGCAGCGCGTGCTCGGAGAGCGCCGGCGGCAGGTCGAGGTCGCGCCCGAGGCGGATGTCTTCGGGCACGGCCTCGTCGGCCAGCGCGTCGAGGCTGTCGGCGCCGACGGCGGCGAGCATTGCGTCGAGGTCGGCGGCCGGGTGGCCGAGGTGGCGGTCGGCGAAGCGGTCGGGGTGCATCGGGGGAGCGGCCAGCAGGGAGCGGGGAGCGGGGGTCAGCCCGCGAGGCATCGGAAGACTACGCGGCGCCGGCGAGTACCGTTCGCGAAGATGCGAGGAGGGCGAGGACGCGGTTTCGTCATCCCCCGCTGGCCGCTCCCTGCTCCCCGCTGGCCGCGGCGAGAGCCGCGTCGAGATCGGCCCAGAGGTCGTCGGGGTGCTCGAGGCCGACCGAGAGGCGGATGAGCCCGGCCGTGACGGCGCCGCCCGATGTGGCGACGCGCTGCGTGAGGCCGGCCGGGTGCTGTGCGAGCGTGTCCGTCGAGCCGAGCGAGACGGCCGGCGTCGCGAGGCGCAGCGCGCCGAGGAAGGCGCCGGCGGCGTTGAACGCCGCCGGCGTGTCGGCAGTGCCATCGGCGCCCAGCACCTCGAAGGACAGCATCGTGCCCGGACCGCTCATCTGCCGTCCCGGTCCGACGAGCGGGTGGTCGGGCACGAGGCTCGGGTGGTAGACGCGCCCGATGCGCGCGTCGGCGGCGAGGCGCGCGGCGAGCGCCGTCGCGGTCTTCTGCATCCGCTGCACGCGGAGCGGGAGCGTCGGCAGGCCGCGGTGGAGCAGGTAGGCCGCGAGCGGGTGGAGCACCGCGCCGGTGAGGATGCGGACGCTCCGCAGGCGCGCCGCCCACGCGGCGCTGCCGGCGACGACGCCCGCGAGCACGTCGCCGTGCCCGCCGAGCGCCTTCGTGGCACTGTGCATGACCATCGCGACGCCGTGCCGGGCGGGCTGCTGGAGGACGGGCGTGGCGAACGTCGAGTCCACCATCACCGGCACGCCGCCGTCGGGGCCGCCGGCCTGGGCGACGACGTCCGCGAGGTCCACGATCTCCAGCGTCGGGTTCACCGGCGTCTCGACGACGACGAGCGCCGTGTCGGGGCGAAGCGCGGCGGCGACGCCGTGCGCGTCGGTCCACGTCACGTCGAGGCCGAGGAGGCCGGACGAGAGCAGCCGGTCCGTCGTCCCGTAGATGGGCCGCACGCCGACGACGTGGGTCTTGTCGGCGGTTCTCGCCGCCAGCAGCGCGGCGGTGATCGCGGCCATCCCGGAGGCGAACGCGACGGCGGCCTCGGTGCCCTCCAGCGCGGCCAGCGCGGCCTCCACGCGGGCCACCGTCGGCGCGTGCAGGCGGCTGTAGACCGGCCCGCCGGCCTCGGTCGGGTCGTCGCCGGCCATCATCGCGTCGAGGCTGCCGACGGCGTCGGCGAGCGACTCGAAGGGGTAGGTCGTGGAGAGGTCGAGCGGCGGGGCGTGGACGCCGAGGCGCCGGAGGTCGGCGCGGCCGGCGTGGACGGCGCGGGTGGCGGCGTCGGCCGGACGGGGATCGGACGAAGTCATCGGGAGGCGGCGGGACGCCGCAAGATGCCACCGGGCGATCTCCCCGGTTCCGGGGAGTGTGCCGGTCGACCACCGGTGCGTACGATGGAGCCCTCCTCCACCCGCCCCACCGGCCATGACTCGCTTCCTCACGCGCCACGCGTCCCTCGTCGCCGCCCTCCTCGTCGTCGGCGCCGTCACCCTCACCGGCTGCTTCCAGATGCCGATGCGCGGCGGCAGCGGCGGCGTGACCGGTGGCAGCAGCGGCGGCCGCACCGAGCTCGTGCTCATCAACAACACGGGCGTCCCGATCTACTACGTCTACATCTCGTCCTGCTCGTCGAGCAGCTGGGGCGAGGACCAGCTCGGCAGCAACGTCGTGATGCCCGGCAACACGTGGACGTGGACGATGAACGCCGGCTGCTACGACCTCAAGGCCGTGGACCGCGACGGGCGCGAGGCCGTCGAGCGGCGCGTCCAGATCTCCGGCTCCGGCAAGCGCTGGACGCTGAGCTGAGAGACGGAGCGTGTGGGCGCGGGAGCGTGGGTCGGGCGCCCGCCCCCACGCTCACACGCTCACACGCTCCCTCAGCGCCTCCAGCGCCTCGCGGGCGGCCTCCTGCTCGGCGGCTTTCTTCGACGCCGCCTCGCCGCGCCCGAACACGGCCCCGTCCACACGCACCTCGACCGTAAAGAGGCGGCTGTGGCTGGGGCCGCTCTCGTCCACGACGGCGTAGGTCGGCTGCGGCAGCGCGCGCGCCTGCACGAACTCCAGCAGCAGGCTCTTGTGGTTGCTCCGGTCGGCGGCGGCCTCGTCGAGGCGGACGCAGCGGTCGAGCACGCCGAGCACGAAGTGGCGCGCGGCGGGGTAGCCGAGGTCGAGGTAGAGTGCGCCGACGATGGCCTCGAAGGCGTCGGCGAGGATGGTGGCGTTGGTGCGGCCGTCGGCCTGCGCGGTGTTGTCGCTCATCAGGATGAGCGGACCGAGGCCGATGGCGCGGGCGTAGCTCGCGAGCGCCTTGCCGTTGACGATCGTCGCGCGGGTGCGCGTCAGCAGGCCCTCGTCGCGGTCGGGGAAGGCCGCGTAGAGGTGGTCGGCGACGACGGCGCCGAGGACGGCGTCGCCGAGGAACTCGAGGCGCTCGTTGCTCTCGGTGCCGTCCTGCGTCAGGCCGCGGAAGAGCGAGCGGTGGCGCAGTGCGTGCTCGTAGAGCGCGAGGCGCCCGACGGGCATCCCGACGAGGGCTTCGACGGCGCGGCGGCTGGTCCCGCCGGGCGAGACCTCGTCGTCGGCGACGGCCGGCGCGCGGCGGAAGACGCTCGTCGCGTCGCGGGCCGTCTGGCCGGCGGCGCCGAACCACGCACGCAGACGGCGCGCGCTCCGGCGGAGCGGACGGGCAGGGCGGAAGTCCAACGGGGGAGTCGCAAAGGGTCGGGCCGCAAGCTCTCGCCGCCGGGGCCGTTCGGCAACGCCGACCCGCCGTTTTTGCCCGCCGCTCCCGATGGCGCTACGGCGTCTCGACGCGGGTGACGGCGTATCCGCGCGCCGCCAGCAGCGCGGGCAGGCTGTCGGGCCCGACGAGGTGGCCGGCGCCGACGACGATCAGCACGTCCTCGCCCTCGCGCGCGAGCAGCGCCTCCACCGGCGCGACCCACGCGCGGTTGCGCGTCGTGAGCAGCCGCTTGCCGGGGTCGCCGCTGATCCCCGCCTTGAGCAGGCGCGCGAGCGCGTCGGCGTCGCCGGCGCGCCAGGCGCCGACGAGCACGGCGAGGTCGTCGGCGGCGCGGGGGAGCGCGGCGAGCGTCTCGGCGAGCGCGGCGGCGTGCTCGGCGTCCGAGCCGCCGGCGAGGGCGGCGAGCTGGTCCTCGGCCGTCTCGAGGGCGGCCGTCGGCTTGCCGTCGGCCACGGCGCGGTCGTGGAGCGTGGCGTCCACGCCCCAGCGGGCGTCGAGGCCCGAGCGGGCGGCGCTCAGCTCGGCGACGCCGGCGGCGACGGCCCATGGCCGCATCCCGTCGAAGTCGGCCGGCGAGAGGCCGCGCGTACGGAGGTACTGCGCGAGCGCCCGGTAGGTCGAGTCCGGCAGGAGCGCGCGCAGCGGCCGGTCGGTGAACGCGTAGCGCGGCATCAGGAGCAGCATCTCGCCGTCCATCGTCGCCGGGTCGATCTCGAAGGCGACGACCTCGGCGCTGTCGTAGGCCGCGAGGACGGCCGGGTGGAGCGGGTGGTCGGCCTCGCTGAGCGCGTGGAACGAGCCGAGGAGCCAGACGCGGCTGTCGGCGTCGGCGAGCGTCCACAGCAGCGGACGCGCCTGCGCGCCGGCCACCGGCGCGGCGAGCAGCGCGGCGAGCAGGAGGGCGAGCCGCCGCACGGGGCCGCCCACTACAGCGTGACGAGCGACGCGACGAGGATGAAGACGCCCCAGAGCGTCGCCAGGCCGACCGTCGCGAAGACGAGCCAGAGGCCGACCGGGTCCTCGACCGCGCCCTCGCGCTCGTAGATCGGCAGCTGGCTGTCGGCCTCGTCGGCGCGGGCGCGCTGGAAGGTGTCCAGCTTGGCCTGCGCCGCGCGCGCGGCGTCGGCCTCGCGGCGGTAGAGCGTCGCGGCCGACTCGTCGGCGGGGTAGAAGCGCCCGAAGAGGCTCCACGGCGAGACGCCGCGCGCCGAGCGGGCGCGCACCCGCCAGTGCATCTGCGCGCCGGCGTCGGGCAGCACGCCCGGCATCGCCAGCTCGACGGTCCCGACGCCGGGGATCGCGAGGACGTCCGACGCGAACGCGCGGTCGGGCGAGATCTCGACGTCGTAGCTCGTCGCGCCGGGGACCGCCTGCCAGAGGAAGCGCGCGGCGGCGCCGTCCACCACCTCGCCGCCGAGGGGCGCGACGGGACGCGGCGCGGCGAGGCCGTCGGCGGCGGGCTCGTCGGCGCGGGCGGGCGTGGCGGCGAAGCCGGGGAGGCGTCGCCAGTCGGGCACGGCGCCGCCGGGCAGCGTCGCGCCCTCGCGGACCGGCCACGCGGGCGCCGGCGGCGCCTCGGGGGCCGTCGCCGTCGCGCCGGCGGCCTCGGCCTCGCGGCGGGCAGCGGCGCGCGCCTCGGACGCCGCGCGGGCCTCGTCGGCGCGGGCGGCGTCGAGGTCGGACTCGGTCGAGGCGCGGAAGGCGACGGGCGCGCTCCAGTCGCCGCCGGCGGCGCGCACGCGCCACGTCAGCGCGCCGAGCGGCAGCGGCTCCTCGACGGCCAGCTCGGTGGCCGGCACGCCGGCGAGCGACAGCACGGACGCGCCGTCGGCCCCGGTGACCTCGACGTCGTAGGCCGCCGCGCCGGGCACGGCGCTCCACCGGAAGACCGGCCGGAGGTGGTCGGCGAGGGCGCCGGCGGCGGGGAACTCGGGGGTCGGGACGGTCATGACGGGTCGGAGTCGGGGGCGTCGTCGTCGATCAGGATGCGCAGCGCGGGCGTGTCGAGGTCGTCGAACTGTCCGGAGCGGACCGCCCAGCGGAAGGCGACGAGGCCGGCCGAGGCCAGCACCAGCGCCACGGGCACGAGCACGAAGAGGATGTTCATCGGGAGGGATCGGCAGAGGCGCCGCTGGAGGCGCCGTCGGGCGCGCCGTTGGCGGAAGATCGCGACGGCGCGCGGAACGCGGGCTGCGCCAGCGCCAGCGCCACGACGAGCACCGACGAGACGGGCATCGCGGCGGCGGCCACGAGCGGCGTGACGAGTCCGGCGACGGCCGCCGCGGCGGCGACGGCGTTGTAGGCCAGCGAGACGGCGAGCAGGACGCGGACGGTCGCCACCGCGCGCGCGGCGCCGGCGAGCGCGTCGGCCACCGGCGCGACGCCGCCGCGCGTCAGGAACACGTCGGCGGCGACGAGGCTCGCGGTCGTGCCGCCGCCGACGGCCACGCCGACGTCGGCCTGCCGAAGCGCGGCGGCGTCGTTGACGCCGTCGCCCACCATGAGCACGTGCCGGCCCTCGGCCTGCCACGCCTCGACGGCCGCGCGCTTGTCCTCGGGGCTCGCGCCGCCGCGCGCGTGCGCGATGCCGAGTTGCGCGGCGACGGCGGCGACCGTCGCCGGGTCGTCGCCCGAGAGGACGTGCACCGCGCGTCCCTCGCGCGCCATGCGCGCCACGAAGTCCGCCGCGTCGGCGCGCGGCGTGTCGCCCACGGCGAGGACGGCGGCCGCGCGCCCGTCCACGGCCACGGCGACGGGCGTCAGGCCCTCGGCCGCCCATCCTGCCAGCTGGACGCGCCACGCGTCGGGGATCGCGGCGCCGACCCAGTCGGGCCGCCCGACGGCGACGCGCTTCCCGTCCACGGTGCCGGCGACGCCCTGGCCGGCGACGGCCTCGACGGCCGTTGCCTCCAGGCCTTCCGGGACGCCGCGCGCGCGCAGGATCGCCTCGGCGACGGGGTGCGTGGCGTGCGCCTCGACGGCCGCCGCGAGGTCGAGCGCGGCCTCGTCGCCGGCGACGGCCGCGAGCGCGGCGCGCCCCTCGGTGAGCGTGCCCGTCTTGTCGAGCACGACGGTGTCGACGCGCGTGAGCGCCTGCACGGCCTCGTCGGACTTGACGAAGATGCCGGCGCGCGCCGCGCGTCCGCTCGCGACGGCCATCGCGAGCGGCGTCGCCATGCCGAGCGCGCACGGGCACGTGACCACCAGCAGCGCGACGACGTGCGCGACGGCGGCCGACGGGTCGAGCACGCTCCAGAGCACGCCGGTGAATGCCGCGAGGCCGAGCACCGCCAGCACGAATCCGCCGCCGAGGCGGTCGGCCAGCAGCACGACCGGCGCGCGGCGCGGCTCGCCGCGCTCGACCCATGCCACGAGGCGCCCGACGCGCGTCGCCTCGCCGACGGCCTCGACGAGCAGACGCAGCGGACTCGTCAGGTTGGTCGCGCCCGCCTCGACGCGGTCGCCGACGTCGACGGCCACGGGGCGCGCCTCGCCGGTGAGGACCGCGCGGTCCAGCCGGCTCGCGCCGCGCGTCACGACGCCGTCGGCGGGCAGCACCTCGCCGGCGGGCACCTCCAGCACGTCGCCGGCGCGGACGTCCGCGAGGTCCACGACCTCGGTGTCGCCGCCCGCCGTCACGCGGCGGGCCACGTGCGGCACGAGCGAGAGCAGGCGCTCGGACGCCTCGCCGGCCAGCCGCCGGCTGCGGAGCTGCACGTAGCGCGCCGTGAGCAGCGCCGCGATGAGGACCGCGACCGAGTCGAACCAGACGTCGCCGCGGCCGGTGACGGTGGCCCACGCGCTGTGCAGGAAGCCGGTCGAGATGCCGAGCGCGATGGGCGTGTCGAGGTGGAGGCGCCGCACGTCGCGCGAGGCGGCGGCCGCGCGCACCGACGCCCACGCGCGCTGGTAGAACGGCGCCGCGCCGTAGACGACCGACGGGATCGCCAGCAGGAGGCTCACCCATCGCGCGGCGGTGGCGAGGCCGGCGTCGGCGCCCTGCACGTCGAGCCCCGAGTAGAGCGCGAAGGCGACGAGCATCACGTTGCCGGCCAGCGCCCACGCGACGCCGGTGCGCAGCAGCAATTTGCGCTCGGCCTCGGTCGGGCCGCCGTCGGCGCGGGCGCGCGCCGGGCGCGCGGCGTAGCCGAAGCGCGCCAGCCAGTCGGCGACCGTCGAGAGCCGGACCGTCGCGGGGTCGAACGTGAGCGAGAGGCGCGCGCGCGGCAGGTCGAGGCGCGCACTCGCGACTCCCTCCATCTCGGCGGGCAGCCGCTCGACGAGCCAGACGCACGCCGCGCAGTGCACGCCGTCGACGAAGAGGTCCACGGCCCGGCGTCCGTCGCCGGCGTCGCGCGTGTGCTCGGCGAGGAAGCCGGGCGCGTCGAGGCCGGCGACGGCGAGCGCGTCGGGCGCCTGCGCACGGCTGGGTCCGCGTTCGCTCGGGGCGAGGGCACGGAGGCGGTCGTAGGTGGCGCCCAGCCCGGCGTGGGCGAGCGCGTCGCGCACGGCCGCGCAGCCGACGCAGCAGCACGCCTCGCCGGCGGCGCTCGCCACCGGCCGCGCGCCAACGGGCAGGCCGCAGTGCGCGCACGGCGCCTGGGGGTCGGGACGCGCCGCCGTCCGGGCATCGGCCGGGACGGTGGCCGTGGCGGTGGCCGTCGAGATCATCGGGCCGGCGCCTCGGCAGGCTCGCCGGCTGCGTCGCCGGTCGCATCGTGGGCGGGGGCCGGCACGGCGTCGGGCGGGAGCTGCTCCGTGGGCACGAGCCGCGCACCGCCGTCGGAGCGCGCCGCGACGACGGCCGCGATGCCCATCCCGACGCTCAGCGCCAGCAGGAAGACGACGAAGGCGGGCCACACGAGGTGCGACGGGAGCAGCGGCGGCCGCCGCGCGGGATCGGACATGGTCTGTGCAGGAGTCACCGGCGCACAAGATCGGCCGTGCGCGGGCCGATGCGTGCACGGCGCCCGCCGCCGGCGCCTGCCGGGCGTTCCCCTACGCCGGGCCGTCCGCCAGCGCGTCGCGGACAAACAGAGAGCGCCCGACGGGGCGGGCCGTCGGGCGCTCGGGCCCCGGCAAGCCGGGGCGCGGGGAGTGCGTCGGAGGGCGGCGTGACGCACTCAACCCGCGCCGATGATACCGACGCGTGCCGACGGCGCCGCATGTGCGCCACGCCTTCACGCGATCTCGGCGTGGCGACGAACCGACGCGCCCGGCGGAGCGTCGGGCCGGCAATGGTAGGTTCGGCCTCGTGCCACCACGCCGTCATGTCCGTCACCATCCACGACGTCGCCCGCCGGGCCGGGGTCTCCCCGTCCACCGTCTCGCGGGTGCTCAACGGCACGTCGCCCGTTCGCGAGGACAAGCGGCAGCTCGTGCTCGAAGCCGCCGAGGCGCTGGACTACACGCCCCACCCGGCGGCGCTGAGCCTGCTCAGCAAGCGCACGGGCGGTCTCGGGGTGCTGCTGCCGTTCGTCGGGGGCGACTTCTTCGCCGAGCTGCTGAGCGGGCTCGACGAGGCCGCGCAGGAGCTCGGCCTCTTCCTCACGATCTCGACCTCGCACCGGCGGCACGACGAGTTCCGCCGCGCGATCCACGCCCTCGACCGGCGGGTGGACGGCCTGATCGTGATGGCGCCCGACCTCGACCCCGGCGAAGCCGCCACGATCCTCCGGACCGACACGCCGGTCGTCTTCCTCAACACCGACACGCAGGGCCTCGCCGCCGACACGTTCAACTTCGACAACGTCGGCGGGATGCGCGCGCTCACGCGCCACCTGCTGGACCTCGGGCACGAGCGCGTCGCGTTCGTCGCCGGCCCCGCCGCCTCCGACGCCGCCGAGCGCCTCCAGGGCTACCGCGACGTGATGCGGGAGGCTGGCCTCGATGTCCGCGTCGTGGAGGGCGGCTACACGCGACAGGCCGGCTTCGCGGCCGCGAGCGCGCTCCTCGCCGACGGCCCGCTCCCGTCGGCGCTCGTGTGCGCCAACGACTACTGCGCCTTCGGCGCGATGAGCGCGCTCCACCAGGCGGGCATCGACATCCCCGGCGAGGTCGCCGTCGGCGGCTTCGACGGGGTCGCGAGCGCCCAGTACGCCGTGCCGCCGCTGACGACCGTCCGCGTCCCGATCCGGGAGATCGGCGACCGCGCCGTGCGGCGCCTCGCCGCGCGCCTCGACGGGCAGGTGGCGGCGGACGAGCTGGTGCGGACCGTCGTGCCGGTGGAACTGGTTGCGCGCGCGTCGACCGAGGGCGCCCGTGCGTCTCGCCCCGCCGGCTGATCGCCCGGCCGCGCCGACGACGGCCCGCGCGGCCGGCGCGGGATTTCGACGCGGGCCTCTTGTTCTGAAAAGGTTTTCACACTAGGTTGGAAGCCCTTCCAACTCCCCGGCACGTCCATGGCCTCCTTGCCACTCCGCGCGCTCGCCGTCGTGGCGCTCGCCGCCGCCTCCAGCGCCGTCGCCCAGCCGGTCCTCATCGACGACTTCGAGGACGGCGACCTCTCGACGATGTTCGTCTTCGCCGGCGCCGAGCCCGGCGTCCTGAGCACCATCACCAACACGCCCGACGGCTCGGCCTTCGCCCTCCGGTTCGAGGTCGACGCCGACCAGTACGGCGGCTTCACCGGCTTCGGGCAGCCGGTCCAGGGCGGCCCGGTGGACGTGACCGGCTTCCAGAACCCGGTCCTCGAGTTCGACTTCTCGGCCAACGGCTCCTTCACGTTCGAGATCAACTTCCAGAACACCGGCGGCGGCGGAGAGGGAGAGATCCGCAACGCGCTCCGCCTCACCGGCGACAACGGCACGTGGCGCCGCTACGCGCTCCCGCTGGCGTCGTTCTTCCCGACCAACGCGGCGACGTTCGAGTACGACGATGTCTTCCAGTACGTCTTCACCGTCGTCGACGCCGTCGGCGACAGCAACCCGGCCACCGCCGAGACCGAGCTCGTGCTGGACAACATCCGCGTCGTCGAGGGCCAGAGCTTCTCCAACGCGCTGACGGCGTTCAACTTCGACGACGGCGACTTCTCGTCGTTCTTCTTCTTCGCCGGCGGCGAGGGCATCGCGGCCTCGGCCACGACGAGCACGCCCGACGGCTCGGCCAACGCCTTCCACGGCGAGATCGACGGCGACGAGTACAACGGCTTCGCGGGCTTCGGCTCGACGATCGCCGGCGCGCCGATCAACCTCACCGGCCAGGAGTCGCTCAACTTCTTCCTCCGCACCAACGGCAGCGCGGTGATGGAGGTCAACCTCCAGACCAACGCGCCGGCGGGCGGCAACGAGGGCCGCGAGCGGATCCGCGTCTCGGACACCGGCGGCGCCTACCGGCAGGTCAGCATCCCGCTCTCGGCCTTCATCCAGAGCAGCGCCACCGCGCCCGACTTCACGCAGGTCTACAACGTCGTGCTGACGTTCGTGGACGTGCCCGGCGACGCCAACCCCGGCACCACCGAGTTCCAGTTCGACATCGACGCCATCGGCTTCGGCGAGCAGCTGCCGCCGGTGGCCTCCGAGCCGGCGCCCGAACTCGCCGCCCGGCCGGTGCTCTTCCCCAACCCGACGGCCGGGACCGCGACGCTGCGGCTCGACCTCGCCGCGCCGACGGCGCTGCGCGTGGACGTGACCGACGTCCTCGGGCGCGTGGTGGCGACGCTGGCCGACGGCGCCGCGCCGGCCGGTCCGGTCCAGATGTCCGTGCCGGAGCTCGGGACGGGCGTCTACTTCGTGCGCGTCCGCACCGCGACGGGCGTGACCACGGCGCCGCTGAGCGTCGTGCGCTGATCCTCCGGGGCGGGGCGCGCGCGCCCCGCCCCCTCTTTCGCTGACCGCCGTGGCCCCGCTGCCGATGTCCGCTTCCCGCTGGCCCGTCGTCTGGATCGTCGCTCTCGTGGTCGGTGCCGCGCCGGTGCGGGCGCAGCTGGCCGCCGGCCCGCCGGTCGCGGCGCCCGCCGACGCGCTCGCGTGGGCGACGACCGGCTCGCCGGCGTCGGCCGATGCGCCGGCCGACACGACGGCGATGGAGGCCGTGCCGGCGACGCCGCTCGTCGTCGCCGAGTCGTCGCCGGACGCGCCGGCGTCCGACACCACCGAGACGCTGCGCCGCCGGCCGGTCCCGCTGACGGTCTTCGGCTACTACCGCGGCTTCCTCTACGGCCGCACGCTCACCGAGCCGTACCCCAACCTCGCGCCCTTCGAGCGCGCCTACGGCGTCGGCGACGGCTACCGCGAGCCGATGCTCTCGCTGACCGTGATGGGCCGCCCGAACGGGCGCGCCAGCTTCGGCACCGAGGTGTTCGTCTACACGCCCTACGAGGGGCGCGAGGAAGAACTCAACACGGTCTCGCTCAACCTCGGCGTCAACCTCTACGGGCGCTTTCGCACCGAGGAGGGCACGTTCGGGGTCCGCGCCGGTGGCATCCACTGGTACAACCTGAGCCCGTTCACGATCGGCGTCTTCCAGGTGCTGGACCGCTTCTCGATCTTCGAGCGGACCCCCTGGGAGGGCGTCACCGGCGCCGGTCGCTACGAGAGCTACTTCCAGACCGGCCAGGCCAACCCCGGCGACCAGCGCTGGAACTACCAGGCCTTCCAGGGGCTGATCGTGGACGGCCGCCAGCTGCCCGGCGGCCTCGAGGCCGACGTCTTCTGGGGCAAGACGCAGCCCAACGGCGGTCTCCCCAACGCCGCCACCGCGCCGGACCCCGCCGGGCCGGGCGACTCGCCGACCTACGGCGGCCTCGCCGGCGACGCGCGCACGCTGCCGGCGTTCATCGCCGGCGGCCGACTCGGCCGCGCCTTCGGCGCCGACCACCACCTCGCACTCAACACGATCACGAGCTACCGCACGCTCGACAGCCTGTCGCAGGACCGCCGCCAGTACCAGGTCCACACGGCGCAGTTCAGGTCGGCCGTCGGCGGCGTGGCGCTCAGCGGCGAGGTCGGCGCGAGCCGCTACGAGAGCCCGAGCTACACCGCGCCGTGGGGCGAGGCGCTGATGGTGCGCGCGGCGTCGCCGGCGGCGCGCACGGGCCTCCCGCTGGAGGTGCAGCTCTACCAGGTGGGCCGCCACTTCTACAACGAGAACGGCGAGATCGCGACGAGCAACCACCCGGAGATCCAGGCCGACCTCGGCGGGTGCGCGGCGCCGGCCGGCGCCGGCTCCATCGGCGGGCTGCTGACGCCCGTCGGGCAGCTGGCCCACAACCGGCGCGGCGTCAACCTGACGACCGGCTGGGGCGCCGGCCCGGCGCGCCTCGCTGTCGGCTGGGGCCTCGCGCACGAGCTCGCGGCGACGACGAGCGAGCTGTCGTTCGTCCACCGCATCAACGGGCTGGCGATGTCGCGCGTCTACAACCCGTTCCCGGCCAACGCGACGTGCGCGACCCAGTTCGGTCCGCTCGGCCGCCAGTACTCGTTCTTCCGCGGCGTCTTCGAGCGCGTCCCGCTGACCGACGTCGAGCCGGTCACCGGCCTGCCGCTCAACCGCAAGTACTACCACGCCGTGGACCTCCAGGCCAAGCTGCGCGCGCGCGTGCTCGGCCGCCCGGCGTACCTCTTCTACCTCGGCAGCTTCGGCTCGGTCAACCCCGGCGCGCGCGCGCTGCCGCAGGACGACGACACGTACCTCTTCGTCCAGTACCACGAGCTCGACGCCTACCTCGCGCTGACCGACCGCTTCGTGCTGGCCGCCTACCTCGGCGTCGAGGCCGCGCGCGGCGGGCGCTTCACCGAGCTCGACGCCGCCTCCGGCCGCCCGCGCGACCAGCTCGGGACCGGCCTCGGGCTGGGCTTCGACTGGACCCTCTCGCCGGGCGCGGGCCTCTTCTTCCGCCACCGGTGGATGGACTTCGAGGACCGCAGCTTCGCCGTGGACACCTACGCCGGGCACGAGTCCACGCTCGAGCTCAAGATCTTCTTCTAGCCGCCATGTCGCAGATCCCGCCCGCTCGGCGCCTCCTCCGCTCGGCCCTCCTCGGCGCGGCGCTCGCGCTCGCGCCCGCCGCCGCGCCCGCCGTCGCGCAGGTCACCCCGACCGCTGGCCCGGCCGGCGCCGCGCCCGGCCCCGGGCTCCGCTTCTACGGCCTCGGCCGCGCGTTCGTGCAGCAGGCCGACCTCGGCGGTGACCTGCTCGCCACCGACACCACGACCGCGCGCGCGCTCGCCGACGGCGAGTTCGTGCTCGACCTCGCGGCCAACGCCCAGCCCAGCCGCGCCGTCGAGGTGCAGGGGGTGCTGCGGCTGCGCAACGAGTTCGGCGGCTTCTTCGGCGCCGGCGTCACCGTCGAGGTGCGCGAGCTGTGGGCCCGCGGCGTCGTCGCCGACGCCGTCGAGTACCGCCTCGGCGACATGGACTACGTCCTGACGCCCTTCACGGTCTTCCTGCCCGACGCCGACGCGACCGTCCGCACGCCCGAGGTCTTCGCGCCGCTGCGCGAGCGCGTCGCCTACGAGGAGTTCGACACCGGCCGCAACACGCGCCGCCTCCAGGGCGGCAGCCTGCGCTTCGGCCTCGACGTGGACCAGGGCGTCGAGACCGTGGACGCGCGCGCGTTCCTGACGCGCCTCCGCCCGACCGACTTCCTGACCACGCCCTCGCGCTACCTCGGCGGCGGGCGCCTCGCCGCGACCAGCGTCCCGTTCGGCCCGACCGGCGCCTCGGCGACGCTCGGCGCCAACCTCGCCAGCACGTGGGACGACCTCCGCTCGGGCGACGCCAACGAGGGCATTCGCAACCACGTGCTCACGTTCGACGGCACGATCACCGGCCTGAGCCGGCCCGACCTCGCGCTCGCGCTCGTCGGCGAGGGAGGCTGGTCGGTCGCCAAGCAGGCCGCGCTCGCCGTCGATACCTCGGGCGCCGAGACGCAGACCGTCGGCCTGCGCGAGCGCGACACGTTCGTCGAGCTCGGCGTCGAGGCCCGGCTGCCGGCGCGCGGCCTCACGGCCGGCCTCCGCGCCGTGGACGTCGGGCCAGACTTCTTCAGCGCCGCCGCCCAGAGCACGCGCGTGGACTACACGCGCACGCCGGCGCAGTTCGGCCGGCTTGGCAACGCGCGTGGCCTCCGCGCCGCCGGCCTCTTCGACCTCTCGCGCGACGCCGGCCTCTACACCTACCGCGTGGCCGACCAGCTGATGACCTACGACCCGCGCTACGGCAACGTGCTGCCCTACGGGCGGGCGACGCCCAACCGCCGGGGCGTCCGCCTCGACGCGGCCTACGCGCCCGCCGGCGGCGTCGTGGACGCGACGCTGGCCGTCGCGCTGCTGCGCGAGATCCGCGGCCAGGGCACGACCGAGCTCAAGCGCTTCGCGCACGTCCGCGCCGGCGCCGACGTGGCGCTGGCGCCGCTCGTCGGCTACGGCCGCGCGCTCACGCTCACGCTCGGCACGCAGCTCGAGACGACGCGCCGCGACGGCGACCCGCTGGAGGCCGTGGACCTGACGTCGGTCCTCGCCGAGGCCGGCCTCGCAGCCGAGGTCTACGACCGCCTCGACGTGCTCGCCGGCGCCGTGCTCCGCTCGACGTCCGGCCGCGAGTACGTGCCGCAGTACGAGAACTTCAACGACATCCGCGACTTCCCCGGCCCGTTCGTGACCGACGACCGCGAGCGCCTCCTCGGCGCCGGCCTCCGCTACCGCTTCGGCGGCGGCAGCTACCTCACCGTCCAGTACCAGCACTACGGCTACGGCGACGACGCGACCCCGGCCGACGACCCCCGCGTCGGGCAGGTCTTCGCGCTCTTCCACATGCCGTTCTAAGCGATGCCCCGCCTCCTCCGTCCCGCCCGCTTCGTCGTCGGCCTGGCGCTGCTGGCCGGCCTCGCCGGCTGCGACCACACCACCGACCCCGACGGCCCCAACCTGATCGACCGCTTCGGGCCGTTCGCGATCGTCGAGCCGCTCGCCGCCGACCGCGCCACCGCCGACTTCGCCGCCGGCGAGGCCGTCGTGTTCTCGGCGCGCTTCAACAAGCAGACGGCGTGGGTGCTCGAGATCACCGGCCAGACGAGCGGCGCCGTCCACCGCATCGAGGGCGTCTCGAACGCGCTCGACGCGACCAACGCGCGCTGGACCGGCCGCACCACCGACCTCCCGTTCTTCCGCGCCGAGCCCGTCGAGGCCGCGCTCTTCTTCCCGAGCGAGGCGGGCTCGGACACCCTGCGCACGTCGCTGGCCGTCGCGACGCCGCGTGCCTACCCCGGCGCCGTCGTGGCCGCGTTCGAGGGCGGCGAGACCATCCGCGTCGGCAACTTCGAGTTCGAGTTCCAGGGCGCCGGCCCCAGCAGCGAGGTGCCCGCCGCACAGGGCAACACGTTCTACCTCCTGCGCGGGACCGACAGCGTGGTGCCCAACTTCTTCGTCGGCCTCATCGACATCCTGCCGCCGGCCAACACCTACACCGTCGTCCCGACGACCGTCCCGTCGGAGCTCTTCGTCAACGCGTTCCTCTACAGCTTCGGGACCCCCAACACGATCGCCGTCGTGCAGGTCGTGGCCGACGCCAACGGCAACCGCCGCTTCGACGACGGCACCGACACGGTCTTCGTCTTCCTCGACCAGCCGGTGGACTGGACCGGCTGGCGCGCCATCAACCGCTCGCTCGGCGACATGGGCATGACCGAGACGCAGGTCCAGCAGATCGTCGCCGTGCGCGTGCTGCTGATCTCGGACCGCAACAACCAGCCGACGCCGCCGCTGCCGGTGGACTACGGCATCGACTACGTCACGTTTACCGCCGGCGGCCCGCTGGAGCCGTAGGCGCGGGCGAGCGCCCGTGCGCCAGGGGCCCGTGGGGTGGGGCCCGTGGCGGATCGCCCGGCACGACGACACACCCCGCCGTCCCGCTCGCCTCCCGACTCGTCGGCCGCCATGTCCCACCGGCTCCCGCTCCTCGCCGCGCTGCTCCTCGTGTCGGGCTGCGTCCGCTTCCAGCCGGCGGCGCTCTACGCCGGCGAGGCGCCGGCGCCGGTGCCCGAGCGCCCGCGCTCGCTCGCGCTCGCCGTCGAGCCGGTGATCTACGCCGACGCCGCCGACGACACGATCTGGTTCCAGGACGACGCGCGCTGCACGCAGGGCGCGCTCACCACGAGCGTCGTGCGCAGCGGCGAGCGCGCGGTCGCGGTCTCGTGGGACCGCGCCGCCGAGGGCTGCCAGTGGGCCGGCTTCGGCGTCGGCTGGGACGGCTGGGCCGGCAAGGACCTCTCGGAGGTGCTCCCGCACGCGGCCGTCGAGATGTACGTCCGCACCCGCGAGGGGCGCATGTACGGCCTCCCGATCGTGCTCACGCTGGAGGACTACGCCGGCGGGATGGGCTTCGCGTACACGAGCAACGCCTACTTCGAGCGGCCCGCCATCGACGAGCAGTGGCAGCGCGTGGTGGTCCCGCTGGCCGACTTCGACCTCGCCGCGGCGGGCGCCAAGCCGCTCGACCCGACCAACGTCAAGCAGCTCATGTTCGAGCTCCAGCAGGCGGGCAGCATCTACGTGGACGACATCCGCCTCGTGTGGGCCGAGCCGCGCGCGCAGGAGCCGTGGATCTCGCTCCCCGCGCGTCCCGACGCGACGGCCTTTCCCATCACGCTCTTCGCCGACGCGTTCATCAACGACGACGGCTGGGGCCTCGTCACCGACGCCTGCCAGAGCGTGGACGTCGCCGGCGGCGTGCTGCGCCTGCGCTGGGACACCGCGTCCGACGCCTGCGGCACCTTCGGCACCGTCGGCGTGAGCTGGGACCAGTGGCACCCCGTGGACCTGACGGCCGTCGCCGGCGCCTCGGCCATCCGCCTGCGCGTGCGCCTGCCGGCGGGATCGGCGGCGGAGCTGCCCGTGCGCGTCGGGCTGGAGGACTACGGCCGCGCGGTCTCGTCGGCCCCGCTCGCGGCGCGCTTCGCCGACCGGCCGGCGTTCTCGTCCGACTGGGCCACCGTCACGATCCCGTTCGCCGCCCTCGCCGGCACGGCCGACCTCTCGGCCGTCAAGCAGTTGCTCATCCGGATGGACGGGGCCGGCGAGGTCCACCTCGACGACATCGCGCTCGTCCGCACCGACCGCTAGCCGCTATGCGAACCGCTCTCTGGATCTGCGTCCTGCTCGTGGGCGCCGTCGGCCCGGTCGGCGCCCAGACCGCCGGCACGGCCGCGCCGGCACCGCCCACCGCCGCGTCGTCGGCCGTCGCCGGCGGGACGGCCCGCTACACCGGCGCGGTCCCGGTGGAGCTGCGCCAGGGGCCCGACGGCTCGTGGCAGATGCTGCGCGGCGGTGAGCCCTACTACATCCGCGGCGTCGGCGGGCAGACGCACCTCGAGCGCGCCGTCGCCATCGGCGCCAACTCGATCCGCACGTGGGGCGCCGGCGACGCGATCGCCGTGCTGGACCGCGCGCACGAGCTCGGCCTCACGGTCACGTTCGGCCTCTGGGCCGGGCAGGAGCGCCAGGGCTTCGACTACGGCGACGCCAACGCCGTCCGCGCGCAGCTCGAGCAGTTCCGCGAGGTCGTCCGCGCCTACAAAGACCACCCGGCGATCCTGATGTGGGGGCTGGGCAACGAGAACGACCTCTTCTACAGCGACTTCCGCGTGTGGGACGCGCTCAACGACATCGCCGAGATGATCCACGAGGAGGACCCGCACCACCCCGTGATGCACGTCACCGCCGGCCTCGACGTGGCCGAGGTGCAGCTCATCATGGAGCGCGCGCCGGCGATCGACGTCTACGGCGTCAACACCTACGGCGAGCTCGCCGGCGGCACGCAGCGCTTCCGCAGCTGGGGCTACGACGGACCCGACGTGGGCGTGATGCTCCGCCGCGCCGGCTGGGCCGGCCCCTACGTCATCGCCGAGTGGGGGCCGGACGGCCACTGGGAGGTCCCGCGCACCGCGTGGGGCGTGCCCGTCGAGCAGACCAGCCGCCAGAAGGCCGAGGTCTACCGCTTCCGCTACACGCGCGGCATCGCCGCCGACGCGAGCCACTGCATCGGCTCGTACGTCTTCCTCTGGGGCCAGAAGCAGGAGACGACGCCCACGTGGTACGGCCTTTTCACGGCCGACGGCCAGGCGACCGAAGTCCTCGATGTGCTGACCGAGCTCTGGACCGGCCACCCGCCCGCCAACCGCGCGCCGTCGATGACCGCGCTCACCCTCAACGGGCGCGACGCCTTCGCGAGCGTCGTCGTGCAGCCGCGCGAGATGCTTGCCTTCCGCGCCGACGTGACGGACGCCGACGGCGACGCGGTCACGTACACGTGGGAGCTGCTGCCCGAGAGCACCGACATCCGCGCCGGCGGCGACGCCGAGCGGCGGCCCGACGCGGTCCGCCTGCGCGGCGCCCGCCAGGAGGGCGGTGCGCTCACGATGCGCGCCCCGCGCGAGCCCGGCGCCTACCGCATGTTCGTCTACGCCTCCGACGGGCGCGGCTCGGTGGCGACCGCCAACCTGCCGTTCCACGTCGGCCCCGTGCCCACCGCGACCGCCTCCCGATGACCCGCGCCGCTGCCCTGATCGTCCTGCTTGCCACCGGCCTCACCGTCGGCGCCCTCGCCGGCTGCGACAACTCGGTGGACGACGACCGCGTCCCCGACCCCGACGCCACGCCCCCCGGCTGGACGCTCGTCTGGGCCGATGAGTTCGACGGCGCTGCGCTCGACACGTCCAAGTGGGAGGCGCAGCTCGGCGACGGCTGCCCGAGCCTCTGCGGCTGGGGCAACAACGAGCTCCAGAGCTACACGGCCGCCCCCGAGAACGTCTCCGTCTCGGACGGCACGCTCAAGATCACGGCCCGCCAGACGATCGCCGGCGACGACACGACCTACACGTCGGCGCGCCTTCGCACGCTCGGACGCGGCGACTGGACCTACGGCCGCTTCGAGATCCGCGCCAAGCTGACGACCGGCCAGGGCCTCTGGCCGGCGATCTGGATGCTGTTCTCGGAGGACACCTACGGCGGCTGGGCCGCCAGCGGCGAGATCGACATCATGGAGGCCGTCGGCAGCGAGCCCGGCGAGGTCTTCGGGACGCTCCACTACGGCGGCCCCTTCCCCGGCAACACGTTCTCGACCGAGGAGTTCGCGCTGACCTTCGACACGTTCGACCGCGACTTCTACGTCTTCGCGCTGGAGTGGGAGGAGGGCGAGATCCGGTGGTACGTCAACAACGTGCTCTACCGGACCGAGACCGAGTGGTTTTCGACCGGCGGCGCCTACCCGGCGCCCTTCGACCACGACTTCTACATGCTGCTGAACGTGGCCGTCGGCGGCAACCTGCCGGGCAACCCCGACGCCTCGACGGTCTTCCCGCAGACGATGGAGGTGGACTACGTGCGCGTCTACCAGCGGTAGCACGCGCGCCTACGTCGCCGGCGCCACGTCCACCTCGATGCGGGCGACGGCGCCGGTGCGCCCGAAGACGGCCGCGCTCGCCTCGCGCGAGAGCGCGTGCCCGTCGGCCATCGTCACGGACCCGTCGGCGCCGACGACGCGCACCGCCGGCGACGCCGCTTGGCGGTACACGACCGGCGTGGCGCAGACCGTGAAGCCGAGCGTCCCGGCGTCGAGCGCGAGCGGGACGGCCTCGCCGCGCACGTCGGCGGTGCGCAGCACGGCCGGCGCGGCGAGGAACTCGCCGTCGCGCAGCAGGCGCGGCTCGAAGGCGATCCGCCCGTCGGCGACGCGCACGCCCAGCTCGCCCCAGCGGCACAGGACGTCCTCCTTGACCTGTCCGGTGAGGCCCGGCTGCTTGGCGCCGGCGCCGGACGGCGTGTGCGAGTAGGCGTCCGCCGGGAAGGCGCCGTACTCGGCGGGCGTCTTGCTGCCGCCGAGGCCGGCGCGGACGTCCCAGTAGGCATCGGCCAGCGCGGCGAGCACGTCGGGCGACGCGCCGGCGTCGGCGGCGCGGACGAAGGTCTCCTGCGTGGCGAGCGCCAGCTTCGAGACCATGTGCCAGTAGATGCTCCCGAGGCCCTCGTAGCCGTAGAACGTGCCCGAGCGGCCGGTGAAGGCGTGGTGGTCGAAGACGGCCTCGTAGGCGGCGAGCACGGCGCGGCGGTCGGCCTCGGTTACGTCGCGGCCCTCCAGCGCGTCGAGCGCCGCGCGCACGTCGTCGGCGTTGCGGAACGCGCCGTGGAAGTGGACGCCCCCGCGCACATCGCGCGTCACGACGCTCGTGTCGCCGGCGTCGAGCAGGTCGCGCAGCAGCGGCGCGCGGTCCAGCACGTCGGGCGGAACGACGTTCTTCTCGAGGAAGCCCGGCAGGTCGCGGTCGGGGTAGAGGAGGTAGCTGTGCTGGTCGGGACGGTAGAGGGCGCTCTGGCGGAGCGCACCGAGGAGGCGGACGGCCTCGTCGGGCGCGAGCACGCCGGCGTCGAGCGCGGCCACCTGCCCTTCGAGCATCGGGTAGAGGCGCTCGACGGCCATCGCGCCCTCGCGCACCTCCAGCAGGTTGTAGCTGTGCACGAGGCCGTCGGCGCGGCGGTTCTCGCGCAGGCTCTGGTCCACGGCCGGGAGCACGCGGTCCAGCAGCGCGACGATGTCGTCCGCCGGCACGGCGTGCGTGTGCCCCGAGAGGCCGGCGTAGACGGCGGCGCGGTGGCGCGTGCCGGCCTCGCCGAGGGCGTCCACGACCGCGCGGCGCTCGGCGTCGGAGAGCGGGCGCTCGGCCATCGCGGGGTGCGCCGCGAAGACGGCGCCGACGGCCGCGAGCGCGTCGGCGACTTCCGTGGACACTGCCGCCGGCGGCGCGCCGGCGAACAGGTCGCGCAGGAAGGCGACGTGGCGGCGCAGCGCGAAGAGCGTGACCACCGAGACGCCGTGCCCGACGAGCGCGTTGTTGGCGTCGTTCCACTCGGGGCGCTGGGTGTTCATCCAGATGCCGCCGCCGGGGACGAAGTTGGTCAGCTTGGCGACGAGCGGGACGAGCAGCTTC
>Ga0209053_1000244_pt1 | contig 48901 bp, 39 predicted proteins | sample EBPBio152010_DNA_FD_185864 | JGI IMG/M metagenome (GOLD analysis project Ga0209053, IMG submission 185864) | Wastewater treatment Type I Accumulibacter community from EBPR Bioreactor in Madison, WI, USA - Reactor 1_7/15/2010_ DNA (SPAdes)... | ecosystem: Engineered > Bioreactor > EBPR >... | reverse complement strand
ACTTCCCGAAATAAAATATCTAGCAACATTATTATTTTCAATAACTAACTGGCTATTATTTACATTAATATAAAAATCACTTGTACCAGCGCCTTCTTTTCCATCACCATCTTTATCTAAAGCAAATAATCTTAAAATAGGATAAGTAAGTACTCCATTGGATGAAATTTTTCGATCACTTTTAGAATAAATATCTTCAATATTAGGCGCCGTGATATATACTTTGGTTTGTCCGTATTCTCTAACCCAATTGCAAGACGAATTTTCTTTTAGCCTCAAAACACTACCTTCTTGCTTAACCTCTACGTTTTCAATTATATTTTCACCAGTAACAATTTCTACTTTATATTCTGTTCCTTGAGTTATGATAAGTTCAATACCAGTGTAAACTTCTACTCTTGTGAATGGTGTTACTTCTACAGTTTTTGTAATAGTATTTCCAGCAGATTCTATACAATCACTTGGTTTTTCACAGGAGATTAATGCTATAAATAACACTGTTGCAATTATTATTTTCTTCATGTTATAATTATTTTATAAACGAACACCAACTCCAAACTCCAATGCTTCGGCAAGAAACAAATGGGTTTTTATTGTAAATCCGGCAAAAATTTTATTGGTGATGTAATATTTCATTCCTACTCTATCATAAATAGGTATTTCATTTTTGAATGGATCATAAACATAATATCCTATTTGAGCTTCGAGTGAAATTCTATTAACAAACAATTCGTGACCGATAAAAACTCCAACTCTTTTGTAATCTGTATTCGAATCTAAATTTAATTCCGGATAAGCAATAGATTTATATTTGATAAAATCTTTAAAGCTAGTAGTAAGAAAAATTTCAGAACCAAATTGAATGGCGCTTTTTCTATTTAATCTTTTATCAGCATAAACACCTATATGATAAAATGGATGTTGACCGCTTCCAATAACGGCACTTTCGTTAACACCAGATCTAAAAACTAAATTATATTTTATTGGTTCTTTATATGTCTTTTTAATCATAGTTGAATCAACACTATTTGTTTTTGACTCCTCAAAATTGTAATTGATTCCCAGATTTAAACCATAAGTATTTATTCCACTATTAGGAGATTTTGTTCTTCCATTTGAATAATGCGTGAAAAGAATTCCTGCTTCAATTCCGAACCTATCAATAATATTTTCTTTTTTGTAGAAAAGCCCTAGATTAGTGTTCGCCATTATCTTTGAACCAAAAGCTTTATTTTTACTGTTTTCTACTTTATCATAAGGTGTAGTTGTAAGCGCAACTCCTTGTGACAAAAGCAACTTTACATTTCTATTCAGAAAATAAAAATTATATAAAGCTCCAACTGAATAATTACTTCCTATGTAAGGATTATTAAAATTTTGATAAAGAAAAAATGCACCATATTCTGGATAATTGTAAGCTGCATGCCATTCGCTGTTGCCATGAGTTTGTTTTACAAAGTCAACCATTACCCCAGTTGGATGCCCTTTAAGATGTTCTAAATCTGGAGTATGCGGCAGAACATTACCTCTAAAATAAGTTACGCTTACAGAAGGTGTGTCTTGATTATTTTGCGAAAAACAACCTAAAGAAATCAATAAAAATAGATAGTAAAATCTCCTCATTTCAAAAAATTAATTCGCACAAATATAACAGAATAAGTTAAAGAATTAAATCTTTTTGATTTAGAGTAATTATTGATTTCTTGATTATTCTATCTATTTTTAAAAAATTTCTTTAGCAATAGCCTTGATATTTTCAGCTTTTCCCATTGAATAATAATGCAAAACTGGAATTCCTGCCGCGACTAGTTCTTTACTTTGAGCAATACACCATTCAATTCCAATTTGCTTTACATGGTCATTATCTTTTGCTTTTACAACTGCCATAATTAAATCGTCTGGCAATTCTAAAGAAAAACGATGCGGAATCAAATTCAGTTGTTTCTTAGTTGCAATGGGTTTTAAACCAGGAATAATTGGCACTGTAATTCCTGCTGTTCTACATTTATCAACAAAATCGAAGAACTTTTTATTGTCAAAAAACATTTGTGTAATGATATAATCGGATCCGTTTCTAATTTTTTCTTTCAAAAAATGAATATCGCTATCTAAACTTGGTGCTTCCATGTGTTTTTCTGGATAACCTGCAACTCCAATACAAAAATTGGTACACGCTGAATTTTGCAAATCCTCATCCAAATAAATTCCTTTGTTTAGATTATGAATTTGGGTAACCAATTCAGAGGCGTATTCGTTTCCTTCTTTTTCTGGTTTAAAATAGGTTTCATTTTTAAGAGCATCGCCTCGAAGTGCCACCACATTATTGATTCCTAAGAAATCTAAATCTATTAGCAAATTTTCAGTATCTTCTTTAGTAAATCCACCACATAAAATATGCGGAATAGCATCTACCTGATACTTGTTCTGAATTCCGGCACAAATACCAACAGTTCCTGGACGTTTTTTTACAATTTTTTTCTGTAAAAGTCCGCTTGGTAATTCTTTAAATTCATATTCCTCACGATGATACGTCACGTCAATAAATGGTGGTTTGAATTCCATTAAAGGATCAATTCCATCATAAATAAACTGAATATTTTGTCCTTTCAAAGGCGGTAAAATCTCAAAAGAAAACAATGGTTTTCCGTTGGCGTTTTCTATATGTTGTGTTACTTTCATTTTTTATATGTTTATGGTTTTTAGTTAATTGTTTATGGTTGCAGAACTACAAACAATAAACTATAAACTTTCTTAATCTGCTATATTCGGTGCAAGCCATTTGGTTGCTACTTCTGTTGAAATGCCTCTTCGTTTTGCATAATCAATAACTTGATCTTCTTTTATTTTTCCTAGTCCAAAATATTTACTTTCTGGATTGGCAAAATAATATCCCGAAACCGATGCAGCTGGCCACATTGCCATACTTTCGGTTAAGGTTACTCCTATTTCTTGGTCTACATTTAATAATTTCCAAATGGTTGGTTTCTCCAAATGATCTGGACAAGCAGGATAACCTGGCGCTGGACGAATGCCTTTGTATTCTTCATCGATCAAATCTTGATTACTCAAATTTTCATCAGAAGCATATCCCCAAATTTCTTTACGAACTTTCAAATGCAAATATTCTGCAAAAGCTTCGGCCAATCTATCACCAAGCGCTTTTACCAAAATGGAATTGTAATCATCTAATTGTTTTTCAAATTCAGATGCTTTTTCATCAACACCAAAACCTGTGGTTACACAGAAACATCCTATATAATCTTGTTTTTCTGAATCTTTTGGCGCAATAAAATCTGCTAATGCAATGTTTGGTGCGCCAGCAGTTTTCTGAGATTGTTGTCTTAAAGTCAGAAAAGTTGCGACTTGCGAGTTACGAGTTTCGGGTTCTGTATAAACCGCTATGTCATCATCATTAATTGTATTTGCTGGAAAAATTCCGAGAATTCCTTTTGCTGTTAACCATTTTTCTGAAACTATTTGTTGTAACATTTTTTGAGCATCTTCAAATAAATGAGTGGCTTGTTCGCCTACAACCTCATCACTCAAAATCGCTGGATATTTACCATACAATTCCCATGATTGAAAAAACGGTGTCCAATCGATGAAATCTACCAATTCTGAAAGTTCTACTTCTATGGTTTTTGTTCCAATAAAATTTGGTTTTGCTGGATTAAAATTATCCCAATTTAATTGCAATTTATTTTTTTTTGCTTCTTCAATGGAAAGATAATTTTTGTCACGACTTCTAGTTAAATAACCTTCACGAAGTTTATCGTATTCTTCTCTAATGTTTTTAGAATATTCAACTTTAGTTTCTGCTTGCAACAAGTTACTTGCAACAGTCACGGCACGAGAAGCATCGTTAACATGAACAACAGTTTCTTTATATTCTGGAGCAATTTTTACAGCTGTGTGGGCGCGCGAAGTTGTGGCGCCACCAATCATTATTGGAATTTTGATGTTTAATTTATCCAACTCTTTTGCCAAATAAACCATTTCGTCTAATGATGGCGTAATCAATCCGCTCAATCCAATAATATCTACATTATGTTCAATGGCAGCTTGAATGATTTTTTCTGGCTGAACCATTACTCCTAAATCGATGATTTCAAAGTTATTACAACCTAAAACTACTGCTACAATATTTTTTCCAATATCGTGCACATCACCTTTAACAGTTGCCATCAAGACTTTTCCTGCTGAAGATGATTTTCCATCTTTTTGTGCTTCGATAAATGGAAGTAAATAAGCAACGGCTTTCTTCATAACACGAGCTGATTTAACTACTTGAGGTAAAAACATTTTTCCGCTTCCGAATAAATCACCCACCACATTCATTCCTGCCATTAAATTGATTTCGATTACATCAATAGCTTTTTCTGAACTTGCTCTTGCTTCTTCAACATCAATTTCTATAAATTCATCTATTCCTTTTACTAAAGAATGTGTCAATCTTTCTTGAACAGAACCATTTCGCCATTCTTGAATTGCTTTTTCATTTGTTTTGAAATCGCCTTTGAAGCTTTCTGCTAAATCTAATAATCTTTCTGTTGCATCTTCTCTTCTGTTCAGCAAAACATCTTCTACATGTTCTAATAAAATTGGATCGATTTCATCGTAAATCTCTAGCATTTCAGGATTTACAATTCCCATAGTCATACCGTTTTTGATGGCGTGATAAAGAAAAGCCGAATGCATTGCTTCACGAACTTTATCATTTCCACGAAACGAAAATGAAACATTACTCACACCACCGGAAATGTTGGCATAAGGAAGATTTTCACGAATCCATTTAGTGGCTCTGAAAAAATCTAAAGCATTCAATTTATGCTCGTCCATTCCTGTTGCGACAGGGAAAATATTTGGGTCAAAAATGATATCTTCTGCCGGAAAATGCACTTCATCGACTAAAATATCATAACTTCTTTTGCAAATTTCGATACGTCTTTCATAGGTATCAGCTTGACCATCTTCATCGAATGCCATTACGATTACTGCTGCTCCGTATCTTTTTATCAATTTGGCATGATGCACAAAAACTTCTTTTCCTTCTTTTAAAGAAATCGAATTGACAACACCTTTTCCTTGAATGACTTTTAATCCAGCTTCGATGATTTCCCATTTGGAACTATCAATCATTACTGGAACTCTTGCAATATCGGGTTCGGCTGCGATTAGATTTAAGAATTTGGTCATGGCATAAACGCCATCCAGCATTCCTTCATCCATGTTGACATCGATAATTTGTGCTCCACCTTCTACCTGATTTCTTGCGATATCTAGTGCTTCTTCGTATTTTTCTTCTTTTATTAATCGAAGAAATTTACGTGAACCAGTAACATTAGTTCGTTCTCCAACATTAACAAAATTGGTTTCGGGAGTTACGATTAAAGGTTCAAGACCTGATAATTTTAGATATTTATTTTTTACTTCCGTCATTATATTGTTTCTAAAATTTGTCTTGGTTTAAATTCTTTGGCAACATCGGCAATTGCTTTGATATGCTCTGGAGTTGTTCCACAGCAACCGCCAATTATATTTACTAAATTATCTTTAAGATATTCTCTAATTAAGGCTTGCATTTCTGTTGGTGTTTGATCGTACTGACCAAAAGCATTAGGCAAACCTGCGTTTGGATGTGCCGAAATATTTAATTGCGTATTCATTGCCAAACGCTGTAAATAGGGTTTTAATTGATCTGCTCCAAGTGCACAATTGAATCCGATACTTAATAACGGAATATGTGAAATTGATATTAAAAATGCTTCAACGGTTTGTCCTGAAAGTGTTCTACCCGAAGCATCTGTAATGGTTCCAGAAACCATAACAGGAATATCTATATTTCTTTCTTCTTTCACTTCTTCAATGGCAAAAAGTGCTGCTTTGGCGTTCAAGGTATCGAAAATGGTTTCTACTAATAAAACATCACAACCGCCATCAATTAAAGCTTCAACTTGTTGACGATAGGCTATTTTCAAATCGTCGAAAGTTACTGCTCTATAACCTGGATCGTTTACATCTGGACTCATTGATGCTGTTCTGTTTGTTGGACCGATGGAACCTGCTACAAACCTTGGTCTGTCGGTGAATTCATCGGCAACTTGACGCGCAATTTTAGCCGATTCGTAATTTAATTCGTATACTAAATCTTCCAAATGGTAATCAGCCATTCCGATTGTTGTTCCAGAAAATGTGTTGGTTTCAACTATGTCGGCTCCAGCTTGAAAATATTGACGATGAACCTCCATGACGGCTTGGGGTTGCGTGATGGAAAGCAAATCGTTGTTTCCTTTTAATGGATATGGAAAATCCTTGAAACGTTCTCCACGAAAATCTTCTTCAGAAAAATTGTTGCGTTGTAACATTGTTCCCATAGCGCCATCGAGAACTAGAATTCTTTCTTGAATTGCTTGTTGTATTTTTGACATATAAATAGCACAACTTTTAAGGTTGCTGTTGTTTAATTATATGTTATCTGGAAAGTGAGAAGGAATTCTCGTGGTTATCTGTTCTTTAGTTAATCTGTTATACAGACACTGAAATAAATTCAGTATAAAGATAGAATGTAGCACCTTCTACGTTGTAGGGTTGCTAAGCTTTCGTCGAGTCTAATCTCTCCAGCTTTCGTGATAACAATCAATAAGTTCATGAACACTGCAAAGTAATGACATAGAAATTAGAATTACAAAAAAAAAATATAATATGTTTAAAAATATTACGATAACGATGTAATTCCATAAAATAAAAAAAGGAGCTTTACAGCTCCTTCAATAAACATTAAAAATGTTTATTATTTTTTTATGATTTTTGATGTTCCAACACCTAAATCTGATTGTACTCTTACGAAGTATACACCAGAATTTAAATCTGAAACATTAACTTGGATAGCATCTGTTGATGAACCATTAACTTGATTAACGATTCTTCCGTTGATATCTAAAACTTCAACTTTTTCAATTGCAACTCCATTTTTAGTACTTAATGTAAATACATCGCTTACTGGGTTTGGTTGAATTGCAAAGTTACCAGCGAAGAAATCTTGATTATTTGCCAATGGTCTTGTTACAGCAAAATCATCAATTCCAATGTAATTAGAATTAGCACCTGAAGGACCACCTCCTGTCACAAAATATCTGAATGCAATTCTACAATCAACAACACCAGTTAAACCAGTAACAGTATAGGAAAATTCAGTCCATGTTTCTGGATATTCACCAGCAATTAAACCAGCATTAACTGATAAAGCTAATGTAGTATAATCACCTACTGTAGTAGTAGTAGCTGGATCAGCAGAAAAAGCACCATTTGTACTTAATCTTAATTCCAATCTATCTGCCCATGTACTTGCTGTAGCTGTTCTAGTATAAAAAGAGATTACGTCTCCATTTTGAATTGAAATAGATGGTGTTATCAACCAAGTACTAATAGTATTCGTACCAGTTGTACTGTTAAAATTAGCTCCAATATAAGCATTTGCGCCACCACTATATGCTGGGAATGTAGTTGCTCCGTTTCCTTGAAACCATGTCGTAGTTCCTACAACTGTACTTTTATTTAGTAAAGTCCAACCTGCAGGCTCAAGAGTTGTAATATCATCAAAAGTATTTGATGTTAATACTTGTGCATTAGTTGAAAATGCAGCAAAAATTAATGAAATAGAAAGTAATAGTTTTTTCATAAGATACATTTTTAGAGTTTATTAAACACAAATATATAAAAAAAACATTTAAAATAGTTTTTTACTTAAAAACTTTTCTAAATTTGCACCACAAATAAATGAGGAAAAATTTGAACTGATTGCAACCTCGTAAAAAAATGCTAAAGCAGAACACCTTCTTTAGCTTTTACTTGCAATTTTTCTTTTTTTCTTCACAAAAATTAATTTTAAAATAAATTATATTATGGCTTATTTATTTACGTCAGAGTCAGTAAGTGAAGGACATCCAGACAAAGTTGCTGATCAAATTAGCGATGCATTAATTGACAACTTTTTAGCATTTGATGCAGAATCTAAAGTAGCATGTGAAACTTTAGTTACTACTGGACAAGTAATTCTTGCTGGAGAAGTAAAATCAGACACTTATTTAGATGTGCAAACTATTGCTAGAGATGTAATCAAAAAAATTGGTTACACTAAAAGCGAATACATGTTTGAAGCAAATTCTTGTGGCGTTTTATCTGCAATTCATGAGCAATCAGCAGACATTAATCAAGGAGTTGATAGAGCAAGTAAAGAAGAGCAAGGTGCTGGTGACCAAGGAATGATGTTTGGTTATGCAACTAATGAAACTGAAAACTATATGCCATTAGCTTTGGATATTGCACACGCTTTATTGATTGAATTGGCAAATATTAGAAGAGAAAATTCTGAGATTACTTATTTACGTCCTGATGCAAAATCGCAAGTAACTTTAGAATATTCTGACGATAATAAACCACAAAGAATTGATGCTATCGTAATTTCTACACAGCATGATGATTTTGCTGATGAGGCTACTATGTTGGCTAAAATTAAAAGTGATTTAATTTCAATTTTGATTCCAAGAATTAAAGCTAAATATCCTCAATATGCACACTTCTTTAATGATGAAATTACTTACCACATTAATCCAACTGGAAAATTCGTAATTGGTGGACCTCACGGAGATACTGGTTTGACTGGAAGAAAGATTATTGTGGACACTTATGGTGGAAAAGGAGCTCATGGTGGTGGAGCATTTTCTGGAAAAGACCCAAGTAAAGTGGACCGTTCTGCTGCTTATGCAACAAGACATATAGCTAAAAACTTAGTTGCTGCTGGATTATGTGATGAAGTATTAGTTCAAGTTTCTTACGCGATTGGAGTTGCAAAACCTACTTCTATTAACGTTAATACTTATGGAACTTCAAAAGTAAACATGACTGATGGAGAAGTTAGTAAAATTGTAGAAGGAATTTTTGATATGCGTCCTTACTTCATTGAGCAACGTTTGAAATTGAGAAACCCAATCTATAGCGAAACTGCTGCTTATGGTCACATGGGAAGAAAATCTGAAACGGTAACTAAAACATTTAAATTACCAAACGGTGAAGCCAAAACTGTTACAGTAGAATTATTTACTTGGGAAAAATTAGATTTTGTAGATCAAGTAAAAGCTGCATTTGGATTGTAATGATTTCAAAACAAATTATAAAAAAACCTGACTATTTCTAGTCAGGTTTTTTTATAATTTACAAATTGATTTACAAATTATACTTCAAAGTAAAAATTAAATATCTTGGTTGAACTGTATATTGAGATGTTCTTGTTGAGAATTGAGAAAAACTATCGTCGTTTAAAGATTTTGTATTCAAAATATTAGTCGCTGCAATTTTATATTCCCATTTACTATCTTTTGTTTTTTGATAAATTAAACTAGCTGATAGAAAATCGTATTCGTTTTCGACTGTTTTATTTTTATTATAATAATGATAAAATTCATACTCTGAAACAAAAGAAAAACTCTTCAAGAAATAATAATCCAATCTAACAAAAGGCTTATCTGTATAGAATTTAGAATTATTATAGTCATTTACTGTATAAGAATAACCAAGTTCAATATTTGGTGCATTTTTATAATTTGTTGAGGCTGTTAGCGTATGAACTTGAGTAAAACTATCTGCACCAGCAAAAACTCCGTTTTGCTCATTATTAAACTTTGACCAATTTAATCTAGTATTGAAAGATGCTTTATAATTTTTTAAGAAAGAACGACCATAACTACCAAAACCCGATAGCGTTTCCTCAGCAAAATCTGAATTAAATGGTACTGAAGATTGATTTACTCCTGTAATAATTGCTCTAGATTTTACTGCATCTATTGTTCTCGTGTAATTAATAAAACCTGTAATATTTTCAAAGTTAAACATATTATATTTAAAATAACGCAGCGAATGTGTTTGTTGAGTAGCATTTTCAAGTGTTCTGCTTCCTCTAGACAAACTATTATATCCATTAAAAACAAAACCTTCAGCTAGTTTATTAATGTCAGTAAAGCTGTTTGTCATAGCGTAGTTATACGTCAATGTTTCTGCCTTTTTAATTTGATATAATGCAAGGAAATCTGGTAATACTCTAAAGAAATTTTGAGAAAAATCTGTACCTAATTGACTGTTTGTCATATTATAGGCATGCAAACTTACACCTGGTGTGAAGGTGAATTTCCCAGTTAAAATTTTGTAATGTAATCCTAAGAAAGCGTCATTAAAATTATAATTTACTCTATTGGTATTACTTGCATCTGTCAAATTGTTTTTGGTTCCGTTGTCTAACATTTGGTAGATTGAAGAATCAAAACTTTGGTAAGAATAAGTATTTCCTAAAGTCACATTAATGTTACTTTTTGGAGTCAACATGTAGTAATAATCTAATTTTGTATCTAATTTACTGGTCTTAACAAAACGTGTTTGATTAATATCATTTCTATTTTGACCTGCTACATAACCTGCAAAACCAAAAGGTTGTGATTGTAAATTAGCATTATAAAAAGGATCTTCATCTTGATATAAATGCTGCATTTCTAGAGCAAAAATATTTTTATCATTATGTGTGTAATAAAAACTCAAGTTTTGATTAACTGATTTTGGATCTTGTTTTTTAGCAGTTAATATATTTTCTGTGTTTGAAGTATTACTAACTATTGATTCTCTTAACAAAGAATTGTCTTCATCTTGCTTAGAAAATTTTGCTAAAACATCATAATCAAACTGAAATCTTGCGCTTGGCTTATAACTAGAACTCAATTTGAATAAACCTAAATTACTTTTTTGATGCGCTATTTCATTTCTATTTTCTGTTGAAGCAACATTAGAAGAATTTGGCTGAAGAAAATTAGTTTGTGTCTTTGTTTCTAAATCGGTTATTGAAGAAGAAAGAATTCCAAAACCACTTAGTGTCCATTTTTTAGTTGGATTATAAGAAAAATTCGTTGCACCAAATTGTGTTTCAATTTCTTTAGCACGATTGTTTCTCATCATTGAAATTCCTAAATCATTGGATGCTACATTAAAATTAGATCCTCCTTTTGCCATCATACTTCTAAAACCACCTGTGAATTTGAAATAATCTTGAATAGTCAATGGCAACTCTCCAATATTATTGAAGTTAGAAATTAAATTAATGCTGTATTTTGGATTATAGTAAAACAACTTCGGATTTATAAAATAACGATCATAGTTATTATCATCGGCTGTTCCACCACCAGCGGTCATATCACCAAACCAAAAGTTTTTCTTTCCGTCTTTAAGTTTAATGTTCATTGCTAAATTATCCTGATTATTCTCAACACCTTTTAGTATTGAATTTTCATTATAATTTCTTAAAACTTGAACTTTATCAATTGCATCTGCTGGAATGTTTTTTACTCCTAGTTTGGTATCACCATCAAAAAAGTCCTTACCTTCCACCATCAATTTGGTTACTTTTTTCCCTTCAACCTCAACCTCTCCATCTGCATTTACCTCTACTCCGGGTAATTTTTTTAAAACATCTTCAAGTTTTCTTTCAGTACCCGATTTAAATGAATCTGCGTTATAAACTATGGTATCACCTTTTATTGAAACTGGCATTTCACGAACAATTTCAACACCATCTAATTGGATTCCACCTGGCTCCATTGAAATGTTTTGTGTAATATTTTCTGTTTTGGTCTCAACCGTGATTTGTTTGTTCTCCATCCCAATGTAACTCAACTTGACTAAGTAAGTAGTGTTGGGTTTTAAATTTAAAACAAATTTTCCTTTGTCATTGGTTATGGCATAGGCATCCATTCCTTTGGTTGCTTGATTAACAGCCATAATATTAGCCATTTCAAGTGGTGTTTTTCCAGATTCTAAAATAACACCTTCAAATCGGATAGTTTGAGAAAAACTTACAGCACTTAATAAAAAAATTCCAAGAAATAATAATTTATTCATTTTTATATTTAATTGATGAAACAAATATGACTAAATAATAGGAGAAATGTTACCAAATTAGTGTTAAATGTTAACATTTTTAATTCATTTTTATTTCGATAACTCCATCTTTATTCATCATACTCTTGACTTTTTCTTCCTCAATTTCTTTGAATTGCTTTTGATTTACTTTTTTTCCATTTGTTGGTTCCTTTATTTCAACTTTCTTCTCTGGGTTGAGAATTATTTTTGCGCACAAAAGGCTTGTAGTTCCATCATGCAATTCTAAAATTAGTCCAGGCAATCCCCAATATTTATCCGGTCCATTTGAAATAGGAATTTCAGTTGTGTACCAAGCTTCAACTATTTGCTCTTTTGGTTCAGACATTTGAATAAAACTTGTTTTACCTTCATTCTTTTTCGCCTTAAATTCTTCATATTCTTTTTTATCTTTTTCAGAAACTGGGATTAAAAGTTGCGCTTTAGAACACGTATAGTTTCCTATTTTCTTTTCTTCATTTATAAACTCCCATTTGAAAGCTTCTAGAGAATCTTTAACTAAAAATTCTTTTCCAAATAGGTCTTTTTCTTCTGAAAAATAATTGTTTTTTAAATTTTTATACAATTTTGAACCAACTTGACCGCCAAATGAAACTTGAATTTGTCTTCCATCGACTGGTTTTGGTTTATCTAATTTTTCTTCTTGCCTGTAAGTTGACTCAAAATTTTTAAATTCAAGTACATACGTTTTTTCAAATGCTTTTGATAGTTCTTCTTTCATCTCTTTTTGCTGTGCTTCTGTCATATTTGGACTTGAAAAGTTAAAATCACCCATTTGAGTTTTGGAAAAATAATAAGCAACTCCCTGAAAATTTTGTGAATAACCATACTCAACAACGCACAAAAACAATAAACCATAAATTAAATTTTTCATACTATTATATTTTAAAATTACTATGACAAATAAAATCAACTTAGTTTTAACCAATAGTAAATCTATGTTAACGTATGTTAATACCGATTTTGACACTTAAAAACTTGTTATTTTTGATTTATGAAACTAAATAAAAAGAAAATATTATTATTCATCACACTGATAATTTTTGGCACTATTGGTCTTCAAGGATATTGGAATTATAAAAATTTTAATTCTAATAAACTTAGATTAAAAAATGAGATTCAAATAGCATATGATAAAGCATTGGAACTTTATTTTAATGAAGAATCGAAAAACACATTGCTAAATATTTTTAGTAACGATTCAACTGTAACTACTAATGATATTATAAACAATTTTGACTTCAAAAAAAATATAAAAACAATCAATGATACTGTAATTAAATTTCAACAAAGGACTCTTAAAAACACTAAATTAGAGAAAATAGATATAAAAAACATTAAATCAATAACTGTTTTAAAGGGTAAAAAAGACATTGAAAATATTAATGGTATTGAAAATTTTCCAAATAGAATAACGATATCAATAGTTCAAGATAGTTTGAATTATAAAAAATTAGATTCTATCTTTAAAATCGAATTAAACAGGAAAGAAATATCGCTAAAATATTGTTTTGAACATTATAAAAATGATTCTTTAATACATAAATATAAAGAAGAAAATGAAAAACTACCCTTCAAAGTAACACCAAAATCAAGCTATTTCAATCCTTTTGAAAGACTAAATTTAAAATATAATTACACTAATACACTACTAATAAAAAGAATGGGAAGTGAATTAATTTTATCCCTCGTTTTTGCATTAGCAGTTATTGGTTGTCTGTTTTTTCTTCTTCATATTATTCAACGGCAAAAGAAAATAGATGAAATAAAAAATGACTTTATTAGTAACATAACCCATGAATTTAAAACCCCAATTACTACAATTGGCTCTGCTCTTGAAGGAATGAGTAATTTTAATCCTACAAATGACGCAGAAAAAAACAAAAAATATATTTCTATTTCTAAAAACCAACTAAACAAATTAGAGACAATGGTTGAAAAAATATTAGAAACAGCTTCACTTAAAACTGAAAAAATGAATCTATTTGTAGAGCCGATTGATTTAAATGTGCTTCTAAAAACAGTTCAAGAAAAACATCAATTATTAACGGACAAAAAAATTAATCTTATTTCTAATGAATCTGAAAAAATTATTGAAGGTGATGCATTTCATTTAGAGAATGCTTTTTCTAATTTAATTGATAACGCAATAAAGTATGGTGGAAATACAATAACAATTTCAATTAATAAAGTCAATGATAAAATTACAATCGATATAAAAGATAATGGAAAAGGAATAAACAAAAAAGAAGAAAAAGCAATTTTTGAAAAATTTTATAGAATTCCAAAAGGCAATTTACATGATGTAAAAGGATATGGAATTGGTTTATTTTACAGTAAAAGTATTATCGAAAAACACCAAGGAACTTTGGAATTAATTCAATCTACTGAAACTATATTTAGAAGTGTTTTTTATTCTGTTAACTCAATAAATGAAAAATGAAAAATCATATAAAAATATTACTAGCAGAAGATGAAATTTCACTTGGAACAATTATAAAAGATAGTTTAGAAAGTAGAGAGTTCAAAGTTACATTTTGTGAAAATGGAGAAAATGCACTCGAAGAATTCAAAAAATCAGATTTTGATGCTTTAGTATTTGATGTTATGATGCCAAAAAAGGATGGATTTACACTTGCTAAAGAAATAAGGTTGCTTAATAAAAACATCCCAATACTTTTTTTATCTGCCAAAACACAAACACAAGATATTGTTGAAGGATTTAGAATTGGATGTAATGATTACATAAAAAAACCTTTCAGTATGGAGGAATTAATTGTTAGAATTATCGCCTTAATTGAAAGAAAATCAAATCTTACACTAGAGAAAAAACACCACATTGGAACCTATGTTTTTGATACAGATTCTCAAGTTTTATCTCATGAAAAAGTGACTTATAAACTAACACACAAAGAAGCTATTTTATTAGAATTTCTTTCACAAAATAAAGGTGAGATAATTGATCGTAGTACTATTTTAAATACTTTATGGAAAAGTGATGATTTCTTCAGTGGTAGAAGTCTAGATGTTTTTATAACCAAACTTAGAAAAAAATTAATCCTCGACTCCTCTATTGAAATCATAAATCTCAGAGGTCGAGGATATAAATTGATTTGTTAAAAATTATCTTCCCATTCTCATTTGCATTCCACCTCTTCCTTGACCTTGATTCATTTCCATCATCTCTTCCATTTTTTTAGTTACAATATCATCATATTCCTTTTGTGTAACTACTTTACCATTATTAGGTGCTTTTATTTCTGTTTTTTCTTTAGGATTGATAACAATCTTAGAACATAAAATTGTTGTTTTTCCGTCATTTACTTCAAGAATTAAACCAGGTAAACCCCAATATCCTTCTGGACCTTGATTTACTGGAATGTCCATGGTGTACCATGCAGTAATTGTTATTTCTTTTGGCAAATCTACCTCATCAAAAAAACTTGTTTTCTTTTCTTTTTTATCTTCTATTTTGGCTTCAACATTTTTCTCCTCTTCTTTTTTAGCTTCTTCTTCTTTTTTCTTCGCTTCTTCTTCTTTCTTAGGTCTAAAATTTCTGAAATCAGTTTTACTTGCAGGAATTACTGCTGTTGCTTTGTAACACATATAACCGCCAATTTCTCTAGTTTCACCTTCCATTTTCCAGTTATAATTTCTCAAAGTATCTTTTACAAGAAACTCTTTCCCCATAAATTCTTTATCAACTGTAAACGTTTTTTCTTTTGCATTTTTGTAGTAAGTGCCACCGCCACCCATCATAGATGACATCATTCTAAAACCTCCTTGACCTTGACCTGGCGCATCTAACTTTTCTTCTTCTTTATAAATAGATGATGTTTTATCAAAGTTTAGAATAAATGTTTTTTCAAACATCTTCTTCATTCGTTCTTCAATCATTTTTTGCATTTCAGGAGTAATATCTTTATTTCCAGACATTCTCGACTTGAAATCGGCTGTACTTGTTTTAGATTCGTAAACAGCCATCCCTTGAAAATCTTTTTGAGCATTAGATGCAATAAAAACTAATAAAAGTGCTAAAGTGAACGTTATTTTTTTCATTTGAAATATCTTAATTATTTGACGTAACAAATATGACGATTGAATTTGTGTTTTGTTACCAAAGATTTGTTAAATATTTTTATAAGACTTTCAATATTTCAAATAGTTTAATGTAATTTAGCATCACGATGAAAAGAATGTTTTGCTTCCTACTTTTATTATTGGTTACTAATAGCTATTCACAAAATGAAAAGCTAACTGTAACAAGATTAGATTCCATAACAATAACTGCTGATGCTTTTGTTGGATTTGACGGATTTAATAATTGTATTTATTTTAAAAACAATGTTTTATATAAAAAAATAGATTCTTCAATTTTACAATATCAAAATCTTGGTATGGGAAAAATAACCAAAGTTGATATTACAAATCCGCTTAAAATTATTATTCTTTACGAAGAATTTAATGCTGTAATTGTGTTAGATAATCAATTGAATGAAATACAAAAAATTGAGTTTTCAAGGTTAGAAACACCTGTTTTAGCAACTGCAATCGGTATCTCTGGACAAAATAAATTATGGGTTTTTAATAATTTGAATCAGCAAATAGGATTGTATGATTTGAATTCAAATACTTATGAAAACAAAAGCATTCCTTTAAATGAAAGCATTACATACTACCAAACAGATTTCAATTATTTTCAATGGATTGACAAGCAAAATCAATGGTTCACGTCAACTATTTTTGGCAGAATTGTTAGCAATGGAAAAGTTGAAGTAACTAATGATTTACAATTACTTCCTCAAAACAAAATACTTTTTTCTAAAGATAACAAGTTGTTTCTAAGAGATCGTAACATCAACAAATTGTATGAAATTGAAATTGTTGAGAAATCGTTTAAAAATTTTTATTACAAAGAACAAATTTTATCTATTTTTACCGACCAAGGAATTACAAATTATAAAATTACAATACCATAATGCATATAGCAGTAGCAGGAAATATAGGTGCAGGAAAAACAACATTAACTCGTTTTTTGGCAAAACATTTTAAATGGGAACCTCATTTTGAAGATGTAGTTGACAATCCGTATTTGGATGATTTTTATCATCAGATGGAACGTTGGTCGTTTAACTTACAGATTTACTTTTTAAATAGTCGTTTTAGACAAGTTTTGCAAATTCGTGAAAGTGGTAAAAAAATCATTCAAGACAGAACGATTTATGAAGATGCGCATATTTTTGCTCCCAATCTTCATGCTATGGGATTGATGACCAATCGTGATTTTGAAAACTATTCTTCCTTATTTGAATTAATGGAAAGTCTTGTGGAAGCTCCAGATTTGTTAATTTATTTGAGAAGTTCTATTCCAAATCTTGTTGGTCAAATTCACAAAAGAGGTCGTGAATATGAAAACACCATTTCGATTGACTATTTAAGTAGATTGAATGAAAGATATGAAGCTTGGATTACAACTTACAATAAAGGAAAATTATTAATCATTGATGTTGATGATATTGATTTCGTAAATAACCCAGAAGATCTAGGAATGATTATCAACAGAATCGATGCCGAAATAAATGGTTTATTCTAATATACAAAGCACCTCAATTGAGGTGCTTTTTTTATTCATTCAACATATCAAATAAAGAAACCATCTTTATGTTTACTGATGGTTTATCAGTCTTAATGATTTTGGGAATTCCTGGCAATAAATCAAAATAGTTTTCTTTAAAAAAACTATCATTGGATTGTAAATACAAATTTTTAACTAGCGTATTTGCTTTAAGTTCAATTAATGTTTCGCCTACAATTTTCATTTCAATAGTTGGCTTTTCTAGTTGTAGTTCTTTTGGTTTAACAAAATAATGATAGGCAACGGTTGTCTTATTGTTGCATATAAATTCTAATTGTAATACCGTTTTTTCTTTAGCAAATTTTGGTAATTCAGTAAAAAGAATATCCATACAACTTGTATTTTTTTCAGTATTAAGTGTGCATTCTTTTGAAGCCGTCCAAAGTTCTTTTCCAGAAAAATCAATTAACTTAGCATTTAATGTTCCTTTTTGTATTTCAAGGTTATCATTACAACCAACAACTGAAAGTCCATAAGTATTTTCTGCTACAACTAAAAGTGTTGGTGCAAAACTTTCCTTTACTTGGTAATGGGAAGCTTTCCAATTTCCATAATAATCTAAAGTACTCCACGAAGTTACTGGCCAACAATCATTCAATTGCCAATACAAAGAACCCATGCAATAAGGTTTTGCAAGTCGATGGGCTTCTATAGCGATTTTCATTCCGTAAGCTTGCAAAATTCGCGATACATAATTGTATTTTTCTAAAGATTTTGGAACCAGAAAATCGCGCGCCATATATTCATTTATGGTTTCAAAACCTGTAGGATGCTTTTGATGGTTTTTAAAGGCTTCCGAAGTAAAATTCAAGTCTTCTTTTTGGGTGACTTTTTGTAATGTTTCTAAATTTGGCATTCCTTGAAAACCATATTCACTCATAAAACGACCTACTTTATTTTTGTATACTTCAAAAGGTTCTTTTCCCCACCAAACACCCCAATAATGAGAATCTCCTTGAGTCAAACTCTCTTTTTTACCCCAACCAATTGATGGTGATGAAGGCCAATATCGATTCTCTTTTTTGGACAATAAACTATCTAAAGTTTTCGGAATTAATTGATGAAATAGTTTTTCATAATCGTTCCAAATTTGAATGGAATCTTGCTTTGAATACTTGAATTGTTTTTGCCAACCCCAATTTTTCCAGCCTTCGTCATTCTCATTATTACCACACCATAGTGCAATACTTGGATGGTTTTGCAAACGAGTTACATTGTCGATTACTTCATTTTTTACATTATCAAGAAATTCCTCATCTCCAGGATACATGGCGCATGCAAACATAAAGTCTTGCCAAACCAAAATTCCGTTTTTATCACATTCATCATAAAAAGTATCTTCTGCATAAACGCCTCCACCCCAAACTCTCAGCATGTTCATATTAGCATCAACAGCGTTTTGTACAATCTCTTTGTATGTAGAATTTGTTGCACTTGGTAAAAAACTATCCGGCGAAATATAGTTAGCACCTTTCATGAAAACTGGTTTCCCATTTAATTTGAAATAAAAACTTTTACCTATGCTGTCTTTTTCTTGAATTAATTCAATAGTTCTTAGTCCGATATTAATTTTTTTGAAAGATAATTGCTCTTCATTTTTAAATAAACTAATTTCAAATGGATAGAGATTTGCCTTTCCTAAACCATTCGTCCACCAAAGTTTTGGATTTTTAATTTCATAAGGAAAATCTATAACGTTGATTCCTTTTTTTAACTCAAATACCTTTTGAACACCATTAATATTTAAATCATAATTTCCAGAAAGTTGAGCATTTACAGTTACTTTAAAATTCAATTTTGCAATAACTTCATTTAATTCTTCTTGTTCATATTTTACATTTTCTATTGTGGCATTATTCCAAAAAAGAAGTTTTATTGGTCTATAAATTCCAGATGTTACAAATCTTGGTCCCCAATCCCAACCGAAATGATATTGAGCTTTTCTTGAAAAAATTCGCTCTTTTTCTGGTAAAGTATAAGGTAACTTTTGAGCTTCTGCTTTACCAATTTCAACAGCAGATTTGAAAACAACTTTTAGATTATTTTTACCGACTTTTAAATTATTTTTCACATCAACTTTCCTTGTGCGAAACATGTTGTTTGCCTCTAAAATTTTTTTATTATTCAAAAAAACTTCGGCATAAGTATCTAATCCTTCAAATTGCAAAATAGTGTTTTGATTCTTTAATTCTTCTTTTGAAATTTTAAAACTTGTTTGATATTCCCAGGTTTCATTTTCAATCCACTGCAAGTCTTTTTCGTTGTTTCCGAAGAAAGGATTTGGGATAATTTTATTGTTGTATAAATCGGTGTGAACTGTCCCAGGAACTTTCGCAGGAAGCCAATTGGAATCTGATATTTTTTTGAAACTCCAATTTTCAGAATTCAAATTTCGTTCAGAATTTTGCGACCATAAAATTAATGGTAACAAGATTAGAATTAAAAATTTAAATTGACGCTTCATTCCTTTAAATTATTTTTCAAATTGAAAATTTCTTCTGGATTTGCAATTTGACTTCCATCAATAATAGCTGAAGAATGATAAAAAGTAGCTTGTGTTACTTTTTGTATATGATTGATATTTGTTGAACGCAATCCTCCACCAGGCATAATTGTAATTCTATTTTGCGCTTGAAGAACTAACTTTTTTAGAACATCAATTCCATCCATAACATTGGAATGCGTTCCTGATGTTAAAATAGTAGAAAAACCACAAGAAATGACATCTTCTAAAGCTTGTTCAAAATCGGAAGCCTTATCAAAAGCCCGATGAAATGTACATGGAAATGGTTTAGCTAGATTTACTAATTCGGTGTTTCTTTCGATATCAATTTTATTATTTTCATCTAAAATCCCAAAAACAAAACCATTCACTTTTAGTGATTTGAATTGCAAAATATTCAGTTTCATTTGAGCAAATTCTTCGTTGGAATAAACAAAATTTCCGCCTCGTGGTCGAATCATTACAAACAAATCTGAAGATAAAAATTTCCTTGTATTTATAACATCCATTGGGTTTGGAGTAGTTCCGCCAACCTCAATCCTGTCACACAATTCTATCCTATCTGCTCCATTTTCATTAGCAATTTGAGCCGATTCAACATTAAAACAAGCAATTTCTAATTTGTTCATTACTTTAAATAATAAGCAGCATCAATTAATTTATTTCCAGAATTATCATTAACCGCATAATTAAATCCACTTTGAATACAATAAGAACCATATTGCCCTTTTTTATTTAAAGCAATAAAACCTACTTGAATATCTTTGAGTTCTTTTCCTCGATTTTTAGTCAATTTTACAATTCTAGCCACAGCTTCTTCACAAGCTTTTTGTGGTGACTTTCCTTGACGCATCAATTCTACTACAAGATGACAACCTGTAATTCTTATCACTTCTTCTCCGTGACCTGTAGCCGTTGCTGCACCGATTTCGTTATCTACATATAATCCTGCGCCAATAATTGGTGAATCTCCAACTCTTCCGTGCATTTTAAATGCCATTCCGCTTGTGGTACATGCTCCAGATAAATTTCCATGACTATCAAGTGCAATCATTCCAATAGTATCGTGATTTTCGATGTTTGCTTTCGGTAAATACTCACTTGTTTTAAGCCATTCTTTCCATTCTTTTTCTGATGCTTCTACTAACAAATTTTCTTTTTTGAATCCTTGAGAAAGAGCAAATTGTAAGGCGCCATCACCTACTAACATTACGTGTGGTGTTTTTTCCATAACTGCTCTAGCTACAGAAATTGGATGTTTAATGTGTTCTAAACAAGCAACCGAACCAATATTTGAAAATTCGTCCATTATGCATGAATCTAGTGTCACTCTTCCATCTCTGTCTGGTCTTCCTCCATAGCCAACACTTCTTTCGTTTGGATCGCCTTCAGGAATTTTCACTCCAGCTTCAACAGCATCTAAAGCTCTTCCATTATTTTTTAGGATTTCCCATGCGGCTCCATTGGCTTGAACTCCGAAATTCCATGTCGAAATGACTATTGGTTTATTTATTTTTCCTTCATCGAATAAAACCTCATCTTCTTTTGATTTAAACGAATTCAAAGCAATGGCTACCGAACCAATTGCAGCAGTTTTTATAAAATTTCTACGATTTGCCATACTTATATTTTTTATTCTACTCCAATTTCATCAATAAACAACCATGCATTTGAACCTGCGCCTGGATTTCCTTCCGGAATTTTACCCAGATTTGAAGCAACTACTTTAATGAATTTTGCTTTTTTGGAATTTACTTCAATAGTAATTTCTCCTCTTTTTTCAATAATCTCTTTAGCTGAAATTGATTGCAAACTTTTGAAATTTACACCATCATCTGATAGTAAAAATTCAATGTTTTTTGGAAAATAAATCCAACTTCCTTCATTAGCTAAACTACTTATTGAAACTTTATCTATAACCTCAACTTTTCCAAAATCGATGATTGCAACCATGTCTTTACCTGAAAATCCGAGCCAATCTCGACCAAACTTTTGTCTATCACCAATAACACCATCAACTAATGTAAAAGCGCCATTTGCTGCATAACTTTCGCTTGGTTGATTTTGTAATGAAATCTTTTTGCCTGTTGCTTTATTTATAGAAAATGATTGTTCAATGGTTGCGCTTTTTTGTTCTCCATTTTCAAAATAAGCGGCTTTAATTGTTTGACTTTTTGTTATTGCAATTGGATTTTGATAACTATTAGAATTTAAACTAGGATTAGAACCATCAGAAGTAAATCTGATACCTTCTTGATTTTTGGAGGATTTTATTGAAAATAGAATATTTTTATCAACTTCTGACTGACTTATTTTGGAAGTTAATTCGAAAATTGCCTTGCTGTAATTGATTTTATTTTCTTCAAAATATTGAAAATGCTGTATCATTCTATCTTGAAAATCTTTATATTTTTCAGTATTAGATGTGCCCCAAAGTACTTCTGAAAGTGCCAACATTCGAGGGAAAATCATGTACTCAACTTTATTAGCATCTTCCATATATTCGGTCCAAACATTTCCTTGTGCGCCCAAAATATAGTTGACTTCGTTTTTATTTAGAGTTGTTGGTGTTGGATTAAAACCATACACTTTTTCAACTGTTGTGAAACCTCCAATGGCTAATGGTTCGTTTTTAGGTTCACCTTGGTAATGGTCAAAATAGCAATGTGATCCTGGTGTCATTACTACAAAATGATTTTGTTTAGCCGCTTCAATTCCGCCTTTTGTTCCGCGCCAACTCATTACAGCAGCATTTGGTGCCAAACCACCTTCGAGAATTTCATCCCAGCCCATTATTTTTCTTCCTCTGCTGTTTACAAATTTTTCAATTCTTCTAATAAAATAACTTTGTAGTTCGTGCTCGTCTTTTAATCCTTCTCGTTTAATAACCGATTGACAATTAGCACATTTTTTCCATCGTGTTTTTGGACACTCATCGCCACCGATGTGGATATAGTCTGATGGAAATAAAGCTATCACTTCTGATAAAATATTTTCTAGAAATTCGAAAGTTTCTTCTTTTGGACAAAACACATCATCTAAAACACCCCATTTTAAAGCAACCTCAAATGGTCCGCCAGTGCACGAATATTGAGGATATGAAGCTAATGCAGCTACTGCATGTCCAGGCATTTCAATTTCAGGAACAACTGTAATGTGACGTTCGGTTGCATAAGCTACAATTTCTTTAATTTCCTCTTGGGTGTAGAAACCACCATAAGGTTTATCATCAAATTTTTGTTCTCTGTAATGTCCAATCATTGAACCTTTTCGCCATGCTCCGATTTCGGTAAGTTTTGGGTATTTCTTTATTTCAATACGCCAACCTTGATCATCAGTCAAATGCCAATGGAAAACATTCATTTTGTATCTAGCGAGATAATCAATGTACTTTTTAATAAACTCTTTTGGAAAAAAATGTCGGCTTACATCAAGGTGCATTCCGCGCCAAGCGTATTTTGAGTAATCATTTATCTGTAAACAAGGTATTGAGATTTCATTCTTTTTATCAGAAGGAATTAATTGCAAAAAAGTTTGAATTCCGTAAAAAAGACCTTGATTTGAAAAAGCTGTTATTGTAATTTTATTATTGGAAACCCTTAATTCATATTGTTCTTTATCAAAATTTATAGTGTCTGGAAGTTTCATTATAAGCTGAATACTATTTGAACTATAAACTTCAATTATACTTAAATCTAATCCTGATTTTGATTTAATTATTTCTTTCAAATATTTTGCTTCAAAAGAATTTTCAGAGGCTTGTATTGTAGTTTTATCGTTAAACACAAAACTTCCTGAGCCTAACTCTACTTGAGAAGGATATGGAATTATAGGTAATTGATTTTGTGAAAAAACAGAGTTGAAAATCAATAGTAGTAAAAATAGAAATTTCTTATCCATGAATTTTGAATTTATCATTGGCTAAATTTACATAAAAAAAGTCAAAAAAAATGCCCCACATACGTGAGGCATTTTTATGTAAAATATTTTATTCTATTATTTTATAGCGTCAACTTTAGCTTTTACTTCAGCTTCCGTTCCTTCAATAATTTCTTCAGTTACTTTACCATTATTTGTTTTAGTAACAGTAGCTTTAACTTTATCATTGTTTACTTTTTCCATGATAACTTTAACTGAAATATTTTCTTTTACTTCACCTTTAAATTTACCATTTTCATCGTACATAGCCATACATTTAGCTTTGTCTTCTGCAGAACAACCATTTTCGTCACACATTGCTGCGCACTCTTCTTTGGTCATTGTAGCACATTTGCTCATATCACATTTTCCTGCAACAGCACCTTTAACTTCACATGAAGTGTTAGTACATCCTTTTTCTTCACATTCCTCTTTGCTCATTGAAGCACATTGTTCAGTAGCAGCACAACATGATGCTTTTGCATCATCAGAATGTCCGCTTCCTAAAATTGGAGCTATTACTAAACCAATTAAACAAGTTAATTTGATTAAGATGTTCATAGATGGACCTGAAGTATCTTTGAATGGATCACCAACAGTATCACCAGTTACTGCCGCTTTGTGAGCATCAGAACCTTTGTAAGTCATTTCACCGTTGATTTCAACACCAGCTTCGAACGATTTTTTAGCATTATCCCAAGCACCACCAGCATTGTTTTGGAACACAGCCCAAAGCACACCAGAAACAGTAACTCCAGCCATATAACCACCTAACATTTCAGCGATTAATTGGTTGTTATCTCCGTAAACTAATTTACCTAAAAGTACAATTGCAATTGGGAAACCGATAGTTAAGATTCCTGGCAACATCATTTCACGTAATGCAGCTTTTGTAGAAATTTCAACACATTTACCATATTCAGGTTTTCCAGTTCCTTCCATAATTCCTGGAATTTCTTTGAACTGACGACGTACTTCATATACCATATCCATTGCAGCTTTACCAACCGAATTCATTGCTAATGCAGAGAACACAACTGGAATCATACCTCCAACAAACAACATTGCTAATACTGGAGCTTTGAAGATGTTTATACCGTCAATTCCTGTAAAAGTTACATACGCAGCAAATAAAGCCAATGAAGTTAATGCAGCAGAAGCGATAGCAAAACCTTTTCCTGTTGCAGCAGTGGTGTTACCAACTGAATCCAAAATATCGGTACGAGTACGTACTTCTTTTGGTAATTCACTCATCTCAGCGATACCACCAGCGTTATCCGAAATTGGCCCGAAAGCGTCGATTGCTAATTGCATAGCAGTTGTAGCCATCATAGCAGAAGCTGCTAAAGCTACACCGTAGAAACCAGCGAATGCATACGAAGCCCAAATCGCACCAGCAAATAACAATACCGTTGGGAAAGTAGAAATCATACCTGTTGCTAAACCAGCGATTACGTTAGTTCCTGCTCCAGTTGATGATTTTTGTACAATTGCCAAAACTGGTTTTGTACCTAAACCTGTGTAATATTCAGTTACAGAAGAGATAACTCCACCAACTACTAAACCTACGATTGTTGCATAGAAAACTCTCATTGAAGAAATTTCTTTTAATCCTTCACCATAGAATTCCATTTGCATAACTTCAGGTAACATATATTTTACCAAAGCAAAACATGATACAGCTGTTAAAGCGATAGAAACCCAGTTTCCAACGTTTAAAGCACCTTGAACTTGTTTTTCTTTAGCATCATCACTTGATATTTTCACTAACATAGTACCGATGATTGAGAATAAGATTCCAAAACCAGCGATAGCCATTGGCAATAAAATTGGACCGATTCCACCAAAAGCGTCTTCGATTTTACCACCCATATCTTTAATTACGTAATTTCCAAGAACCATTGCAGCAAGAACTGTAGCCACATAAGAACCAAATAAATCGGCACCCATACCAGCAACGTCACCTACGTTATCTCCAACGTTATCTGCAATTGTAGCAGGGTTTCTTGGATCATCTTCTGGAATACCAGCTTCTACTTTACCTACTAAGTCAGCACCTACGTCAGCAGCTTTTGTATAAATACCACCACCAACACGAGCAAACAAAGCGATAGATTCTGCTCCAAGAGAGAAACCAGCTAAAGTTTCAAGAACAATAGTCATGTCTTCTGTAGAAGTCCAAACACCATTCATGAAATATTGGAATAATATAATAAAGAAACCTGTTAAACCAAGAACTGCTAAACCAGCAACTCCTAGCCCCATAACTGTTCCACCACCAAAAGAAACTTTTAATGCTTGTGGTAAACTAGTACGAGCTGCTTGTGTAGTTCTTACGTTAGTTTTTGTAGCAATTTTCATTCCCATGTTTCCTGCTAAAGCAGAAAAGAAAGCTCCAAAAATAAATGCAACTACGATTAATATATGTGTTGTTGGAACTATAAAAGAAATTCCAGCTAACACAATACTTGCTCCAACTACGAAGAAAGCTAATAATCTGTATTCTGCTTTAAGGAAAGCTAAGGCACCTTCGTAGATGTAATCTGAAATTTCTTTCATTTTTCCATCTCCAGCGTCTTGTTTTAATACCCAAGATCTTTTGATTGCCATAAAAGCTAATCCTATTAATGCCATTATTATTGGCACATAAATCATAATTGATTCCATAAATATAATTTTTGTTATAAATTTTATCGGGTGCAAAAATAACAAAATTTTAAGAACTTATGCAACTTGATTCATATTATAAAAAGAAATGTGCTAAATTTATATAGTTGCGTTAAATTTTGTTCCGTTTTTTTAAATAATAATGCCAAATGGTAAAAGAAGCAAATGTTCTAAAAGGCTTCCAATTGTTTGAAAGTTTTTCCATTTCTTCGTGAGTTTGACAATCGTATAATTCCTTCAAAGTGTTTTTTATAGCAATATCGCCAAGAGGAACCACATCTGGTGACTGAAGACAAAACATTAAGTAAACCTCAATACTCCAATTACCAACTCCTTTGATTGTTACTAGCTCTTCTCTGATTTGCTGTTCGGATTTGGTTGCAAAACTCTCAAAATTGATTTCATTGTTAATCACTTTGAAAGCTAAATCTTTGAGATATACTATTTTTTGTCGAGATAAACCGCATGATTTTAATTCATCATCGGAAGAATAATAGATATTTTCTGGTGTGATTTTCTTGAAATAATTTTCTAATTTAACATAACATGCTTTAGCAGATTCTATTGAAACTTGTTGCTCAAGAATAATATGACACATAGATGCAAATCCTTCTTGGCGCTTTTGAATAATTGGTTGTCCATAAGTATCAAGAATAAATCTTAAAGTTTCATCTTTAGAAATCAGAAATTCAACAACTTGCTCCATAATTAAAGAAACTAGATTGAATTAAAAATAGAAACCAAATTCTCCTTTAATTGTAAAATTATTTGTTCCCGGAATATCTCTGTAATTTCCTCTCCAACTTGCATCAATTCGGAAAACTTTAAATATGTTTCCGATTCCGACACTGTATTCCCAATAAGGTTGTTTAGGAGCTTGGTAAACCAAACCTGAGGCATTTATTAGTTGATTTTCTTGAGAAATTGTTCCATAAACTCCTCTAACACCAATGATTTCTCTCCAATTTAATTTTCTCATAAGAGGAATTCTAGACAATAATCGTCCCTGAAAATTATGATCCCATTGTAAAGTAGCATATTCGTCGGCTACAAACTCATAAAAATTTAGGTTACTAAATGTATTTCCAATAATAAAATAAGTTTGATTTCCTGGCACTACACTCATCAAACCAAGAGGTACTTGCCCAAAAGTTTTTCCAAGCTCCATAGTTAAGTTTGTTCTTCCTAATGGTCCAATTGTTATGGGTTGTTTGTAATATAATTGAAGTTTGCTGTAATCAAAATCACTATCTATTAAACCTTTAAATCCTTGACTATAATTTACAAAAAAGCGACTATATGGATTATCTACATTAAGACGTTCTACTCCATAACCAACCGTTTTCTTTCCTGGTGTGTATTCAACTTGAAGGTTAACCTCAGACTGTTTAACTTCACTTTTAGTAGTTGTATAAGTATCATCAGAAAAATAATCTAAACTAAATGTTGGCGAAGCAGATTCTAAAGTGCGATAAGAAAATCCTGTTTGAAGAATCAAATTTTTGACTGGTTCAATTTCGACAGAAACTGTTGTAAGATTGATATTAGTTAATTTACCATTACTTCCAGAACTAAATAAACTTGAAGAAGCAAAACTTCTACCCAAAACATCATTGGTAGTGGTTAGACTTGCACCGATTTGCTCAACATCTCTTCTGTTACCTGCGGTTAAAATGATACGTTTTTTAGAATCTACCATCCACTTTCCTGACAAGCCATATTTGAATTTATTATCATCAAATCCATAAGCTGTGTAGGCTTGTAAACGCCATTTATCATTTGGTCCAAAATAAGTTCTTCCTCCAAGTCGAACTCGAATCCCCTCTACTTCGTTATATCCGAAAGTTGAGAAAATGGGTCCGAAATCAATATTTCCTTTTTGTATATATCCGCTACCTAAAATGGTTACAAGATTATACATTTGCTTGAATTTTTTAACCGTTTTTAAAGTATCAAGCATTTTGTAAACTCCAATTTCATCTTTATTTAGTTTCTCAAATCGGTTTTCTTCCCAATATTCATCTGACTTAGTGTAAACCGCATTATCAATAAAATTAACCTCTTCTTTATAAAATTTATCAGGTTTTACTTCGTTAAATTTATGATTTCTTACTAAAGTTGTTCGTTTTCCATAAACACCTTTAGATTCTTCTTTTTTGTTGATTGCAAAATCTGACATCATGTAATCTCTGGTAAGAAGAAAAACAGAATCATTTACCACTTCAAATTCTTGCTCTATATAAATATCTTTTACCCAGTTAATATTAGCACTTTTAGAAACCGCCATATTGATGGTCTTGATTGCATAAGTAGAATCATTAACCCAAAAATCTCCTTTAAAAGTTAGTTCGTTTTTTCTTCTTGGATAAAACACAATGTTGTAACACCATTTATTATCAATAAAAGAGCTATCTCTTAAAACATAATTATAAACATCTATTCCAGTTGTTGACAGTGGACTTGTAAAACTTTTATCAAAAAAAGTTAGGTGATTATTGTAGATATTGTAATCGTTGTAAAGGTCTTTAATGAAAGTGTTTACTCCATCGCCATTTCCTAAACCTGAGTTTTTGTTGGCTTTGATAATTGATTTCTCCTTCTTTAATTTATTGTCCCCATAAACATCATACATAGATTCATTGATGAAAATCGGAAGATATGTTTTTCCAGTAACTTTAGAGGTGTCTACTTTATTAAAAACAAACTCCATTCCTCTGAAGATTTTTTGTTTCATAAAAGCACTATCTATGGTATTCAAATCAAATTCAACTTTCTCGTATTTCTCGTATTGATATTGATCAAACATACGTAAGCCATTCTTTCTTTTCCTTTCCCAAATTTTTCTTAGAATGTCTAATGCTGGATTGTTTTTCTTTGATGTTTTTCCTTTGTAAATAACAACCTCTTGCAACATTTCCTCTTCATTCAAAACCACTTTCATATTGTAAGTTACCAGCTTTTCTAAGTCAACATCTTTAGTAGTAAATCCAACGAAAGCAACTACTAAAGTCGTGTAATTTTTTGTTGATTCTAAATAAAACTTACCATTCTCATCACTCACTGTACCTTCGTTAGAACCTTTAAACACAATATTAGCATAGGAAACTGGTTGATTTTTCTTATCAACAACAACACCACTTACTTTTGTTTGAGAAAAAACAAAAGATGAAAAAAGAAGAAAAAGAACTACAGAAAAAGATATTTTTTTAAGCATAATACTATTTGCGAATTTTTAGTAAAAAAAAAGCTTCATCAAGATTTCCTCGATGAAGCTTCAAATATAATAGATTATATTATTTGTACATTACTTTTTTTACTGCTTTAACAACATCTTGCGCATTTGGCAACCATTCTTTCAATAAAGTTGGTGAATATGGCGCTGGAGTATCGGCAGTTGTGATTCTTTGAACTGGCGCATCAAGGAAATCGAATGCTTTATCTTGAACCATATAAGTGATTTCTGAAGCAACACTTGCAAAAGGCCAAGCTTCTTCAAGAACTACTAAGCGATTTGTTTTTTTAACTGAATTGATAATCGCATCATAATCCATTGGGCGAACGGTTCTTAAGTCGATGATTTCGCATGAAATTCCTTCTTTAGCTAATTCGTCAGCAGCAATGAAAGCTTCTTTGATGATTTTTCCGAAAGAAACGATAGTTACATCAGTTCCTTCTCTTTTTATGTCAGCAACTCCTAATGGAATAATGTATTCACCATCAGGCACTTCACCTTTGTCACCATACATTTGTTCTGATTCCATGAAAATAACTGGATCATTATCACGGATTGCTGCTTTTAACAAACCTTTTGCATCATAAACTGTAGATGGAACTACTACTTTTAAACCAGGCGTATTAGCAAACCAATTTTCAAAAGCTTGTGAGTGTGTTGCTCCTAATTGTCCAGCAGAAGCTGTTGGTCCACGAAAAACCATTGGCATTGGAAACTGACCAGCTGACATTTGACGCATTTTAGCAGCATTGTTAATAATTTGGTCAATTCCAACTAATGAAAAGTTGAAGGTCATATATTCTACAATAGGACGACAACCGTTCATAGCTGAACCGACCGCAATTCCTGCAAAACCTAATTCAGCAATTGGAGTATCAATCACTCTTTTTGGACCGAATTCGTCAAGCATTCCTTTTGATGCTTTGTAGGCACCATTATATTCGGCAACTTCTTCACCCATTAAATATACGGCTTCATCGCGACGCATTTCTTCACTCATCGCTTCGGCAATCGCTTCTCTAAATTGTATCGTTCTCATATATATTGTTTCTTAAAATCTATTTTGGATAGCAAAAGTAAAAATTTTATTTAGATTATTGGATATTTAGATTGGTAGATTGTTAGATTTACTATTTTGTTTTTAACGAAAACGATGTAATGTATTATTGTAATTGCTTGAATAACATTTAAACCGATTACTCAGAAAAATTATTACACTCAAGAAATCAAAAAAGAAAACTTTAATTAAGTGATTAATTTATTAGATTTGTTTTGATTTAGAATTTTGGCACGGATTGCAAATCCGCGCTATCGGGTTTAAATCTTCTGAAACAGCTACACCAACAGAAAACCAAGATCAAAAAATGATAGGTCACACATTTTAAATAATTCTGCTTTAAAATTCTAACTATGGTTCTATTAAAAGCATATCAATATTTTTTTTATAAATTATATAGGTTTTATGAAAGTTCTACTTATTCAAGATGGTGGAGTGATTGGAAAGCTTATATAACAATTTTAGCTTTAAGTATTTGGCTTTATTGCGCTATGGATACTTGTTATCATTACTTTTTTAATGTACCAATGGTTTCTTCTGATGACATAATAGATTTAGGAATGTTAATATTTGGTTTAATTGTTAGTGTTTTTAACTGGTATTTATTTGTATATCAAAACAAATGGAAAAACATTGTTGAAGAATTTGATAAATTATCAGATAAAAAAAACAGAATTGGTGGGACAATTGTTTGGATTATCATTATTTCTATAACTATTTTTTATTGGTTCTATTCAATTCCATTATTAGGGAAATTAAAATATAATAGTTAAATTAAATACTAAACCGATCTCGCGGAATTGAATTCCGTGCCCTCAAAGAAATTAATTTCAAATAATAACCAATCAAGTTTTCAATAATCTGTATAAAAAACTACCTGAATAAAAAAGCACTTCTTTTCAACTGCATCAAAATTCATCGAAATTTTAATTCAACAAAAGTTAAATCTTCTGTTTTGGTTTCAAGCAATATCAGCGAAATCGATATAATACTGACATTTTTTAAAAAAATAGTATGCACGCATATAAATATTCGAAATATATTTTATACTTTTACACTCAGAAAAAACTTTTTAAAAAATATATAATGAAAATATTAGTTTGCATCAGCCATGTGCCTGATACTACTTCAAAAATCAACTTCGTGAATGGCGATTCTGAATTTGATACCAACGGAGTTCAGTATGTTATCAATCCAAATGATGAATTCGGATTAACTAGAGCCATTTGGTTTCAAGAACAACAAGCAGCTAACGTAACAGTTGTAAATGTTGGTGGACCAGATACAGAACCAACTTTAAGAAAAGCATTAGCTATTGGAGCGAACGAAGCCATTCGTGTAAACGCAACTCCAACTGATGGTTTCTTTGTTGCAAAACAATTGGCAGAAGTTGTAAAATCTGGTGGTTATGATTTAGTAATCTGCGGAAAAGAATCATTAGATTATAATGGTGGAATGGTTCCAGGTATGTTAGCAGGTTTATTAGGATATAACTTTGTAAATTCAGCAGTTGAAATGACCGTTGATGGAACTTCTGCAAAAGTAGGAAGAGAAATTGATGGTGGAAAAGAAATCGTTTCTGCATCATTACCATTAATTATAGGTGGACAAAAAGGTTTGGTTGAAGAAAAAGACTTACGTATTCCTAATATGAGAGGAATTATGACCGCAAGAACTAAAGTTTTAACTGTACTTGAGCCAGTAGCAGCTGACAATAACACTAAAGCTGTGAAATTTGAAAAACCAACAGCAAAATCGGCAGTGAAATTATTTTCAGCTGACGATTTAGATGGATTAGTTAGCGCATTACACAACGAAGCGAAAGTGATTTAATTACGAATTTTTAAAAATTAGAAAAAATGTCAGTATTAATATATGCAGAGTCAGCAGACGGAAAATTCAAGAAAGTTGCTTTCGAATTAGCGTCTTATGCAAAAAAAGTTGCCGAATCACTTGGCACAACAGTAACCGCTGTAACAGTTAACGCAGGAAATGTTTCTGAGTTATCTAAATATGGTGTAGATAAAGTTTTAAAAGTAACTAACGATAAGTTGGCTAACTTTAATGCAAAAGCTTACGCAGATGTAGTAAAACAAGCTGCACAAAAAGAAGGCGCAAAAGTAATCGTACTTTCATCAACAACAGACAGTTTATACCTTGCTCCTCTTGTATCTGTTGGATTAGAAGCAGGTTTTGCTTCAAATGTTGTTGGATTACCACTTTCAACTTCACCATTTCAAGTAAAAAGAACCGCTTTTTCAAACAAAGCATTCAATATCACAGAAATTTCAACAGATGTAAAAGTACTTTCAATTAGCAAAAACTCTTTTGGTTTAGTTGAAACTGCTTCATCAGTATCTGAAGAAGATTTTGCACCAACATTAAACGATGCTGATTTTTCAGTAAAAGTTGAATCTGTTGAGAAAACAACAGGAAAAGTAACTATTGCAGATGCTGACATCGTTGTTTCTGGTGGACGCGGAATGAAAGGTCCAGAAAATTGGGGAATGTTAGAAGAATTAGCATCTGTTCTTGGAGCTGCAACTGCATGTTCTAAACCAGTTTCTGATATTGGATGGCGTCCTCACAGTGAGCACGTTGGTCAAACAGGAAAACCAGTTGCAAGTAATTTATATATTGCTGTTGGAATTTCTGGTGCAATCCAACACATCGCTGGAATAAACTCCTCAAAAGTAAAAGTAGTAATCAACACCGATGCAGAAGCTCCATTTTTCAAAGTAGCTGATTACGGAATTGTGGGTGATGCTTTAGACATTGTTCCAAGATTGACTCAAAAATTAAAAGAATTTAAAGCAAATAATAGCTAAAAATAAAACTAACTCAAACGTGATAAGCTATCTGAAATTATTTTTAGGTAGCTTATTTTTTTTGTTTAAAAAAGAGAAAGTTTTTTGTTACTTTGCAATCAATACAATTACAAAGTATTATTGTTTTCCAAATTTGATAAAATATAAAAATGAGTTTAGTAAAACTTACCATAAAAGGAATTTCGTACAGTCAAACCCAAAATGGAGCTTATGCATTGATTTTAAACGAAGTTGATGGAGAAAGAAAACTACCAATAGTTATTGGAGCTTTTGAAGCACAATCCATCGCAATAGCTTTAGAAAAGGAAATCAAACCTCCAAGACCATTAACGCACGATTTATTTAAAAGTTTTGCCGACCGATTTGATATAATTGTTAAACAAGTCATCATTCATAAACTAGTTGATGGTGTTTTCTATTCCAGTATCATTTGTGAAAGAGACAAAATTGAAGAGATTATTGATGCTAGAACTTCTGATGCTATTGCTTTAGCATTGCGTTTTTCTGCACCGATTTTTACCTATAAAAATATTCTTGACAAAGCCGGAATTTATTTGAATGCCAATCCATCAGAAACTGAAAACACAGAAGATGATGGCGCACTTTCAACTCCAGAAACTTTCGGAATTGAAAGCGATTCAAAGCCTGAAAATTCGTATGCTAAATTAAGTTTATCAGAACTTCATGAATTATTAGAAAGCGCTGTTCAAGACGAAGATTACGAAAAAGCAGCAAGAATAAGAGATGAAATTTCAAAAAGAGAGTCGTAACTCTTAAACTTTTAAACACATAAACTTTTAACCCTTTTTTCAAAGTGAAACAATACCACGATTTAGTAAAACACGTTTTAGAAAACGGAACTCAAAAAGGCGATCGCACTGGAACAGGAACCAAAAGCGTTTTTGGCTATCAAATGCGTTTTGATTTAGCTGATGGTTTTCCTATGGTTACTACTAAAAAGTTACATCTAAAATCGATAGTTTACGAATTGTTGTGGTTCTTGAAAGGCGATACCAACATAGGCTATTTAAAAGATAATGGCGTGAAAATTTGGGACGAATGGGCTGATGAAAACGGCGATTTAGGTCCGGTTTACGGTCACCAATGGCGCAATTGGAATAGCGAAGAAATAGATCAAATCACCGAATTAATTGACACTTTAAAAACCAATCCAAACAGCAGAAGAATGTTAGTTTCTGCATGGAATCCATCGGTTTTACCAGATACATCTAAATCATTTTCTGAAAATGTTGCCAATGGTAAAGCGGCTTTACCTCCATGCCATGCGTTCTTTCAGTTTTATGTTGCTGATGGAAAATTATCTTGTCAATTATATCAAAGAAGTGCCGATATTTTTCTTGGCGTTCCATTCAATATTGCTTCTTATGCATTATTCACCATGATGATAGCTCAAGTTTGTGATTTACAAGTTGGCGAATTCATTCATACATTTGGTGATGCGCACATATACAACAATCATTTTGAACAAGTAGAATTGCAATTGTCTCGTGAACCAAAACCACTTCCGAAAATGATATTAAATCCTAATGTGAAAAATATTTTCGATTTTACTTTCGAAGATTTCACTTTAGAAGGTTATGATCCGCATCCACATATTAAAGGAATTGTTGCTGTATAAATTTATATTATGAGAAAAATTATTTTCTTCTTTTTGCTTTTTTCAAAAATGGTTTTTGGACAAGAAATGTCTGCAATTAAATATCTTGATTCCTTAGGAAAACCAGCTACCAAAGAAAATTTTTTCAAATATGAAGTATTCAAAAAAGAAAATTTGGAGCAAGAGAAGTATACTTTACAAACATTTGACAAAGAAAACCATATAATTCAAAGATATTCTTACTCCGATGCCGAAGCACAAAAACTTAATGGCGAATCCATCACTTATTACAAGAACGGTAATAAGCGAAGTTTAATTACTTATGATAACGGAAAACCTGTAGGTACTTTTTTTACATGGTATGAAAATGGAAATCCAAAAGAAGAGAGTTCTTATTTTGATGTCTCTTGGGGCTCAGCAAAACATCAAAAAATGATTAATTATTGGAATGAAAAAGGCGAAAAAACAGTTAACAATGGTAATGGTTTTTTAGAATCTTATGGTGATTATTTAAATGAAAGAGGAAATTATAGAAACGGTTTTAAGGATGGAAAATGGACTGGAAATTCATTAAAAAACACATTCAGTTATGAAGAAACTTATACTGATGGCGAATTAGTTTCTGGAGTAAGCATTGAGTCTGATGGTACTAAAAATGAATATACAAGTCTTGAAGTTAAACCAGAGCCAATTAAAGGAATGGGACACTTTTACAAGTATATATCAAAAAATTTTAACGCACCCAATAGTGCTTACAAGAACAAAATACAAGGTAAAATAATTGTAGCTTTTGTTGTAGATAAAGAAGGTAAAATTACAGAACCAAAAATTGTAAAAAGCCTTGGGACAGAACTAGACAATGAAGCCATCAGAATATTAACAAGTTATGAAAACTGGAAACCAGCGCTCCAAAAAGGCAGAAAAGTAAGATGCTCATTCAATATTCCCATCCAGCTAGATTTTAGTAGATAAAAAAATCCGCTTAACTTTCGCTAAACGGATTTTTAAACAAACAAACTAAACCTATACTTCTAAAACGCTGTTTTCAGCATTTGCGAATTCATTCCAACGATAGCTATCTGCTTGTGGTTCGTTTATGTAAGAACCATCAACTATGTATCTAAATTCAAATGAATTATCTTTTGGTAAATCGAAAGCTGCTTTGAACGTTCCGTTTTTTAACTTAGATAATTCTCCTTCTGATGGATTCCAGTTATTGAAATCTCCAACTACAGCAGCAGTATTAGCTTCTTTTGCTTCAAGAGAAAAAGTAACTTTACAAACTGGTTTTGTTTTTATAAATTGTTTCTTAATTGCCATAACTATTTCATTTATAGATTAATGCAACAAAGTAAAGAAATAAAAATATAGATTTTACATCGAAATGACGAATTATTATTTTATCACAATTGCTCAAAAAAACAAGATACATTCTTAATTTTTAAGGAGTTAAATTTTGATATTAAAATAAGAAAACGTTTTCTTAATAAATTATATCCAATTACCATTTTTATAATTTCAAAAATAATTGTATCTTTAAATTCAAATTTTCGACTTATGAATACAGAACAACACGAAATGTATGAATACGCACGAAGAAGAATAAAACAGAAAAAGAACCTATATTTTCATTTTGTTTTATTTTTCATTGGAGGCATTTTTATATTTGCATTAAATAAATGGATGAATATCGGAGAACCTACCAATTGGTATATTTGGGTTATAACTGCTTGGTTTTTCGCTTTTATTTTACATTTCATTAAAGTATTTATTACAGATAGTTTTATGAACAAAAACTGGGAACGAGAGCAAATTAATCGTTTGATGACTATGCAAGAAAAAAAAATAGAACAACTTAAAAACGAAGTTGAAAATAAAAAAATTGTTTAATGATAACTCTCATAGCGGCGGCATCCGATAACAATGCACTAGGAAAAGACAATCAACTAGTTTGGCACTTACCTAATGATTTTAAGCGTTTCAAACAAATAACTTCTGGTCATTACATCATTATGGGTAGAAAAACATTTGAAAGTTTTCCTAAACCATTACCTAACAGAACTCATATCATTATTACAAGACAAAAAAACTACAAAGTTGAAGGCTGTCACGTAGTAAATTCTATTGAAAAAGCTATTGAAATTAGTCCAAAAGATGAAGATGTCTTTATAATTGGCGGTGCCGAAATCTACAAGCAATCAATTGATTTTGCTGACAAAATTGAACTTACAAGAGTTCATGCTAATTTTGATGCTGATGCTTATTTTCCGGAAATCAACCTTAATCAATGGGAATTAATTTTTGAAGAATATCACACAAAAGACGAAAAACATAATTTTGACTTTACCTTTCAAACTTTTGTAAAAAAGTAATCGCTTTATTAAGATACTTTTAGATTTTGTTTTTGATGTTTTGACCTTTATTATTTGTACTTTTGCACCCTAAAAAGCGCTGAAAATGTCAAAAAATGTTACTCCATATAAAGATTCTACTTTAGGAAAAAAAGAACAAGTTACTCAAATGTTCGATAACATTTCAGGAAATTATGATGGTTTAAACCGTGTAATTTCTTTTGGAATTGATGTAAAATGGCGTAAAAAAGTTTTAGCCCTTGTAAGTGCTAAAAATCCTGAAAATATTTTAGATATTGCTACAGGAACTGGTGATTTGGCAATATTAATGACCAAAACTAAAGCCAAAAAAATTATTGGATTGGACATTTCTGCTGGAATGCTTGAAGTAGGAAAAAAGAAAATTGCTGAAAAAAAATTAGACCATATTATTGACATGGTAATAGGTGATTCTGAAAACATGCCTTTCCCAGACAATCACTTCGATGCGATAACAGTTTCTTTTGGAATTAGAAATTTTGAAACACTTGAAAAAGGACTTTCAGAAATCTTGAGAGTATTGAAACCACAAGGGATTTTTGTTATTTTAGAAACTTCAGTTCCAGAAAAAACACCTTTCAAACAAGGATATAATTTTTATAGTAAAAATATTTTACCTATCATTGGAAAACTTTTCTCGAAAGACAATGTTGCCTACGGATATTTATCTGAATCTGCTTCTGTTTTTCCTTATGGCGAAAAGTTAAACAATATTTTGAGAAAAATTGGGTTTATAGATGTTGAAGCAATGCCACAAACATTTGGAGTTGCAACCATTTACAAAGCATCAAAAAAATAAAAATAGGTACGTTTGATTAAGTTCAAGCCAAATTAAAATGAAGAAACTACTTTATATTATACTATTATTACTTAGCATTACGACGTACTCGCAATCTAAAGGAATTTTTTCTAAAAACCCGATTTTGAATTTAGAAAATTTTGACAAACAGCGAGTTCATTGGGGTTACTTTTTAGGATTTAATATCTATGATTTTAAAATTGATTATTTAGATACGCCAGATGTTGATATTGCAGTAAAACGAAATACTGGTTTTAATGTTGGTTTAGTTGGAAACCTAAGACTTCATGAACACATTGATTTGAGATTTGAACCAGGTCTTTATTATTCGCAAAGAAATTTAACTTATTCTGGTTTTACAAAAAAACTTGATGCTGAAAGAGAAGTTAGGTCAACTTATATTGATTTTCCTCTATTAGTTAAATTTTCCTCTGTAAGAACTGGAAACATTAGACCTTATCTTGTTGGTGGAGTTTCTGCAACATTAAATCTTGCAAGTAATTCAAAATCTTTGGATGATAATTACCAACAGCGTTTTAGAGTAAAACCTTGGACACAAAACTATCAAATTGGTTTTGGAATTGATTTATATTTGGAATACTTCAAATTCTCTCCATCAATTAGAGGTGTTTTTGGCTTGAATGACGAGCTAATTCGTGATAACAACCCAAATAGCCCTTGGACAGGAAACATCAAATCAATGCAATCTCGTGGTATTTTTGTGAATTTTACTTTCCATTAAGAATTTCTTTTAAACTCACTTAAGAAAATTGCGGTTGCTGTTGCTACATTCAAACTTTCTGTTTGTTGTAAATCACCAAATCTTGGAATAGCCAATCTATCGGAAACTAATTTTTCTATTTTATCAGATATTCCGTTGGCTTCATTGCCTAAAACTAAAATTCCTTCTTGAGGTAAATTTTCTTTGTAGATATTTTTTCCATCCATAAAAGTTCCAAAAATTGGAGCACTTGCTCTTTTTAGATATTTTTCTAAATCCAGATAAGCAACAGAAACTCTCGAAATCGAACCCATTGTTGCTTGCACAACTTTTGGATTGTAAACATCAACAGTTTGCTCGCTGCATACCATTTGATCAATGCCATACCAATCACACAATCTAACAATTGTGCCTAAATTTCCAGGATCTCTAATATCATCGAGAACAACAACTAATCCTTTATCATTTCTAGTTTTTTGCTCTGGAATTTGAAATAATGCTAAGCAATTATTAGGCGTTGATAAACAAGATATTCTTTTCAAATCTTGATCCGAAATTTGTGTTTTTTTATCAGAACTTATTGTTTCAAAAATATTCTGTGTTACATACAAATGTTCTAGCACAAAATTTGATTGTAAGAGTTCTTGGATTACCTTTACACCTTCAGCAATGAACAATTGATGAATTTGTCTGAATTTTTTTTGTTGTAAACTCGTAATTAGCTTTATTTGGTTTTTACTAACCATAAAAAAATGTACTTTTGAATTAAATTTTCCAACCCATTGAAAAAACACGTTACAAAAATATCATTATTTATTTTAATCGGACTCATAATTGTCTCTTGTAATGTCACAAAAAAAGTGCCTGCCGGAAAACGACTACTTGTTAAAAACGAAATAACTGTTGATAATAAAGAAACTAAACAAGAAGATGTGTTTTATCAATTGTATCAAAAACCAAATAGTTCCATTCTGGGTTATCGATTGCGTTTGAATTTATTCAATCTTGCAAAAAAAAATGCTGATACTTCTTATGCAAAATGGTTGGCAAAAAAACCTAATCGCAGAAAAAATCTATCCAAATTGCTTTCTGAAAAACAAGTAGATCGCCTTGGAAAATCATTTCTAGTTTCTGGATTTAGTAATTTTTTGATGAAAACTGGTGAAGCTCCAGTGGTTTTTGATACAATTAGCACAAAAAAATCACTTAGAAGATTAGAATCTTTCTATTACAACAAAGGTTATTTTGATGTCAAAGCAAATTACACAAGAGATACAAGTGTTTCCAAAAAAATTGGAATTAAATATAATGTTGATTTAAAAAAACCTTATATAATTGATTCTCTAAAAACCGTAATTGAAACTCCGGCTTTAGATTCTTTGTATCAAACAAGAAAAAGCAATTCGATTATTAAATCAAATGTACAATACAATACAGAAGATTTTAATAATGAAAGAAATAGAATTACAACCCATTTTAGAAATAACGGTGCGTTCCTTTTTCAACAAAATTACATTACTTACAAGTTAGACACTATTGATACTAACAAAAAAGTAAATGTAAAATTACTCATAAAAGATTATTCTTATAGAGAAGATGATTCTTCTAAAACCGCTCCTTTTAAATTATATAAAATAAGTAAAGTTGCCATTTTTACCGACCATACCACAAGTAAAAGTGATATTAAAATAAAAGATAGTATTGAGTATAAAGATTTTGTACTTTACAGTGAAAATAAATTAAAATACAGACCAAAAGCAATTACAGATGCCGTTTTTATATCAAAAGGGAATTTATATTCTGACATTTCTAATGAACTAACAACGCGTTATTTAAGTAACCTAAAAGTATTCAACTACCCCACCATTCAGTATAAAGTTGACCCAAAAGATGAAAATGCTTTGATTGCAAATATTTTCTTAACTCCAAGAAAGAAATATACTTTCGGTGCCTCTGTAGATTTTACTCATTCTAATATTCAAGATTTTGGTATTTCTGGAAACACTTCTATGGGAATTAGAAACGTATTTAATGGAGCCGAAACTTTTGAAATTGGTTTTAGAGGAAACGTTGGTGCATCAAGAGATAATGCCAACCCAAATAATACATTTTTCAATATATCAGAAATTGGTATTGATGCAAAATTAAACTTTCCTAGAATTTTCTTTCCATTTAACACAGAGAAAATTATTGCAAAAAGCATGATTCCATCTACATCAATAAGTGTTGGTTTTGCAAAACAAAGAAATATTGGATTAGACAAACAAAACTTCACTAGTACTTTTTCTTACAATTGGACACCAACAAGAAGTTCTTCCTTCAGATTTGATATTCTAAATATTCAATTTGTTAAAAATGTAAATATTGGAAATTATTTTAATATTTATCAATCTTCATATAATGTTTTGAATGCTTTAGCTAATAATTATTCGAATAATCCAGAATATTTCGAAAATAATGATTTAATTATTGGAATAGGAACAGATGGTTTTGTAAATGACGCTTTGAATAGTTCTTTATCAAATTCTATAAACGCTGCCGATTTAAAAACTATACGAAGTATTGAAGAGAGAAGAAAAAGACTTACAGAAAACAACTTAATTTTCGCAACTAGTTTAAGTTATTCAAAATCGACAAGTAAAGGATTAAATGATAATAATTTTTATTCCTATAAAACTAAAATTGAATCAGCAGGAAACCTATTATCAATTCTAGCAAGAGCTTCTAAACAACTTGAAAATCAATCTGGCGCCAACACTTTCTTTGAAGTAGAATATTCTCAATACATAAAAGGTGAATTTGAATTCATTAAACATTGGAATTTTGGAACAAAAAAAGTTGTTGCTATGAGAAGTTTTGCAGGAATAGCTGTTCCATACGGAAATTCGAATAGTATTCCTTTTTCTCGAAGTTATTTTTCTGGAGGTTCAAATGATAACCGTTCTTGGCAACCTTATAGTTTAGGTCCAGGAAGTAGTGGCGCTATTAACGACTTTAATGAAGCTAACATGAAGCTGGCTTTTAGTGCTGAACTACGATATAACCTTTTTGGAAAATTCAATAGTGCTGTTTTTACAGATATCGGTAATATTTGGAATATTTTTGACAATGTAACTGATGAACCAAACAAATTCAAAGGATTACAATCAATGAAAGAGCTTGCTGTAGGTACTGGAGTAGGTTTACGATATGACCAAGGTCTTTTTGTAGTGAGATTTGACCTCGGATTTAAAACCTATAATCCTTCAAAAATTGAAAATGAAAGATGGTTTAGAGAATTGAATTTTTCAAAATCAGTATTAAATATTGGAATAAATTATCCTTTCTAATTTTAGAAATTATTACTTTTGTAAACTTAACTAAAAAACATAACTACAAGATGTCACACAATATCAAACCTGGAGTTGCCACTGGAGATGAAGTTCAAGCAATTTTTGCTTATGCAAAAGAAAAAGGATTCGCGCTTCCTGCGGTTAACGTAACTGGTTCAAGTACCATCAATGGTGTTTTAGAAACAGCAGCCAAATTAAATGCACCTGTTATCATTCAGTTTTCTAATGGTGGAGCACAATTTAATGCTGGAAAAGGACTTTCAAATGCTGGCGAAAAATCGGCTATAGCTGGTGGAATTGCTGGTGCAAAACACATTCATACTTTAGCAGAAGCTTATGGAGCAACTGTTATTCTTCATACCGATCACTGTGCAAAAAAACTATTACCTTGGATTGATGGTTTATTAGATGCTTCTGAAAAACATTTTGCAGAAACAGGAAAACCTTTGTATTCATCACACATGATTGACTTGTCTGAAGAACCAATTGAAGAAAACATCGAAATCTGTAAAACTTATTTAGCCCGTATGAGTAAAATGGGAATGACTTTAGAAATCGAATTAGGAATCACTGGTGGTGAAGAAGACGGAGTTGATAATTCTGATGTTGATAGTTCTAAATTATACACACAACCTTCAGAAGTTGCCTATGCTTATGAAGAACTTTTAAAAGTTAGCCCAAGATTTACAATCGCAGCTTCTTTCGGAAATGTACACGGTGTTTACAAACCAGGAAATGTAAAATTAACGCCAAAAATCTTGAAAAACTCACAAGAGTATGTTCAAAACAAATTCAATACTGGTGCAAATCCAGTTGATTTTGTGTTCCATGGAGGTTCTGGTTCTACATTAGAAGAAATTAGAGAAGCTATTTCTTATGGTGTAATCAAAATGAATATTGATACCGACTTACAATTTGCTTTCACAGAAGGAATTCGTGATTATATGGTAAACAATATTGAGTATTTAAAAACTCAAATCGGTAATCCAGAAGGTGCTGATTCACCAAATAAAAAACATTATGACCCAAGAAAATGGGTTCGTGAAGGAGAAGTTACTTTCAACAAAAGATTAGAGCAAGCATTTGCTGATTTAAACAACGTGAACACACTTTAGTAATTTTAGAATTAACTGATTACTGAACACTGATAACTGAATACTGAAATTATGGCTTGGTTTAAAAGAAAAGAAAAAGGGATTACTACGGCAACCGAGGACAAAAAAGATGTTCCTAAAGGATTGTGGTACAAATCGCCAACAGGAAAAATTATTGATACTGACGAATTAGCAAGAAATCTTTGGGTAAGTCCAGAAGACGATTTTCATGTTAGAATTGGTAGTAAAGAATATTTCGAAATTTTATTCGATAACAATGAGTTTACAGAATTAGATGCCAAAATGACTTCTAAAGATCCGTTAAACTTTGTGGATACAAAAAAATATTCTGACCGATTAAAAGACGTAATGGACAAAACCAAATTGAAAGATGCGGTTAGAACAGGCGTTGGAAAATCTAAAGGCAAAGATTTGGTAGTTTGTTGTATGGATTTTGCCTTTATTGGTGGATCAATGGGAGCTGTTGTTGGAGAGAAAATTGCTCGTGGAATTGATTATTCTATCAAACATAACGTGCCTTTTTTAATGATTTCTAAATCGGGTGGTGCTCGTATGATGGAAGCGGCTTTTTCATTGATGCAATTAGCTAAAACCTCAGCAAAATTAGCGCAATTAGCCGAAGCAAAAATTCCTTACATTTCATTATGTACAGACCCAACAACTGGAGGAACTACAGCATCTTACGCTATGTTAGGTGATATTAATATTGCTGAACCAGGAGCATTAATTGGATTTGCAGGACCAAGAGTAGTTCGTGATACTACAGGTAAAGATTTACCAGAAGGTTTTCAAACATCAGAATTTTTGTTAGAACATGGTTTCTTAGATTTTATCACACCAAGAAAAGAACTAAAAGACAAAATCAATTTATACATCGATTTAATTTTAAATCAAGAAATTAGATAGATTTTAAAATATACTTAAAACTAAAAAACACAAAGTGATTGCTTTGTGTTTTTTTATATCTTTATTTTAAACTTCGTACTACTTCCAAATTACATTCCACTACGAATAGCTTCTACAGGATCAAGTTTTGAAGCTGAGATAGCTGGTAAAATTCCTGCAATTAATCCTATTATAATGGCTAATCCTGAGCCTAGCATAATGTTGCTTAAACTCAATACAAACTCAAAGTCAAGCAGTTTTGTTAATCCGATAGTGATAATCCAGACTAGAAAAATTCCTATCAATCCACCAATTAAACACAAGATTACGGCTTCAAATAAAAACTGAAATAAGATAAACCTATTTTTAGCACCAAGAGATTTCTGAATTCCGATTAAGTTGGTTCGTTCTTTTACAGAAACAAACATAATGTTGGCTACACCAAAACCTCCTACTAAAAGTGAAAATCCTGCTATTACCCATCCACCGAGATTCATAAAACCAATTACTCCATCAATCATATCCGTAAACCCTGAAAAAACATTGACAAAAAAGTTGTCAATTTCACCAGTTTTTACACCACGAAACGTACGTAATTTTTGCTTTAAATCGGCTTTAAATGCCTCCATATCAATGCCTTTTTTGGGTTTGATAACTATTACTGGAGTCATCGAATCGTTGTTATCGCCATACATTCTTCTAATGAAATTCACAGGAATAAATGCCGAAGTATCATCGTCACCAAACATTCCGGCGCCTTGTTTTTTCAATACGCCAATCACAGTAAAACGCTGTCCGTAAAGTCTGATTTCCTTTCCGATGGGATCTATATTTTCAAAAAGACTGTTGGCCAACTCGTGTCCAATTACCGTTACAGCAGCACCAGAATTCGATTCCGATTCGTTGTAAAAACGTCCATCGGTAAATTCTAAACCTTGAATATCAATAAACTCATAAGAAACCGGAACCACATTTACATTACTAACCGATTTCTCTTCATACTTTACAGTTTCCCAACTCAAGAAAATCTGAAAAGCTAATTCTTGCGCGTCTGGAAGTGACGTTTTAAGATATTCATATTCGGTGTAAGTCACATCTGGAAATTGTTCTCGCTTCCATCTTGGCACTTCTGAAGGACCAAAACTACCTTTGAATAAATAAATAGTATTTTTATCTAAACTGCTTAACTCCTTTTTTATTTTTTGATCTAAAGAATCGACTGCTGCTAAAACAGCAATGATAGAAAATATTCCAATCGTTACTCCAAGCAGCGAAAGAAGTGTACGCAACTTATTGTTTCGCAACGCATTCATTGCAAAACTGAAACTTTCACTCAATAATCGAAGGTAAACAAGCATATCGGTTTTATTTTCTAGGTCAAATTTAAGATATTAGTAAATAGAATGATGTAATTGTTACAGAAAATAAAGTGAAATTATAAGTTGTCCTAATATTTTTGAAAAATCAACTAATAACTATCATTTTATAAACCTAAAAAACATCCAATTTTGTTAAAATATTCTACAAAAAACTAAAATAAAATCCGATAAAAAAAACTACTTTTGCGTGCTTAACAACACAACACAATGAGCACTACAAAAACAATTCAATCTGCTCTTATTTCGGTATTTGATAAAACGGGATTAGAGCCTATTGTGAAACAACTTCACAAACAAAACGCAACCATTTATTCTACTGGAGGAACCGAAGAATTTATTAAAAATCTTGGTATTCCTGTAGTTCCTGTAGAAGATATTACTGCTTTTCCAGAGATTCTTGGTGGAAGAGTAAAAACATTACATCCTAAAATTTTTGGTGGTATTTTAAACCGTCAAGACAATCCAACCGACGTGGAACAAATGAAACAGTTTGAGATTCCGCAAATCGACTTGGTTATTGTTGATTTATATCCGTTTGAAAAAACAGTTGCTTCTGGTGCAAATGAAACCGATGTTATCGAAAAAATTGACATTGGAGGAATTTCATTAATTCGTGCTGCTGCAAAAAACTTTAAAGACACCGTAATTGTTCCCTCAGTTGCAGAATATGAATTGTTCCTAGGAATGATTACTGAAGGAAACGGAGCAACTACATTAGAACAAAGAAAATACTTGGCTACAAGAGCATTTCACGTTTCATCAAATTACGATACCGCGATTTTCAATTATTTTAATACAGAAGATACTTATTACAAAGAAAGTATTGCTAATGGTCAAGTGTTGCGTTATGGAGAAAATCCTCATCAAAAAGGATTCTTCTTTGGCGATTTTGATGCTATGTTCACCAAATTGCACGGAAAAGAATTATCTTACAACAACCTACTAGATGTTGACGCTGCTGTAAATTTGATTGAAGAATTTAAAAACAACGAACCAACTTTTGCCATTCTAAAACACAATAACGCTTGCGGATTGGCAACAAGACCAACAATGAAAGAGGCTTATCTTGCTGCTTTAGCTTGTGATCCAACCTCTGCTTTTGGCGGAGTTTTAATGGCAAACGGTCACATTGATTTAGCTACGGCTACAGAAATCAATTCTTTATTTTGTGAAGTAGTAATTGCACCAAGTTATGATGACGAAGCGTTAAATATTCTACAAGAAAAAAAGAACCGAATTGTATTGACAATAAATGATGTACCTTTACCTCAACGCCAAGTAAGAACTTGTTTAAACGGATTGTTGGTACAAGATAAAAACAACATCACAGATACTAAACAAGACTTAAAAAACGTTACTATAACAATACCTACAGAGCAAGAAGTAGAAGATTTATTATTTGCTTCTAAAATCTGTAAAAACACAAAATCAAACACTATAGTTTTTGCCAAAAACAATACTTTAATTGCTTCTGGAACGGGACAAACCTCTCGTGTAGATGCTTTAAAACAAGCAATTGAAAAAGCAAACACTTTCGGATTTGATTTACATGGAGCTGTGATGGCAAGCGATGCTTTCTTCCCTTTTCCTGATTGTGTAGAGATTGCAAATCATGCTGGAATTACGGCTGTTATTCAACCTGGTGGTTCTATAAAAGACGAATTGAGCATCAATTATTGTAACGAAAATAAAGTTGCAATGGTATTTACAGGAACACGTCATTTTAAACATTAATTTTATTATTTTTGTAGGCTGATAAAAATTTAACAAACTAAACACCCTTTTTTGAATATGGGATTTTTTGATTTCATGACCGAGGATATAGCAATTGACCTTGGTACCGCTAATACACTAATCATTCACAACGACAAAGTTGTTATTGATAGTCCTTCTATTGTTGCAAGAGATAGAATCACTGGAAAAATCATCGCAGTTGGTAAAGAAGCCAACATGATGCAAGGTAAAACCCATGAAAACATCAAAACCATTCGACCATTAAAAGACGGAGTTATTGCCGATTTTGATGCATCAGAAAAGATGATTAGCATGTTTATCAAAAGTATTCCTGCTTTAAAGAAAAAAATGTTTACTCCTGCTTTACGTATGGTGGTTTGTATTCCATCAGGAATTACTGAAGTAGAAATGCGTGCGGTAAAAGAATCGTGTGAGCGTGTAAACGGAAAAGAAGTTTACTTAATTCATGAACCAATGGCTGCAGCAATTGGTATCGGTATCGATATCATGCAACCAAAAGGAAACATGATTGTTGATATTGGTGGTGGAACAACAGAAATTGCAGTAATTGCTCTTGGTGGAATTGTTTGTGACAAATCGGTAAAAATTGCCGGTGACGTTTTTACAAACGATATTATCTACTACATGAGAACGCAGCATAATTTATTTGTTGGAGAAACTACTGCAGAAAAAATCAAAATCCAAATCGGTGCCGCTACAGATACTTTAGATTCTCCACCAGATGACATGTCAGTTCAAGGTAGAGATTTACTTACAGGTAAACCAAAACAAGTAGAAGTTTCTTTTAGAGAAATTGCTAAAGCTTTGGATAAATCAATTCAACGTATTGAAGATGCTGTGATGGAGACTTTATCTCAAACTCCGCCAGAATTAGCTGCCGATATTTATAATACTGGTATTTATTTAGCTGGTGGTGGTTCGATGTTGAGAGGATTAGATAAACGTATTTCTCTTAAAACAGATTTACCAGTTTACATCGCTGAAGATCCTTTGAAAGCAGTTGTTAGAGGAACTGGAATGGCGTTGAAAAACATCCCAAAATTTAGAAGCATATTAATTAAATAAAATTCCAATTTTTTTAAATCCCAAATTCC
>Ga0209053_1000242_pt1 | contig 50291 bp, 35 predicted proteins | sample EBPBio152010_DNA_FD_185864 | JGI IMG/M metagenome (GOLD analysis project Ga0209053, IMG submission 185864) | Wastewater treatment Type I Accumulibacter community from EBPR Bioreactor in Madison, WI, USA - Reactor 1_7/15/2010_ DNA (SPAdes)... | ecosystem: Engineered > Bioreactor > EBPR >... | reverse complement strand
TGGCGTCGTCGGGTGTGCCAAGCTACAACGCCCGCGAGGCGTCCCGTCGACGTGGGCAAACAGGGGGAGGACAGTAGTCGAACCCTGATCGGCGACGCCGAGCGTCTTCTGGGACGTCTCAGCCGGGCCGGGTAGCACGTGGCGTTAGGCCGCTTTGGCAAGGCCCGTGGGCCTTAGAACCTGCTCAGCCTTGCGACAAATACGTTGCTGCCCCTGCTCGCCACCGGGACACCACCGAACGAGCCGTCACCGCCGAGTTGGCCCACCACGTAGACGGAACCGTCGGCGGAGACCCCGATCCCTTCAGGATTCGTGTAGACGGTAGACTCGTTTGCGACCGCTCGAACGTTGCGCCCATCGGCGGACACTGAGACGACCGAGAGCGAGCGTGCGTTGAAGCCCCCCTCGTAAAGGCGGCCGAAAACGGACTCACCGAAGCGCGTCTCGCCCATAAAGTCGCCGACGGCGTATACCCGCCCCCCGTCCACGAACGCTATGTCCGTGAGAAAGTCGCTCGCGGGGCCGCCCCGTCCCTGAACGGCCCAGAGAGTGCCGGTGGGACCGAGTTTGACGAGGAGCGCGTCCTTGTGTCGCATGGCCTCTCCAGTCCGTTCGGGGACGTGCTCCGATCGGAGCGTATCGGACCCAAACGTCGCGACGCCAGTGAACGCGCCCACTGCGTAGCAGTGGCCCTCGGCGTCCGCTGTCGTCTTGCTCAAGTGGACGACGGCGTCAGGGTCGGACGGTGGCGCGTACGTCCAACCGACTCCCCCGCCGAGCCGGAGTCGGGCGACGAAGCCGACTCCAGCGCGTCCCGACGCGTCGCCCGCCATCCGTGAGTCGTCGCCCAAGGTGAACTCGCCGTCCGTCCGAGGGTGGACGTACCCGCTCACGCAGAGTCCGTCGCCCCCGACGGAGACGCCCGTCGCGACGGCGGTATCGCCAGATGCGACGGGCGATGACCACAACGGGGCTCCGTCGAGCGTGAACGCCCAGACGGCCGCGATACCCGGGCGGTTGAGTGGGGGCGGCGCGGCGCTGTGGGACCCGGTTCCACCGGCGACGTAGACGTTGCCTGCATCGTCGACAGCCACGCCGTCCGCCGTACCCGCATCCTCGATCACTTGTACCCAAAGCACGTCGCCCTGTGGTCCGAGCCGGGCGACGAACCCGGTCTCGTCTGAGGCTACGTGGGTCTGCCCCCCGGCGGTCCACCGGCTGGGCCCGTCCGCCGCCCCGATGATCCCGCCGATGGTGCCGGCGACGAGGATGGTCCCGTCGGGCGCCCGCGCCATGTCGGCCGCGAATAGCCTCCCGCCATCGCCATACCGCTTGACCCAGAGGAGCGCGCCGTGGTCGTCGAGGCGGCCGAGGAAGATGTTCTGCTGGCCGACCGCCTCCAGCCCGTACGGCCCGACAAGCACAGGGCCGGTCGCCTGCCCTGCCCCGTCCCCTACTGAGAACCAGCCGAGGAAGTAGGCACCTGCCGAGTCCGGGAGCACTGCCTGCCCGTAGGACTGTTGGTGTCGGTCTGTCACCCACACCCACTCCCAAGGGGGCCCAACCGGCGTCGCCTCAGCCCGAGCCTCGTTTCCCACGGCTCGGGTGCTCACGAACCACGCTCCGATACCAGCAGCTAGGAGCGTGAGCAGGCCGAGGAGCTTGACCATTAGGAAGGCGACCTATCGACTACTTCAGTGGTCGCGCTCGCCGGGAAACGGGCGCTGGGGTTCATTATACCAGCCGCCTCGCCGAGCAGCGAACGTGACCACCCAAGCCCGCCCTCTTCCACCCCATCTACTTGTATCCCAACGGTTTACAGCCGTCGTACACCGAACAGGACTGTAGTCGAACCCTGAGCGCCGACGCCGAGCGCCTTGTGATCTGCCTCGCCAGGGCCGCGTAGCCAGCGACGTGCGATCCGCACAGAACGCGCGGGGACGGTCAGGTGACGTGCCGGATCAACTCGTCCTTGCTCACTCCGAGTTGGGCCGCCACGTCGCTCAGGATCGCGTTCAGCGTCCCGACCCGCAGAGGGCTGTGGAGTGGGATGGTGACGTGCTGATCGCCGTCGTCCGATTGCCGCGTCAGGCGGACGTGACTCCCGCTCTGCCGTGTCTGTTCGTAGCCGAACTTCCCGAGACGCTGGATCAGGCGGCTCCCGTCGAGGTCACGCGGCGTCCTCACGCGGCGAGCACCTCCTCCCGCACGAAGTGGAGCCGGATCACGCCGGGACGGTCGGCCGCGTCGAAGTGGACGGCGACCGCGTCGCGGACCATCTCCCGGAGCTCGTCGGCGTCGTCGGCCTCGGTATAGATGGAGTGGCCGAGGGCACGCGCCTCGAAGCCGCCTTCGGGCGAGTCGGAGACGAGGAAGATGATCTCGTTGGTCATGGCGTCTTTGGGTTCGGCAAGCTACAACGCCCGCGAGGCGTCCTGACGTGGGCAGACGGGAGCTAACCCTTGTGGGACACCGGACGGCTAACGGCGGAGATCCTCCACGTTCGACACCCACGTTCTTGTCATTCAACAACTTAGCCTAGTCGTACGCCCTACAGGAGTGTAGTCGGACCCTGATCGCCGGCGCCGAGCGCCTATGGGGAGCCCTCAGCGCAATACGGCTGGCAGATGTACTCTCCGCTCTTCGGAGTTCTCCAAGTCCGTGAAGTATATCACGTCCCCGCCAACGACTTCCTTCGGGAGTACCATCTCGTGGAAAGGGGTCAGCACCGTGCACTCACGGTTTGCGAGGTTGACTGCGACGAGTTCGAAGCCGTGCCCACGGAGGAACCGCCGCGTCAGCCGAGGCACGAGCACATACGCTCCGTGGGGGAGGAGTGGCCCGCTAAACAGGTCGTCGACGCCAACACGGGCGCCATTGATCAGGAGGGCGCCAACATCGGGGCCGCCTTGGCAGATCGCCTCGAATAGGCCCACGTAGCGCACGCAGTGTCCGGCGTGCTCGTATTGCGAGGGGTAATTGAATGGACTAACTTTGAACATTGTCGCGGCACCTAGTCACCTAACCACTGCTTCAGCAGCCGCGCTAGCGGGAGAACGGGCGGCTGGTGCCAGTATACAGGCATCGGCACCGAGGAACGGACCCCCACCCTTCCCCGCGCCATGGCTAGGCCACGAGTGCAAGTCACCTACGTGCGCCCCACCCCCAATCACTCTATTCTGTTGCACAACAACGACTTACGACCATTCGTACGCCCGACAGGACTGTAGTCGAACCCTAACCGCCGACGCCGAGCGCCTACTGGGACGCCTGAGCCGGGCCGCGTAACGGGGGCCACGTAGCCGCGACGGCCAGTTGGCGGTGGAGGTAAGCACGGGAATGCGGCACGGCGGGGGCGGGCACGCTCAAGCCCGTCGTCGGCCTACAGCGGCTGGTTCTGCGGCCTACCGAGGCTGACATTCCCGAGTGGCTCCAAGAATATGACTGGTGGGAGGTCCCAGCGCTCGTCCTCGAACTCATAGCTCTTCCCACTCCCCGTCTGCACCGTCGCTTCGGCGACAGCTACCCGCAGGTCCGAGAGATCTCTGCGGTAGGTCGGCACATCAATGACGCCACGGAACGGGAGACGGTTGTCGCGGGCGGCGAATACACCCGTGAGGGGACGTGCTCGTCGTAGATGTCCACTGCCCCGCGACGGGGGACGTTGAAAGGGGCCAAATCGAAATGGAGCCGTAGAACCGAGTCGCTAGTGGCCTCAAAGCGGATCGCGTTGAAAGCGCTCGCGCCGGGGATGGGCACGGGCTCCGGCGGCTGTCGGATTACCTGTCCGAGCACCTCGTCCAAGTCCGCGACCTGGTCGATTGAGGTCGGCCACCGCCCGTTCTCCGACTCGTACCACTGTGTAGCCGTGGCGAGGTGCCAAATGGGGCCGATGGCGTCTTGGAGCGCGAACCAGTGCTCCAACTCAGCGTCGCCGTTTTGGCACGCTGGTAGTGCGGTGGCCAACAGGAGTGAGAGGAGAATGCGCAAGGCGGGAAGCCGCAGAACAACGGCCACTCAGCCGCACAACGCGGCGTGGCGTTTGAGCGAGGCAACGCAAACGCTGGCGGTAGATCGAGGCAAGAGCGTTGGAGCGTTGTGTCGGCCTGCAGTGGCGAGTTCTGCGGCGCTTTTATATTGCTAGATCTCCCAGAGCAGAGCTCAGGTCGGTACGTCCACGGCAGGGGGAGCCTGGACGGCGCCGGACCCAGACACGAGAGAGAGGATGCCAAAAGCAACAGTGAGGCCGAGGCCGAGAACGAACGCTAGGATTTGGATCGCCGTAGGGATGGAGATGCTGCCTGCGTACACGCTGGCGGGTTCTGATGCCTCCCTCTCGCCCCTGCCCCCGCCGAGGACGCCGGTCATCGCGAGGAGCGCCCACACACCAAAAAAAACGGAGGCGAACAACGAAAGCCAAGAAGCCGCGAGGAGAAAGAGCGTGAGCCCCTCGGCCTCTGGCGCGAACTGTTTCGAGAACGTAACAGTGAGGGCGATGATGCCCGAACTCAGGCCCGTCAGCCGGGTCACGGTCTCTTTCGCGAACTCGAAGGATTTCTCTTGCTGCTTGTCCATGTGGCTAACAAAAAGGCCAGACAGGGCACAGCCCGGCAAGCGCCTGCTCGATATACTGATACTGCATTTCTTCGTATGCTTTCATGTCCCCAAAGCTACTGCTTCTCCTGCCTGAACTGCCACGCGGCACTTGCCGAGAAGGCGACGTTCTGATTTGGTTGGATTTATTTATTTCGTCCCGACGATACTTATCTAGCGCGTACTCTACCAATTTGACAGTGTTCTCCTTTGCCTTCTCGGCCGTACCTAGCGCGAAATCTTCGTACCTGCTTCGTGGATACTCCGTTTCTATCAAGCCAGTTAGATCATACGACTTGAGATTCTCCTTAATTCGATGCAAGAGCTTGGCAGAATTGGGGTGCATGTATATGTCATATAACGCGCGACTATGCTTAAACATACTCGCTCGTCCTGCTTTGATACGCTTATCGTAGCGCCCCAGCTGAGACCGTACAGCGGCGAGGATTGGGTCACTTAGAAGGAGTTCGTCCATAGGGATGTAGCCGCGGCAAGAACCCTAAGATAATCCCGGCCAGTGGCGTGGATCCAGCATCGCACGACTGGGTGTGCCCGGCCGCATTACACCGCCACCGCCACACCTAGTCCCGCGCCGCAGAACTACTACTTCAGTGGTCGCGCTCGCCGGGTAACGGGCGCCGGGTCCATGATACTAGCCGCCTCGCCGAGCAGCGTGCGTGAACACCCAAGCCCGCGCCTCCACCCACCCTATTTATTTGTGCCCCAACAGGTTGCGGAAGTCGTACGCCCGACAGGACTGTAGTCGAACCCTGATCGCCGACGCCGAACGCCTTTGGGGACGCATCCGCTGTGCCGCGTAACCGAAGGCAGCCTACCAGCAAAGAGCGGTACGGCGGCGGAACGAGGCAGTGTCGGCGCGCCGCGGCCAGGTGGAGACGCGGTCAGCCCGCTCCGCGCCGCTGCGCCTTCCGGCGGTCGTTCGCCAGGGTCCGCTCCAAGACCCAAACCCGACCCCTTTGCACCAACACGCCGAAGGGGCCGAACGTGAACCCGAACAGCGGTCTCCCCGTGGTTCCGGCGAGCAGCATCCCGACGGCAAGCGCCGCCGCCGTCGTGGCGACGATGGGTCGTAGGGCAGGGCTGCGGACGAGGCGCCGGGCCGTCGGGGGGAGGGCGAGCCCGAGGGCACCTGCGGCGGCGACGGCCGCGCGAACCGGGGCGTCGTAGTCGACAAGCATCCACCCCGCGCACACAGCTGCGAGGAGGAGGACGAGCGCCCCGTAGGTCAGGAGGTCCCCCACATGGACGCCGTACCACCGGGCGAGACGTCTGAGCACAAGGGGGCGGGACGGTGGAGGAACGGGCAAACAAGTGGCCGCTCAGCGGCTGAGGGCGACCAACACGAAGGTAGGACGGAGCGCTAGACGCGCCGCCGCTCGTTAACGCGGGAGCAACGGCGCGCGCTGTCGGCCTGCATCCAAGGGTTCTGCCGGGCTCCTCAGGATGGCGCCGATCGGTCGATCCAAGTGGTCGCGGACCCATCTGTCCATCCGCGCCTTATCGGCAGACAGGTCCGTTGGCGCACCCCGCGAGGTATGGTCAAGCTGACCCCACGGACTGACCTCGTTGACGAGGACCGTGTCGGCGATGATGTCGTAGAGGCTATACCGGAATCCCCCACGAGAGAACACGAGGTAGCGGTCGCCGACGACGTCGAGATGGGCGTTCTCCGAATGGTCACCCGACTCTGTGTAGTTCCAGAACAGCGAGCCACTGTAGTTCTCGTTGCCACGGGCTGCTGCTTTAGCTGATCCCCCGAGGGGTTGCCGGTACACAGCCCATCCTCGGTCTCCGATGCCTGCGAGTCGGGTGGTAAGAACGAACTGAGCCTCAGCACTCGGCACCTCCACCGTTTGCAGCACCTCAGTCCGCTGCTCGTAGATGAATAGACCGATCAGCAGGAAGACCGCGGCCACGAGCAGGCCAGCGGCCACTCCCAAGCCAATGAGTACTTGCTTGAGCCATTTCCTCATGGTCATGGGGCGGCGCTACTACTTCAGCGGTCGCGCTCGCCGGGTGACGGGCGCCGGCGTCCATGATACCAGCCGCCTCCCCGAGCAGAGTGCGTGAACGCCCAAGCCTGCGCCTCCTTCTAACCTATCTTCTTGTTTCCCAACAGTTTACACTAATTCGTACGCCCGACAGGATTACGGCCGCCGATTCGTTGGACAGAGGTTGAGACTAGAAACAGCCATTTCTGGGCAACTGGCGCAGGTGTGACGCCGGTTGACACCGGCCGAGATTAGGTTGGGCCTGAAAAACCCTTCCACCTACCCTTCCAGACGTGGCGAAGGTGACGCCCGTTCTACGCGCCGACACGGCCGATTCCGACGGCCGCCGGGCGCTGCGGCTCCGGTTCACGGACACGCACCGGACGCTCTACGCCAAGCTGGACGTCAGGCTACGACCGAGCGAGTGGAACGCGCGGAAGGGCGAGGTTCGGAAGGGGCACGCGCGAGCCGACGAGATCAACGGCCTGCTGGCCCAACGCCTGGCCGACGTGGAGGCCGAGCGGCTGCGGCTGCTGACCGTGCGCGAGCCGGTGACGGCCGAGGCGCTGCGCGCCGTCGTCGCAATCTCCCCGACGGCCGCGCCGACGACGCCGACGTGCTTCCTCGCCTTCGGGCGCCGCTTCGTGGAGACGCTGGAGCGGCAAGGGAACGTCGGACGCTTCAAGCGTGAGGGGACCGTCTTCGCCAAGCTGGAGGCGTTCGTCCGCGCCGCTCGGCTCGGCCCTCCCCTGCCCTTCTCCCGGCTCACGCCTCAGTTCCTCCGGGACTACGAGGCGCACCTCATCGGCACGCTCGGCAACAAGCCGGCGACGGCGCAGGGCAATCTGAAGGTGCTCCACACGCACTTCCGCCGAGCGGTGCGGGAAGGCGTCGCCGGCGACGTGCGCGACCCGTGGGACGCTTTCACGCCGGCGAGAGCCGCCAAGCCGGAGCGGCCGAAGCTCACGGCCGAACAGATCATCGCGCTGGAGGCGCTCGACCTCGGCGCGCCGGGGCCTTCAGCCTCGCTCGACGCCCGCGTGCGTGACGCCTTCCTCGTCGCGCTCTATGCCGCCGGGATGCGCTTTGGAGACGTGGCGCGCCTCCAGCGGCGCCACGTCGTCGGCAACGACGCCGACGGCTACCGGCTCGTGTACGAGATGGGCAAGACGGGCAAGCGGGCAGACGTGCGGCTCATCACGCGCGCGGCGCGGCTCATCGGCGCGTACCTCAAGCGGCGTAAGCCGTCGCCGGACGATTTCGTCTTCGGCTTCCTCAACGGCTACCGGCTCGACACGCCGAAGCGGCGGTGGGATGCCATCGGGAGCCAGAACGCGCTCGCCAACAAGACGCTGAAGAAGCTCGCCCGGCTCGCGTCCACGGACGCGGTAGAACTGCCGGCGGGGCTGTCGTTCCACATCGCCCGGCACTCGTTCGCTGACCTCGCGCGCCGGTCGGGCTGGAGCACGTACGACGTGAGCAAGGCGCTCGCTCACTCGTCGCTCGCGCAGACGGAGCGTTACCTCGCCGGCTTCGACGCCGCCGGACTAGACGCACGCCTTGATGCACTCTTCCACGACGACCAATGACACCTCGTGACGAACGGCTTGCTGGCCGCGCTCCAGTCTGGGCGTGGAGCGCGCTTCAGGAGGACCCACCCTACCCCCCCGGCTACGTGCCTCGGCAGATTGAACTGTCGCCGGAGGATGCGGCCTACTCACGGCATCGTATGGCGGAACTCGACTGGAAGAACAACCCAGATGCTCCCCCGCCGAACCCTGACAACTACGTTGTCTTCGCCTACGATCCAGAGACTCCCGACCCTTATCTACTGGACGAACTCCACGAGGTCCGGCTCGATTCACTCCGGTCCCGGTTGCCGGTGTGGACCCGCACCGCACAGGAGATTCCTCCAGCTCGGCGCCTGCTTTACTGGCAGACCAAGCGCGAAGCGTACCACCTCATCGCGGCCCACTACCACGTCTCTGGCGACTTGATGTATGAGGCCGAGTTTGTCGAGGCTCTTGACGAGGCGGTACGCCTTGCCGCTGATGCAGCAGCGTGGTCGCTGCCTGACACCGACGCGCATCAGGGCGAGGACCCGACGCCTCGGCGCGTGATCTACGACTACGATAAGATCCGCACCCACTACCGTACAATCCGGGATCAACACCCCTCGGACTTGGCAGCGCGAGAAGCCGTCTGTGACTGGTACGCCGCCGAGCAGGGGGGCCGTCCTCACGAATCAACGGTGCGCCGTGCCCTCGGAGAGCGGTTGTAGGCCGTAGATGCCCAGTGCGCTTGTCGCCAAGCCAACGCCAAGCGCCAAGGGTCCACGCTGGATGAGGTTTGGGCATCAACCGCCCGCACCCGTCCGATGGAGCCTCAGTTCATCACCGGCCAGACCCGCCTCACCGCCACGGTCGAGGCCGCCGTCGAGAAGGCCGTCGCCCGTGTCCTCGCCTCGCGAGACACCCCGACCGGCGCCCCCGGCGTCGGCGTCGAGTGGCTTCCCCTGCGCCGCGTGCGGGAGTTGACCGGCTGGAGCAAGGCCACGCTGGCCCGCCGGCGTGCTGACGGCTCCCTGCCGTACAGCCTCGTCGGCCAGTCGGTGTTCGTCCACGTGGACGACCTCAACGCGCTGATGGAGCGCCACCGCGTGAGCGCCGCCAGCGCCCCGCAAGGCGCGGCCGGCGACGGCGCGACCGTGCTCGCACGGCCGGCGACACCCTGAACGACGACGCCCCGCCGGATTGCCGTCCGGCGGGGCGTCGTGAATCTGTCACCGGCACCCCCTGCTGTGGAGCGGGGCGGGGTGCCGACAGCACGAAGGTACGACGATGCTCGTGACCGTCTTTGAGCGCGCCAACCGGCCGCGGGGCAGGCACTACGACACGCCGCTCGGCGACCTCATCGGGCGCATCCGCTCGGGGGCCTACGCCGAGGAGATTGCAGCCGTCCGCGCCGAAGCCGACGACGCGAAGCGCAAGGCGCTAAAGCTGGAGAGCCTCCCTGTGTTCACGCCGTCGGGGCGCTTCACATCGCGCACGGCCAACGGGCTGGCCGAGCACGCCGGCACGATGATCTACGACTTCGACCACGCGCCCGACGTGGACGCGCTCCGTGCCTCGGTGCTGGCCTGTCCCCACCTCGTCGCCTGCTTCGTCTCCCCATCGGGCGACGGCTGCAAGGCGATCCTCCGCGTGGTCGTCGCGGATACGGTCACCGGCGAGATGCGCCCGCCGCGCGACGTCGCCGAGCACAAGGCGGCTTGGGAGGCCGGCGCCCGGCTGCTCGACACCGGCGACGCCGCCGGCCTGATCGACGCCTCCGGGAAGGACGTGGCGCGCGCGTGCTTCCTCAGCCACGATCCCGAGGCCTACTTCAACGACGACGCCGACACGCTCGTAGTGGACCTCTCCCCGCCGACCTCGCCGCCGCCGCGCTCCAGCACCGCCGCGCCAGACCGCGAACGCGAGCGGATGGAGAGCGCGCTCGCGCACGTCGGGCGTCACCGGCTGCCGTACCCCGAGTGGATCAAGCTCATCGCGGCCGTGCTCGATGCCGTTGGCGGCGACGAGCGTGACGCAGAGGCGCTGCTGATCCGCTACGTGGGCGAGGAGGTGCCCGGCGAGTACGCCGACAAGCTCGCGCATCCGACCGACCGGGAGGTGACCGCGGCCTCGCTCTACTACCTCGCACAGGCAGCCGGGTGGACCGATCCGTTCCGGCGCACCGACGCCCGTGCCGGCAGCCGCCCGGCGGGGCGCCACCGGCCCCGCTTTGAGTCGGCACCCGAGGCCGGCGACGTCCAGCCGCTCGGCGTCTGCCTGGCCGACGTGACGGCCGAGGCGATCCGGTGGGCGTGGCCGGGCTGGCTCGCGTCCGGCAAGCTCCACGTCTTCGACGGCAACCCCGGCGCGGGGAAGTCCACGTTCGTGGCGGCGCTCGCGGCGAGCGTCACCTCAGGCGTCCAGTGGCCCGACGGCGCACCCGTCCCGCCGTCGGCGCGTGGCGCTGTGGTCTACCTCACCACCGAGGACGACGCGGCGACGACGATCCGCCCCCGGATGGAAGCCGCCGGCGCGAACCTGTCGCGCGTCCGGGTGATCGCCACCGTGCCAACGGTCGACCGCAACCCGTACGGCCGTGTGCCGACACTGCCCAACGACGTGGGGCTCCTGATCTCGGAGTGCGAGCGCATCGGCGCGCGCCTGCTCGTCGTGGACCCGGTGATGGCCTACCTCGGGGACGTGAACAGCCACCGCGACAGCGACGTGCGCGGCGCGCTCGCGCCCCTCGCCGCCGCCGCCGAGGAAGCGGGCGTGGCCGTCGTGCTGATCCGCCACCTGAACAAAGGCACCGGCGCGAGCGCGCTCTACCGGGGCGGCGGCAGCATCGCCTTCGCCGGGCTGGCTCGCGTCGTGTGGGTCGCTGGATCGGACCCGGCACAGCCGGACGCGCGGGCGCTCGCCGTGGGCAAGAACAACCTCTCACGCTTTCCCCCGGCCCTCGGCTACGAACTGGAGAGCGCGGGACGATTCGGAGTCGGCCGCGTCCGGTGGACCGGCGAGGTGCAGCTCTCGGCTGATGACCTCGTGCGCCCGCATGGCCCCCCACCGGCGGCGTCACCGGCGCGCGACGCCGCCGAGGAGTGGCTGGAGGCCGCACTCGCCGGCGGGGAGCGGCTGGCACGCGAGCTGCTCCCCGAGGCGGAAGCCGCGGGCATCTCCGAGCGCACGCTGAAGCGCGCCAAGCACCGGCTCGGCGTGGTGGTCGAGAAGCGCGGCGGGATGAACGGCGCGTGGTACTGGACTCTCGACGCGCCGAAGAGGGCCAAGGCCCCAAGGGTTGGCCCCCTTCCCGAGCGGATGGAGAGTGCAGGGGACGGGATCGCACCTGACAGTACCGATTTCCCGAAGGGGGCCACGCCGTTGGCCCCCTTGCCTCCGGTGGCCCTCTTCGAAGGGGGCCAGGCCTCGCCTGCCGACGACCTCGCGGACTGGCCGGCGCGCCCCGACCGATGAGAACGCGGGCCACTTACACGGACGAGCAGATCCTCGATGCTCTGGACGGGCTGCCTGTGGAGGGGCTGCCGAAGCAGACCCGCTCCCGCTGGCTGAAGGAGCGCGACGAGTGGCAGGCTGAGGTGGCCGCTGCCGCCGCGACGGGCCGGGCGCCGGTGCCGGACACGCGCGTGGCGCGGCTATTGGCGTCTCGCAGTCCCATCGAGGGGACCGTCCTCGCGCGCGCGCACGCGCGCGAGCGTATCGAGCGTAACGAACTGGTCCGGCTGCTGGCCGGGACGGTGGCCCAGATGCTCGACCACGAGATAGCACTCTACGCGACGATGCCGGCGGCGGATCGTCACCGGCTGCTCGCCCTTCTCCTCGCCCGGTACACGGCGCTGGCGTCGCCGGCTGAGGACACCGGCGCGTCTGCGCCTTCGCCGTTCCTCGCGATCGTGAACCAGTTGTCGGCTGGCGCCGCGCCGGCAGGTGTGTCTGCGGAAACGTCTGGCCGGTGACGCCCCGTCGAGTCACGGCGCGGATTCGTGCGCTCGCGCCTCCACAGATGGGCACCTTTGCGTCGGTCAGTCTAGTTTCGAGCCGCCTGCTATACACTGCCCTCCATCGTGCTGAAGCCCACCGACCGCGCCGTCCGCGCCTACTACGACGTGCTAGCGCGCTACGACGCCGTCGGGGCCGTGCACGAGCAGGCCGTCAAGACGGCGTTCCACGACGTGCTCCAGGCCGCCGCCGGCGCCGACTGGACCCTCGTGCCCGAGTTCACGCCCCCCGGCAAGCGCATCCGCTACGACGGCGCCCTCCGCGACGCCTTCGGGTTCACCCTCGGCTACTGGGAGGCCAAGGACTCCGCCGACGACCTCGACCGCGAGGTCCAGCGCAAGGTCGCGCGCGGCTATCGCCTCCAGAACACGCTCTTCCAGGCGCCCGGCCGCGCGCTGCTCTTCCAGGACGGGCGCCTCGCGCTCGACGCCGATCTCACCGACCCGCGCGGCCTCACCGACGCCCTCGCCGCGTTCGTCGGCTACCGCGCGCCCGAGATCGGGCGGTTCCACGAAGCCGTCGCCGAGTTCAAGGCGCGCATCCCGGAGTTGGCCGCCGGGCTCGTCGGCAAGATCGAAGAGGCGCGGCAGGCCGACCCCGCGTTCCGCGCCGCGTTCGAGGCCTTTGTCGAGACGTGCCGCCAGAGCATCAACCCCAACCTCCGCGCCGGGGCCGTCGAGGAGATGCTCGTCCAGCACCTGCTCACCGAGCGGCTCGTGCGAACCGTCTTCGACAACCCGGACTTCGCGCGCAAGAACGCCATCGCCGACGAGATCGAGCGCGTCGTCACCGCCCTCACCGCGCGCTACTTCTCGCGGACTCAGTTCCTCGGCCAGCTCGACCGCTACTACCGCGCCATCGAGGACGCCGCCGCCGGCATCTCGGACTACGCCGAGAAGCAGGCCTTCCTCAACACCGTCTACGAACAGTTCTTCCAGGGCTTCTCGGACCGCGTCGCGGACACCCACGGGATCGTCTACACGCCGCAGCCGCTCGTGGACTTCATGGTCCGCAGCGTGGACGCGCTCCTCGCGCGCCACTTCGCCGGCGACGACGGGACGCCGCAGACGCTCGCGTCGCCGGGCGTGCACGTGCTCGACCCGTTCGTGGGGACCGGCAACTTCCTCGTCCGCGTCATCGAGCAGATCCCGCCGGGCGACCTCCCGGCGAAGTACCGCGCCGAGCTGCACGCCAACGAGGTGATGCTGCTGCCGTACTACGTCGCCAGCCTCAACGTGGAGCACGCCTACTTCGAGAAGACCGGCCGCTACGAGGCCTTCGACGGCATCGTGCTGGTGGACACGTTCGAGATGGTGGAGGGCAAGACGGTCGGGATGTTCTCGGCCGAGAACACCGCCCGCGCCGAGCGCCAGCGCACGAGCCCGATCCGCGTGGTCATCGGCAACCCGCCGTACAACGCGCACCAGGTCAACGCCAACGACGCCAACGCCAACCGCAAGTACCCGATCACCGACGGCCGCGTGAGCGAGACCTACGCCGCCGCCAGCCGGGCGACGCTGCTCAACAAGCTGTCGGACCCGTACGTGAAGGCCTTCCGCTGGGCCTCCGACCGCCTCGGCGACGCGGGCGTCGTCGCGCTCGTCACCAACGGCTCGTTCGTGGACGACCTCTCGTTCGACGGGATGCGCCGCCACCTCGGCGCTGAGTTCGACGAGGTCTGGATCGTGGACCTCGGCGGCAACGTGCGGAAAAACCCGAAGCTCTCGGGCACGACGCACAACGTGTTCGGGATTCAGGTCGGCGTCTCGATCGCGTTCCTCGTGCGGACCACCGGCCGGCGGGCGCGCGACGGGCGAGCGACGATCCGCTACGCGGCGGCCGGCGGCGACTGGCGCAAGGCGCAGAAGTTCGACTGGCTGGCCGAGGCCGGTGACCTTGACGGCCTCGACTGGCGCGAGATCTCCCCCAACGACCGCCACGACTGGCTCACCGCTGGCATGGCCGACGAGTGGAACGACTTCCTGCCGCTCGTGAGTCAGGCCGAGAAGTCGAGCGACGACGAGAACGAAACGACGATCTGCGACCAGTACAGCCCCGGTGTCAACTCGGGACGCGACCCCTGGGTCTACGACTTCGACCGCGACCGACTGACTGAACGCATTGAACGGTTCGTGGACACCTACAATGCGCAGGTCGTCAAGTGGCAGCGGAAAGGCAATCGCAACTCGAAGCCAGAAGACATCATCACGTACGACGAGACGCAGATCAAGTGGAGCCGCGATCTGCTCCAGCGCTCACTCAAGCAGGGGCATTTCGCGGACTTTGAGTTGATGGCCGTGCAGCCGGCGATGTACCGCGCCTTCACGCCCAAGTGGCTCTACTACGGTTCCAAACTGATCGACAGTCCCGGCCAATGGCGGAACTACTTCCCGGCGGCCGACGCCCAGAATCGAGTGCTGTGCGTGAGCGGGATTGGATGGCGCACGGAGTTCAGCACGCTGATGCTTGATCGCATTGGTGACTACCACTTGCTCGCGAGCGCCGACAACTTCCAGTACGTCCCCTTCTACGTCTACCGCGCCGACGGCACGCGCGAGGAGAACGTCACCGACTGGGCGCTCGGCCAGTTCCGCGCCCGCTACGCCGACGACGCGATCACCAAGTGGGACGTCTTCCACTACGCCTACGCCGTCCTCCACCACCCCGCCTACCGCGCCCGCTACGCCGCCGACCTCCGGCGCACGCTCCCGCGCCTCCCGTTCGCGCCCACCGACGGCGGCACCTTCCGCGCGCTCGCCGACGCCGGCCGCGCCCTCGCCGACCTCCACGTCGGCTTCGAGTCCGCCCCCGAGCACCCGCTGCGCGAGGCGCGCGCCGCCGCCTTCGCCGGCCCCTTCACCGCCATGCGCTGGGCGGACAAGAGCAAGACCGCCCTCCGCCTGACCGACGCGCTGACGCTCGACGGCATCCCGTCCGAGGCACACGCCTACCGCCTCGGCAACCGCTCCGCGCTGGACTGGCTCGTGGACCAGCTGCGCGTCAAGCAGGACAAGCGCTCGGGGATCGTCCACGACCCCACCGCCCCCGGCGGCACCGACGTCGACGGCATCGCGCGGCTGGTCCGGCAGGTGGCCTACGTCTCCGTCGAGACCGCGCGCATCGTTGCCGGCCTGCCCGATCTCGGCCTGCCTGGCGCCTGAGCACACCGACCATGCTCCCGACGACTCCCGAAGGCCTTGACCTCTTCCTCATTGAGAAGGAAGGACCAACCCTCGAATGCAAAGCGGCGCGCACCACGTTCGACTCTCGAAAACTGCGAAAGTATCTGTGCGCCCTCGCAAACGAAGGCGGCGGGCATTTCGTCCTGGGGGTCTCCGATCAGCCTCCCCGCCATGTCCTCGGCACGACTGCTCTCCCGAACGTCTATGCCGACCTCAATCAGATCCAGCAGGATCTCAGACCACCGCCCGCGCTCAACGCGCGTGAAGTTGACCACCCGGACGGCCGGGTTCTAGTCTTCGAGGTCGCGGCTCGACCACGCGGACAGGCCATCCGCTACGACAACATCCCATGGGCTAGGCGCGGCGAGTCCCTCGTCCCCATGGACGATGCCGTCCTGCGCGCGGTGCTTCTGGAAGATGCCGATGCCTCCGCAGAGATCTGCCTAGGGGCCACCCTCGACGATCTCGACGGTGACGCACTGGCTGCCTTTCGGACCGGTATCGTTGATAAAGCCTTGGGTGAGCAGCAGAAAGCCAGGTACACCGCCATGAATGTTCCGGCCCTCCTACAGGCGACCGGGCTCATTCACCGAGACGGCGCGCTCACTCGGGCTGCGCTTCTGCTGCTCGGCACGGATACTGCCCTCCGTGAATGGGCGAACAATGCCGAGGTCATCTTCGAGTACCGCCGTGTGCCCACCTCGACCCGCTACGACCAGCGCGTACCTCTCCGACGCGCAATCCTACTCGCCGTCGACGAACTGTGGGGAGCGATCCAACACTACGCCTTCGACGACCCTATCGAGGTCACAGAACGCACCCGCGTCGTCCAAGTCCCTCGCTACCCCGAGCGCTCCATCCGCGAAGCCCTGCTCAATGCCATCGTTCATCGGGACTACCACGACCCAGAGAGTGTGATCGTTAGAATGTCCCCGGACACGTTTGTCGTGGACAGCCCTGGCCCCTTTCCGGCAAACATCACCCCTGAGAATGTCGCTGACGAGCAGTATCGCCGCAATCGTGTACTGGCTGAGGCCCTCGATAAGTGCGGACAGATCGAGCGCTCGGGCCAAGGTGTCGACCTCATGATTGAGGCCGCCGTGCGGATGGCACAGCCTCTCCCTTCGTTTGAGGAGCCGGATGGGCGCCGAGTACGTGTGACCCTCCACGGTGCTGCCGACCCGACCGTTCTCCCGATCCTCCAACGGGTTCCGACGGAGACGTGGGCTGCCATGAGCACGTCGGAGCTCGTCGCCTTGGACGCTGTCCGCCGAGGCACCTCGCGTCGGGAGATCGACCCTGCTGTGGCCCTACGTCTGATCGAACGAGGACTGATTGAGCCTGGCGGCCGCGGAGACGCGCCGTATGTCTATGGAGCGCGACTTCGAGCAACTACCGCGGGCCTCCTGATCGCTCCTGTCTTGAATGCCCTCATCGCCCATCCAGACGGGATCACCTTGTCTAACTTGGCCGGTTCCATCGGAACTGCCGATGTGGACTCGCTGAAACGCACTCTCCAGTGGATGCGTCGGGCCGACGTGGCATTCACGACCGGTCGCACCCGAGGAGCTCGCTGGCACATCCGCCCTGAAGCGGTCCGGGAACTCCTCGAACGGTCAGACGCGCGCACGGCTTGACGAATGGGGAATCGATTGACAACAACGGAATCCTCGTCTCGAAACGCTCTCCCCGAACCCTCTTTGAAGACGCGGGCATGACCGCTTCAGAAAGGTTCTTTTCAAAAGAACCCGGCTTGCCTTCGTGAATCGGCCCTATCGAAACCGGCTGCGATCGCTGACAGGCAACCCAGGCTTCGAGTGCATACGGCCGGACTGGACACACGGTGCAGCTCGTCAGGCTGGTGGCGCTGGTTCCGACGAAGCCGCGCGCATCGTCACCAGCATGTAGAACCACAGCCTGCCGAGCGACGGGCTGACTGGCTGACCGAGTTCTCGATGTATCCTGGGCGGAGATCGTCCCCGTGTCGATGGTAGCTGCAAGAACGGCACTCAACGCCCGGCGCATCGTCGGCCGCCCGACGGACTATTCGCGGGAGGCCGCGGACGCGATCTGCGGGCTGCTGGTAGAGGGCTACAGCCTCCGCGCGATCTGCGCCACCGACGGCGCCCCCGACCGCTCCACCGTCTTCCGGTGGCTGGCCGCCCACCCCGAGTTTCGCGACCAGTACCGGCTCGCCCGCGAGCTTCAGGCCGACACGCTGGCCGACGAGTGCATCGAGATCGTGGACGGGGTGGTCGCGTCTCGCCTTGATCTTGAGCACGCCTGCCAGCGCGTCAAAGTGCGCCAGTGGCAAGCCGGACGGATGGCGCTCCGAGTCTACGCGCCCGGCACTCCCGCGCAGGACCGGCGTTCTCTCTACGCCTCGCTCCCGGCGCTTCCTCCTCCTCCTCCCTGACCCGTGCGACGCCCTGCCGACGGAACCCAGACTCCGCTTGCCGACGCACCCGCCGACGTGCGCCGCGCCGTGGTGGACGCCGTGCGCGAGGCACGCGACGAGCGGGCACTCCTGCCAGCCGAGACGCTGGCCGACGCTGAGGCGGACGTGAGGGCCTGCCTCGTCGTTCCTGAGTGGCGCGCCGGTGACCCCGCCGCTGACGTGGCGGCAGACGTGCTCAGCCTCGCCTACGGCGTGGACGCCTCCGACGCGCCGCTCGCGTGGAGCATCTACACCGAGGCTGCGCGGCGCTTAGGCTTCGCCGGTGCCGTGCCGGTCCCGACGTGGGCCGGTGACCGCCCGCCGGTGACGGCCTAGCATCCAATTGAGCGCGGCGCCCTTCGGGGCGTCCAATTCTGTGCGACCCCCGGCGCGCTCCAACAGGCCGGGGCCGGCTTGTTCGGCTCCAGTCCGCCGGCGAGGCACGGGACGTCACGCTGCCAGTGCCGGTCTCGGAACCGCGTGAGGGTGGACCGCGCCGACAAGCAGCACCATTGGCCCGTCCCCCCGCGCGAGTCTACCGCATGACGGTGACGCGCACGGCCGCTGTCTCGTCGGGTGTCGAGGCGCGGATCACGTAGACGCCCGGCGCCACGCCGCGCGTGTCCCACCGGACCTCGCTCGACGTCCTCGGGCTGCTCGTCACGCCGTCGGCAAGGACTGCCACGCGGCGGCCCAGCACGTCGTACACGGCGACCTCGGCCGGCGACGACACGCGAACGCTCGCCGTGCCCGACACTGGGTTCGGCCACGCCGTGAGCGTCAGCGCCTCGTGGGCCTCGTCCGTCGCCCCCGTGCCGAGCGACCACTCCGCGCCGTCGGCGAACGCGAGCACCTCGCTGGCATCGAGCGTCGTCTCGGTGGCCCCGTCGAAGAGTCGCAGCAAGAGCGGCGCCCCGTCGGCCACGGTCACGAAGTCGCCGTCGTCGGCTCGCCCGCCCACGACGAGCGCCTCGATCAGCACTGCCCCACGCACGGCGATCTCGGTCCGCCCGGCGCGCACGACGCCCGCACCGACGAGTGAGTGCACGCCGCGGCGCCCGACCGGGGCGAACACGCCGACCTCGGCGCCGTCGGGCGCACCCGGCACGACGAGCGAGAGCGACGCTTCACGCGTGGCTGCGTCGGCAACCACCCCATCAAGCGACGGCAGCGCGAAGTGGATCGCCGCGACGCGCGGTGCGGTGGGCTCGCCCTCGACGGTGAACGGTGCGCTCCGCGCGACGTGCTTCTCATCGCCGGCGAGGCTCACCACGACGTAGTACGTGCCCGAGGCAAGCGACGCCGGCAGCGACGCCTGGATCGTGCCCGAGGCAGGCGCCGACGACAGGCGGGACAGGCGCGTCCCGCCGGCGATGCCGGGCTGCTTCAGCGTCAGCGTGGCCGTGAACGTGCCGGCGAGCGACGGCGCCTCGTACGCCACGGTGACAGTCTCTCCGGCGACGTAGTTCTCGCCGCCGGCCGGCGACGTTATGGCCGCCGTGCGAATGCCTATCGGGGCGCTCGTGCCCGCATACGACGGCGCCTCGACGCTCGTCACGATGATGCTGTGGGGGCCGCCGGGCGCGTCCGCCGGCACGGCGAGCTCGTGGGTGCCGTCGTTCGGCGTCGTCTCGCTTGCGACGACGGCGCCGGTGCTTCGTGTGACGAGTTCCACGCGGACGCTCCCGCCGGGGACGGCGACAGGCGCCGTCCACGTCACATCCACGATGCCTCCGCGAGCGACGGGCGCAGCCGGGGCGCTGACGACGAAGGCGGCCTGCGGGTCGGTGATGATAAACAGGTCTGAAAGCGCGAGCGAGGAGGCATCGGCGGCGTCCTCGATGCGAAACTGGTAGTCGTCGCCGGCGAGGGTGCCGTCGGGGATCTGCCAGCGCGCGGCGCCGAAGTCGGGGCGTTGGAGGTTGGGTCCGGTGTAAAGGACCTGCCAGGGGCCAGCTCCCTTGCGGAGCGAGAGGATCACATTTGCCGGGGCAGGGACAGGGCTCGTCCAGATGGCTTTGAGCCAGGCGCCGACGCGGTAGCTCGACGCAGCGGTCGGCGCTTCGAAATCGAAAGCCCCCACGGTGGGCGCGTCGTAGAGCGTGATGTACGGCGAGACGACGCCACCGGCCGTCGTGAAGGCGCCGCCAGCGACGAGATCGCCGGCGGTTGTGAAGCCAGTCGTCATGACCAGAGTGTGGACAAAGCCGTTCATCCCGGAGCCGAGCGCGCTCCACGCCGTGCCGTCCCACCGCGCGATGCGGCTCGCCGCCACACCGCCGGCCGTCATGAAGAGGCCCCCGGCGTAGACGCTCCCGTCCGGCCCGACGGCCAGTCCTCGGACGCTGAAGTCAGATCCACTCACCCCGGAGCCGAGCGCGCTCCACGCTGAGCCGTCCCATCGTGCAATGTGGTTCACCGTCACGCCGCCAGCCGTCGCGAAGTCTCCGCCGGCATAGACGCTCCCATCCGGCCCGACGGCCAGCGCATAGACTGAAGGGATCAGCGCGTCGCTCACCCCGGAGCCGAGTGAGCTCCACGCCGTGCCGTCCCACCGCGCGATGTTGTTGGCGCTCACGCCGCCGGCGCTAGTAAAGGAGCCCCCGGCGAAGACACTCCCATCCGGCCCCACCGCCAACGAATGGACGACCCGTCTAGACCCGCTCATCCCGGAGCCGAGGGCGCTCCATGCGGTACCGTTCCACCGCGCGATGTGGTTCGCCGTCCCGCCGCCGGCCGTCCCAAAGGAGCCTCCGGCGTAGACGCTCCCGTCCGGCCCCACCGCCAGCGCGCGAACCTCGGCGTTCATCCCGGAGCCGAGCGCACTCCACGCCGTGCCGTCCCACCGCGCGATGCGGTTTCCGGCCGAGCCGCCGATGGCCGAGAACGAGCCCCCAGCGTAGACGCTCCCGTCCGGCCCCACCGCCAGCGCGCGGACGACGGCGTCCATGCCGGAACCGAGCGCGCTCCATGCTACGCCGTCCCACCGCGCGATGCGGTTGGCGACCACTCCGCCAGCCGTCGTGAAGTCCCCGCCGGCGTAGACGCTGCCATCTGGACCGACCGCCAGCGCGAAGACCACGCTGTTGATGTTGGAGCCGAGGGCACGCCACGCGGAACCGTCCCACCGAGCGACGTAGCTCGCCGGCGCAACCCCGGCCGTGGTGAATCCTCCCCCAGGGTAGACACTCCCGTCTGAGCCGACCGCTACTGCGTAGACAACCGGAGCCGGCCCGCTGAGGATCCCGGAGCCAACCGGGCGCCACGACGAGTTAAACCACCGAGCGATGTAGTTACGCGTGGAGCCGCCAGCTGTCGTGAAGGCCCCTCCGGCGTAAACGCTCCCGTCCGCCCCGATGGCCAGCGCGAAGACGGTAGAGTTCATCCCGGAGCCAAGCGCACTCCACGCGGTACCGTTCCACCGCGCGATGCAGCTCGCTGCTACGCCGCCGGCCGTGGCGAAGAGTCCCCCGGCGTAGACGCTCCCGTCCGGCCCGACCGCCAGCGCATGGACGATGGGGGGCAACCCGGTGCCTGTGATGCCGGAGCCAAGGGGACTCCAGACCGTGCCGTCCCACCGTGCGATGCGGCTGGTCGACACGCCACCGGCCGTCGTGAAGTCTCCCCCGGCGTAGACGCTCCCGTCCGGCCCGACGGCCAGCGCGTGGACAGCGGTGGACGTTCCTCCGGCCATTCCAGTGCCGAGGGCACGCCAAGACGTTCCATTCCATCGCGCGATACGATTCCGCCCGCCGTTCGTGAAGTCGCCCCCCGCGTAGACGCTTCCATCGGACCCGACCACTAGCGCACGAACTCTCCCGTTCATCCCGGAGCTGAGGGCACTCCACGCGGTGCCGTCCCACCGCGCGACGTAGGTCGCCGCCGTAGTGCCAGCCATCGTGAAGTCCCCTCCGGCGTAGACGCTCCCGTCCAGCCCCACGGCCAGTGCACGTACGGTGCCGTTCATCCCGGAGCCAAGCGCACTCCACATCGTGCCGTCCCAACGCGCGATGTGGTTGGCGACCGCACTCCCAGCTGTAGTGATGTCTCCCCCCGCGTAAACGCTGCCGTCCGGTCCGATGGTTAGCGCGTAAACAACGCCAACAAGCCCGGGGCCATCCGTCCCGCCGCTCATGTCGGTGAACTCGCCCGGCACGAGCGTGTGCAACTGGCCGTCAGCGCCCATCGTCACAGTGAGACCCGTGAGGTCCACGGCGCCTCCGGGCGCGCGACGAAGGTCGAGAGTACCGTCGGGTCGGATGAGATCGGCAGCCGACGTACTGCGGGTCGCCGGTAGACCGATGGAAGTCTGCGCGAGCGCAGGGGCAGCGAGGACGAGTAGAGAAAGGACGAGGAGGCGACGCATTGGAGAGGTGATCTCAGAGAGGTTCCTGATGCTACCCCATTCGTATGACCGATGCTATCCTGCCAGTCTGCGCAGCCCCCAGTCGCGTTCCGGCTGGCATCCCCGTTCGCCCGTACCGAAGCCGGTGATCTGGTGGCGGAGTCTTCGCGTTCAAGACGCCGCCGCGCAGTTCTCGGCCCAACCCTAGTTTCCCATTGAGCGTGGCGCCCTTCATGGCGTCCAGCTCTGTGCGGCCCCCGGCGCGTTGCTGCGCGCCGGGGGCTATTCGTTCGTGCCGAGGGCGTCGGCGCGGCGCGCGATTTCGGCCGCGTGAGCGCGCACGGCATCGGTGAGGCGCTGAACCTCGTCGGCGGTGAGCGTACGTCCACGGGTGGACGTGGTGTACCACGTGGACTCCTTGAAGCCGGCGGCGCGGGCCACCGTGCGGACGGGCAGCAAGTCCTTGAACGTGTCCGAGAAGTCGCGGGCGGTCATCGGGGCTGGGGGCGTGCGTCTCGCAAGGTACAAACTTTTCTGCCCGACGTGGGCAGATTTCTATTGACAATGGGCAGAATCATCTGTACACTAGGTCACTGGGCGCAGCAACGCCTCCCCTTCCACGGCCACCGGCCAAACCCGCACAGAGCCATGTTCAGCCTCACCGTCCACGTCCCTTCCGTCGCCCACGGCACCCTCACCGTCGAGGCAGAGATCGAGAAGCGCGGCCCCAACGGCGCGCACTACCACATCGGCACCGTCTGCGATGCCCTCGGCCGTGCGGTCGAATGCACGCCCGACCTCTTGGACGAGATCGAGACGTCCATCGACTTCGAGATGCAGTGCGCCCGCTACGAGGCCCTCTTCTTCGAGACGGACTCCCCGTACCTCGCCCGCGTCCACGCCTGAACCTGCCACCCGAGCGGGGGCCTGAGCCCCCGCTCCCACCCGGACCCGATGATGCTTCGCTCTCTGACCAACCCCGACGACCTCACCCGCTACCTCACGATGAAGGCCGAGCGCCGCCGGCTTGACGCCGAGATTGCCGCGCTGGAGCCGGTGGTCTACGACGCGCTGCTGGACGAAGACGGCGCGACGGCCGACGCACTCGGCTACACGCTCGCCGTGCGGACGCGCCGCACGTGGGAGTACTCGCCGGCCGTGAAGGCGCTGGCCGACGAACTCGGCGCGCTGAAGCGCTACGAGGAGAAGGCGCGGATCGCGCAGTGCGTCAAGGCGGCGGGCTACGTGACCGTCTCGACGGCGCGACGCCTCGCCGCGTGAGTCACCGGCCGGGCGGGACGCCACCCGCCCGGCCGGTCACCGCTGCGGGTGCCTGGAGCCGGGAAAGCGCAACCGGACCCACTTTCCCTTCCAGTAACCCTTCCACCGCCCAACGACAATGCCCCTAAGCCGTTGTGGCTCAGGGGCTTACGTGCTCTATTATGTACGCCCGACAGGATTCGAACCTGTGGCCTTCAGAACCGGAATCTGACGCTCTATCCAGCTGAGCTACGGGCGCATCGGCTCCGCAAGATAGCGCGTGGGTGACCGAGGACGTGCGGCAAGAGCGCGTGAACCACTACGGTACCACCGAGAGGATGCGGCGCGCGTCCCCGGCGTCTCCCCGTGCCCATAGCACGTACACCCCGGCCGACAGGCGAGCGGTCTCCATACGAACGACCACCCCCGCTCCCGGTGTCACGTCGCCATCGTGGAGGACACCGACGGCGCGACCGAGGGCGTCCATGAGAAGGACGCGGACCCGCTGCGGAGCCGCCGCGCCTACACGTGCCAAAATCACGCCCCGGGTCGGATTCGGCCCGGCCGCGACGATCGTCACCCCGGCATTCGGCACGTCGACCAGGCCGACGGCTGCCGCGCACGCTCCGCTCAACGTCCAGCCCAGGTCGGCGAGCATTGCGCAGGTCTGCACGCCCGGCGCCTGCACGGACTCACCGCGTCGGATGAAGGGCGTCATCAGGCCGTCGGCGCTGCCCCCGGGGTAGGTCTCTTCGTCGAAGTGCGAGTACGACGCTCCGTCGACCCAGGGACGGGGCGTGTGGAGGCGCACGCGTCCGCCGGTGGCGCGCGTCGCCGCCCCATCGAACCAGGCGCCAGACGTGAGGACGTCCGCGAGTGCGAGCGATCCGTCCGGATAGACCCGTGGATCCAGAAGTCGCATGCCGTCCTCATCCTCGGAGAAGCGGTCGTAGACATAGGCACCGCTCGACGCCCCACTCCCCACCCCGCCGACGCCACCCTCGACGGCCAGCCCGCCGATGACGCCGAGGCCATGCGCCAGTTCATGGAGCACGACGGTGTAAAGATCGAAGTCGCCGGGTGCGGGAGGGGTCGCAGGATCGAGGTGCCAGTCGGCGAACTGCCGGTTGAAGGCGGCGTCGATGTCCGGCACACGCGTGTCGGTGTCGCGTCCGGCGAGGGCGTCAGCGAGGGCGCCGGGGTACCACGTGGATCGGAGGGGGACGCCCTCGACGTCACGCACGAGGTACGGCCCCGCCGAACCGAGAGTCGTCGGAGGGAGCGCTTCCCACCGAGCCTCGACGCGGATCGGGACCGGGGACGCCACGAGACAAGACCATGTGTCCACGGCCGCCCGGAAGGCCGCCTCGGCATCGGCTGAAAAGCCGGAGTACGTGACCTCGAAGTGCGCCGTCGGCGCATCACACGCCGCAAGCGGGGCACGGAACGCGACCGTCGCGACCGACTCGGCGACGACAGGCAGGATGCAGACGTGCGTCGCCGCCGTCTGGGCGCCGGCGACGGCGGGCCAGACGGCGGCGAGGGAGAGAGCGAACCGCAGCCCCAGGCGGCCGGCGAGGCGCCGGCCGGGGCTCATCGAGCGACGACCACGCGCACCGTCGACACCGCCGTGCCAGCGGTCGCGCGGACCGAATAGACGCCACTGGCGAGACCGGCGGCGCGCACGTCCAGCGTGAGCGTGCCGGCGGGCGCCGTGCCCGCGAAGAGGGTCCGGACGCGGCGGCCGGTCACGTCGTAGAGCGCGGCCTCAACGGCCTGCGGCGCGTCGAGCGTAACGGCGAGGCGCGTGGCGTCGGCGAACGGGTTCGGACCGACCACGCGCACGGTGGCAGCCAGCGTCGCCGGACCCGACTCGTCGGCGACGATGGCCTGGCAGGCCGGCCCCATCGGCCAGCCCATGTCGGCGAAGAAGGCGCACGTGAGCGGTCCGGGCGAGTCGAAGCTCTCGCCGGGCGCGATCTGCGGCGTCATCGGCGAGTTGATGGAGCCAGCGGGGTAGACGCCCTCGTTCCAGTGCGAGTACGACGAGCCCTGCTGCCACGAGGTGGGCGTCCAGAGCCGGCCGCGGCCGCCGCCCTGCTGGATGAGCAGGGGCGTATCGATCCACACGTTGCTGCTTCGGACGAGAGCCCCGAGGGCGGTCGACGGGTTCGGGTAGGTCGCCACGTCGAGAAGCGGCAGGCCCGCGGCGTCCTCGGCAAAGATGTCGAAGATCGTCGGGGAGCCACCGAAGGTGCTGCCGTTGTAGCCCCAGCAGCCGTTGCCAGCCACGCCGTCGCAGCGCCCGGCGGATGTGCCATCATCCCAGCGCGCCGAGCCCGAGAACCCGAGCCCGTGCCCGAGCTCGTGCAGGACCACGCTCCGGAAGTCGAACTGGCTGGGTGCCGGATTGCCGTCCGTGCCGAAGTACCAGTTGGTGAAGTTGCTCGAGAAGCGCGACTGGATGTCGTTCGCCCCCGCGACGAGGTCGGCGCCCGCGATCGCGTCGGCGATGCCGTAGGGGTACCAGACGTTGGTGCGCGGCGCGCCGGCGAAGTTGCGAATCAGGAACGGACCCGCCGAGCCGAGCACGTTCGGGCCAAGGGGCGTGAACTGGGCCGTGACGCGGATCGGAACCACCGACGAGATGTGGGCCGCCCAGATGTCCACGGCCGACTGGTAGGCGGTCTGCGCGTCGGGGAACGCGTCGAAGCCCGTGTAGGTGACGATGAACGTCGCCGACGGCCCCTGCGTCACGACGACCTCGGACGTCGGGCTCGTCTCGGCCATCCACCGCTCCACGATCGCGTCGATCTCGGCAGCACTCGGAGCGTTCGCAGAGAGGTGGTCGTGAGAGTGGCCGTCGGCCATCAGCACGCAGGACGTCTGCGGGACGGACTGCGCCTCCATGAGGAACGAGGACTGGGCAGCGGCCGGCGACACGAGGACGGCGGCGGCGAGGACGTAGCGAAGCATCGAGGGCGTCGGGAGAGGTTGGGGCAAAGGTAGGACACGCCGACGACGTCAGGTGCCCAGCCGGTCGAGGGCCGCGCGGGCGCGACCTTCCAGCGACTTCGAGTGGTCGAACTCGCGCTCGTCGGCCAGCACGGCGCGGTAGGCGGCACGCGCGCCGGAGGCGTCGCCGGTGGCTTCCAGCACCTCGCCCTCGTGGAAGCGGGCCCACGGCCCCCAGCGCGCGAGCGGGTCGCCGCCAGCGGCGGCGGCGATCCGGTACGCCCGGAGCGCCGGCTGCCACTCGCGGAGCGCGTGGTGCGCGCGGCCGGTCCGGTACGCCGCCTCGGCGCGCTCGGTCGGGTCGGCGCCGCCATCGGCCAGCACGGGCGCGAGCCGCTCGACGGCCTCGCGGTAGCGCCCGCCGTCGTAGGCCGTCATCCCGAGCACGAGCGTGCGCCCGCGCGCGGTCAGCGGTGACGCGAGACGGCGCTGTGCCTCCCGCGCCGACGCGAGGTCGGTGTCGTAGTCGCGCGTGGCGCGGACCCGCCGGTAGTGCGCCTCAGCGGCGCGGCGGTCGCCGGACATCTCGCGCGCGAGGCCGGCCATCAGCGTCGCCTGCGCGACGAGCGCCAGCCCGCGCGGGCGCTCGACGAAGCGTTCCAGCAGCGGCGCGGCGTCGGCGAAGCGGTCCTGCCGGAAGAGCGCGATGCCGAGATGGGCCGGCAGCGTCGGCAGCGGGAGCGTGCCGGGGCCGGCGAGGCCCCGCTCGGCGCGACGGAACGCGGCCTCGGCGTCGGCCGCCCGGCGGTCCGTGAGGTGCTGGTAGCCGACGAGGTACGCGAGCACCGGACTCGCCGGGTGCGCGTCGGCGAGCGCGCGGAGGTCGGCCTTCGCACCGGCACGCCCGCCGTTGAGCGACTCGTCGACGACGGCGCGGATCACGGTGGCCTCCATCGCGTCGGCGCCGCCGCCGTCGGCGGCGCGTCCGAGGTGGTCCAGCCCGCCCGTCACGGTCCCGCCGATTCCGACGAGGCGCACGAGCCAGCGGTACTTGCGGGGGACGCTCCCGGCGGCGACCTCGCACACGCCCTGCCCGAACGAGACGTCGGCCGAGGCGCCGCGCGCGCGGGAGAGACCGCGGAAGCGGCGGCACGCGTCGCGGAAGGCGAGGCCGGCGCGCGCGTACCGCTCGGCGCGCGAGAGTACGATCGCCCGGTGGAGTGCCACCGACGCGCGCATCCAGTCCGCCGACGCGCCGTCGGGCAGGCGGTCCGCCACGCGCGCCATCGAGTCGTTGACGGCGTGGAAGCGCCCGACGGCCGCGTCGTCCTCGGTGATGAGCGCCTCCCAGAGTGCCGCGAGGTTGAGCCCGTACCCGCCGGCGGCGTGCCCGCGCGCAGCGAGGCGGCGGAAGGCGGCGCGCGCGTCGGCCGGACGCAGCGCGAGCAGCGCCGCATGGCCTTCGGCGTAGGCCGCCGCATCGGGACCGGAGGTCAGACCGAGCGTCTGACGCGCGAGCGGCGAGAGGTCCACGGGACGCGCCGGCGGCGGCGCCGCCTGGGCCCACGCCGGCGACGCCAGCACGAGAAGACCGACGAGACGGAGCGGCACGGGCATCGGGCGACGGTCGCGGCTCAACGGCGCCGCGCTATGCATCCGTATGTGTGTCCGATGGGGGTGTCGCGACGCGGAGCCGGTCGCGCGTGCCCGTGAGGTCGGGGTCGCCGAGTTGTCCCTCGGTGTGGGCGACGATGACGGCCGTCGTCGCGTCGCCGGTGACGTTGGTGACCGTCCGGCACATGTCGAGGATGCGGTCCACGCCGAGGATGAGCGCGATGCCCGCCGCCGGCACGCCGACCGTCTCGAGGATGATGACGAGCATGATGACGCCCGCGCCCGGCACGGCGGCCGTCCCGATGGACGCCAGCACGGCGGTCAGGATCACCGAGAGCTGCGCGCCGAACCCGAGGTCCAGCCCGAACGCCTGCGCGATGAAGAGCGTCGCGACGGCCTGGTAGAGCGCCGTGCCGTCCATGTTGATCGTCGCGCCGAGCGGCAGCACGAAGCTCGACACCTCCTCGCTGACCCCGAGCGCGTCCTCGCAACGCTCCATCGTCACCGGCAGCGTCGCGCCGCTGGACGACGTCGAGAACGCCACGAGCTGCGCCGGCGCGATGCCCTGGAAGAACGTCTTGAGACCCATCGGGCTGAACAGGCGCAGCATCGCCGGGTAGACGACGCCCGTGTGGATCAGTAAACCGCCGAGGACGACGGCCATGTAGCTCCCGAGGCCGTTGAGCAGGCCGAGGATGCGGCTCGGGTCGTCGCCGGCGGTCGTCGTGATGGTGTCGGCCAGCAGCGCGAACACGCCGACCGGCGCCATCAGCATCACGAGGTCCACGAGGCGGAGCACCACGTCGTTGGCGCCCTCGATGACGGCGAGCACGGGCGCCGCCCGCTCGCGCGGGATCTGCACCAGCCCGATCCCGAACAGGATGGCGATGACCACCACCTGCAGCATGCTCCCGTTGGAGGAGAAGGACGCGAACGCGTTCTCCGACACCATGTCCACGAGGAACTGGAGCGGGCCGCGCTCGCTCACGTCGGCAGCGGTCTCGGTGCGCTCAGCAGCCGTCTCGCCGAACGTCGCCACGAGGCCGTCGCGCAGCTCGGGCGAGAACGCGTCGCCGGGCCGCACGAGGTCGGTCAGCAGCACGCCGATGGTCACCGCGACCGCCGTCGTGACGAGGTAGATGCCGATCGTCTTGCCGCCGATGCGCGACAGCTTGCGCAGGTCGCTCAGGCTCGCGACGCCCGTGATGAGGCTCGTCAGCACGAGCGGCACGGCGATCAGCTTGAGGCCGGTGATGAAGATGGTCCCGAACGGACGCACCCAGTCGGTCACGAAGCCGCCCCAGCCGTTGATGGCGGCCACGACGCCGAAGGCGAGGCCGAGGAGCAGGCCGAGGATGATCTGCCAGTGCGGCTTGCGGTACCAGGGCATCGGGCGGGGCGGCGGACGGAGCCGCGAAGGTAGCGCCGGGCGTTCGCCCGGCGGGGGATGGGGGATGGGCGATGGGGACTGGGGATTTCATTCCGACCGTCCCGCACGACCGTAGGGACACACCGCCGGTGTGTCCCCCGCCCCGCCGCCGTCGCCGACGCTAGGTGTGGAGAAACCACACGAGCAATCCGACCGGCGCGCCGACAGCCGCGCCGGTGGCCGTGCAGGCGAGGTTGACGGCGCCGTTGGTCATCCACTGCACGCCCGAGACGAGCGGCGCGTCGTCGCCGGCTGTTTCCACGACGGCCCCGTCGGATGCGCGGAACCGCGCCTGGAGCGTCGCGCCGAGCAGCGTGTCCACGGCCGCCCCTGCGACGCCCGCCACGATGAGCCCTGCGCCCATCCACGGCGAGCCCGACGCGAGCATGACCGCCAAGCCCACGCTCGCCGCGCCGGCGACGCTCGCCAGCGTCCCGGTGAGCGTCACGCCGCCGCTCTCGCCCGGCGTCAGCCGTCGCCCGAACCCGAGGCGGCGCGGGACGCCGCCGTAGCGCGTCCCGATTTCGGTCGCCCACGTATCCGCCGCCGCCGCCGCGAAACTGCTGGCGAAGGCGGTCCACAGAACGATCCCCCACGCATCGTCGGCCGGACGCACGGCCCAGAGCGCGAGCAGCGCCAGCCCGACGCCCCCGTTGGCGAGGACCTGCCCGGCCGTCCGCCCGCCGGCGTCGCGGCGGTCGCCACCGGGCAGGCGCGACAGCGCCGCCGACGGCACGAAGAACGTCAGCGCCGGCGCGGCCCACACGACGCCGCCGACGGCGACGAGCGCCCACGCGAGCAACGCGCCGGCGAGCGCACCCGACACGTCCAGCGCGCCGACGCGCCACGTCGCGCCAGCGAACGCGACGCCTGCGGCGAGCGCCCACGCGAACCGTGCGGCGTCGCCGGCCTCGACGGCGCGCTCCAGCGCGACGAGCGCCACGACGACGGCGAGCGGGACCGTCAGGTTGTCCCAGCCGTCGCGCCCGACCGACTCGGCCGCGGCGCCGACGAGCGCGACGGTCAGCGCCGCGAGGGCCACCTCTCCCCCGCCCCACGCCGCCGGCCGCCCGATCGAGAGCGACGCCCCCGTCACCGCGCCGGCGACGAGCGCGAACGTGAGCGACCCCGCCGCGCTCTTGGTCCCGCGCCCGACGGCGTACCGGAAGCGCCGCGCGCGGGCGCCGACGAGCGACGCCGCCGGGTCCGCCAGCGCCAGCACGGCGAACGCCGCCTGCACGGCGAACACGCGGTCGGCGCCCCACGTCCAGCCGGCGACAAGGCACAGCGCGAGCGCGAGAGGGAACAGGACGGTCCCGACGCTCCGGCGGGCGGTCCCGTGCATGCCGGGGAACCAGCCGCGCGCGAGCGCGACGCCGTTGCCGGCGACGAACACGCCGGCGAGGACGTAGATGAGCGCCGGCGACCGGAATCCCGAGAGGCTTGCGGCCGTCGCGAGTCCGACGAGGGCGTGGACGACGCGCCGCGTCGCGTCCGCCGGCCAGCCGGCCCACGCCCGCAGCGCCTCGCCGGCGCCGACGGCCGCGCCGAGCACGGCGGCGAACAGGACGAAGGCGGCGGCGTCAGGCATTCCTGCCCCCGCGCGCACACGCCCCCGCGCGCCGCTTCATCAGCGCGGGATCTGGAGCAGCAGCGAGAAGCGCAGCTGGTTCGCCACCGGCGAGTTCTCCTCCAGCGCGTAGATGTAGCTCATGTCCACGCCGACGAGGCTGTAGCGGATGCCGGCGCCGAACGTGATGAACTGGCGGTTGCCGTTGTTGGGGTCCTCGTAGAAGTAGCCCGTGCGCAGCGCGAGGAGGTCGTTGTACCAGTACTCGAGGCCGGCGCCGAGCGTGAGCTGCTGGAGCGCGCCGAGCGTCTGGCAGTTGCCGTCGTTGCTCGGGTCGGTGTCCGACGCGAACTCCTCGCAGGTGCCATCGCGCGGGGCCGTGTTGATCTGGCGGCCGCCCCAGGACGAGAAGATGGCCGAGATCGGCGAGGCGTAGTTGCCGGACGTGTCGCGATCGACGAGGACCTTGTTGAAGTCCACCGCGACGTTGATGCGGTTGAAGTCGTCGAGGCGCGTGTCGAGCGCGGCGCCAAAGCGGAGCGTCGTCGGGATGGCGTCCGAGAGGCCGCTGTCCGAGTACGAGATGCCGGGGCCGACGTTGCCGAGGTTGAAGCCGACCGACGGCGTGGCGCCGCGCGCGAGCGGGAGCGTCGGCGCCTGATAGATCGCGCCGAGGTCCACGCCGAACGTCTTGCCGGGGAAGGTGCCCGTGCCACCGACGTCGGAGTTGCCGGTGAGGCTGGAGTAGACGAAGCGCGCGCCGGCGCCGACCGACAGGTTGTCGACGACCTCGACGCCATACGACACGCCGGCGGCGATCTCGTAGGAGCGGAAGTTGCCGAGCTCCTCGCCCTCCGAGTTGGTGCGCGTCTGCTGGCCGAGGTTGAAGTAGGTCAGGTGCCCGCCGACGGTGCCGAGCTCGCCGAGGCTGTGCTTGGCGGCGAGGTACTCGAACGAGAGGTCGGCGCCGAGCGCCGGCAGCCAGGGCGCGTGCGTGAACGACACCTCGGTGCCCTCCTGGCGGGCGAGGCCGGCGGGGTTCCAGAAGACGGCGTAGGCGTTGTCGGCGAGGGCGACGCCGGCGTTGCCCATGCCGGCGGCGCGGCTGTCGGGCTCGATCTGGAGGAACGGGACGGCGGTGGTGAGAACCACCTCGCTGTCCTGCGCGAGGGCGGGCGCGGCGGCGAGCAGCCCGGCGAGGGCAGGCAGGGCCAGACGGCGGATCGTCATGTCGGGAGGGCCCCCGGGGGAGCAGTCGTGTCGGGAGAAAGGAACGTCGCGCCGCCAATCAACGCAAGGAGGGGGCGGACGGTCCGTGAGAGAACGGCTAAGGCGTGGTGATCGGGTCAGCGCACGATGGCGAGGCGCTCGACGCGCTCGGCGGTCTGCGTCCGTCCGTCGGCGCCGTCGGCTTCGACGCGCAGGCGGTAGAGGTAGACGCCGCTGGCGAGGCGCGCACCGTCGTCGTCGCGCCCGTCCCACGGGATCTGGACGAGCGGTCCGGCGAGAACGCCGCCGGGCAGCGCGTCGTCTCCGGCCAGGGTGCGGATCGGGCGTCCGGCGAGCGTGAAGATGCGGAGCTGGACCCGCGCAGGCGTCCCGGCGGGCTGGTTGTGCTCGAACGTGAAGCGCGTCGGGCCGGCCGTGGGGTTCGGGTACGGGAACGCGTTGCGGACCTCCAGGCCCTCGGCGTCGGAGACCACGAACGAGATCTCGGCCGTCGAGGCGTTGTTGACGGCGTCCCACGCGGTGAGCGTGGCGGTGTGCGGCCCCGGCGCGAGCGCCGGCAGCGGGAAGCGGACCGTCCCCGAGCGGTACGTGTCGAGGTCGCCGCTGTAGGCGCGGCTCACATCGAAGCTCTGGCGCGGGTCGTTGTCGATCGTCAGCAGCAGCTCGTGGCCGACGCTCGCGCCGACGGTGTTGATCCCAGACGGGTCCGAGAGGCGCGCGAGGAACGTCGGCGCACGGCGCGTGAGGCCGCCCGAGACGAACGTCGTGTCGTCGAGGAAGAGGCGGATCTGCGGGCCGGTGCCGTCGTCGGGACGCGCGCCGGCGGTCGTCGCGACGCGCGAGCGGGCGGTGGCGCCGCCGGCCGTCGCCGTACCCGCGCCCACGGCGTACGCCACGACGCGCGCCGGCTGGCCCGAGTACGAGACGTCCTGGGGCACGCGGAACGTCGCCGAGAACTGTCCCGCGCGAGCGGTCGCGCGGCCCGTGTAGAGACGGTCGGTGCGGACGCGGTACTGCCCCTGCGTGTACTGGCACGGCGTGAAGTCCACGTTACAGGGCGTGGCCGTCTGCGGCATCAGCACGAGCCGCTCGCTGTCGAAGACCGTGAGCTCGACCTCGCCGTCGAACGCGGTGTCGGGCTGGCCGCCGGGCGTCAGGACCGTCCCGGCGACGGTGGCCTCCTCGAACGCCGTCAGCACGGGCGGCGGCTCGAGCGCGATCCCGCCCTCGGGCAGGCCGAGGCGCATCGTCGGGTCGCCGAGCAGGTTGAACTTGCGGTTGTTGGGCGACGAGCCGGTGGTCGTCTGCTTGGTCGAGAGCAGGATGTCGCCCATGCGGCGGGGGCGCCCGTCGGCGCCGCGCGTGACGAGCTGGCGTCCGAGCTCGACGTTGAGGCCGAAGTTGTCGCCGCTGTTGGGCGAGCTGCTCGTGTAGACCACGCGCACGGTCGTCAGCATCGCGACGGCGCCGCCAGCCTCGTACAGGAGGGTCTCTTCGGCGAGGCTCTGGCGCTCGGACATGTCGAAGCGCCCGAACGAACAGGTCGCCGTGATGAAGATGGCGAGGCGGTCGGCGTTGGTGAGCTGGTTGAGGACGCCGCGCGTGAAGTACCCCTCGCCGCCGAGGCCGGTGATGCCGCCGTGGCCGCTGTAGTTCCAGATGAGGGTGCCCTCGTTGAGCGAGCGCACGATGGCGTCGGTGGCCTGCGGGCGCCGCCGGCCGCTGGCCGCGTTGACCTCGGGGTACGACGGCCCGTAGATCTTCTGGACGACGATGGACGAGTCGGCGAGTTGCTGGAAGCGGGCCGTCTCGTCGGCGTTGTAGACGTGCAGGTCGCGGTCCCAGCCGTTGGGGTACTGATCGTCGCCGATGTACGTGATGCGCTGGCGCCAGGCGCCGCGCGTCGCCGGGTCGTCGTAGCCGATGACCTTGTCAACGACGAGCGCCGCCTCGGCGGGCGTGGTGACGGTGAACCGACCGATGCCGAGATCCACCAGCTCGCGTGGCGAGCTGGTGACCATCCGCCCCTCGTTGTCGTCGAGCAGCCCGAAAAAGTCGTCGGTCGTGAACGAGTTGATCCGGTCCACCATGTCTTCGGTCTGGTGGACCGGCACGAAGGCGGGCGTGTCGGACCGGAGGTTCCGGTAGTCGTAATGGCCGTCGCCGAAGAGGAGCAGGTAGCGTGGCGCGTCGGCGGGCGACACCGCACGGTCGTAGAACATTTTCGCGAAGTCACGGATGCCGGCCATGTCGGGCGTGCCGCCGGCGAACTCGTTGGCGACCTGCTCGGCCGTCACGATGAGCGTCGCGAGGCCGTCGGCCGTTCGCCGGTGCTCGGCGAGGCGACGTGCCTCCTCCAGGAACGACTCGTGCGTGACGATCAGGAAGTCGTACGCGCGGGTCTCGCCATGGAGGTTCTGGTTGGCGACGGGCGTGCCCCGACGCGGAAGCCGGACCTCGGCGCCGGCAGGGTCGAAGGCCACGACTTCGCGCGGACGCTCGGCCGTCGCGCCGTCCACCTGCACGCGCCAGCGGCCGGCGGCGGCCTGCACGCCGAGGCGGCGGATCTCGCCGGGGACCGTCACGTCCCACACTTGGGGCTCGGACGCGAAGCCGTCGAGCGCGACCTCGGCGGGCGCCGTCTGGTCGCCCGGCGTCGCGAAGCGGAGCACGCCGCCCGGCCCGACGACCGGCCGGTGCGGCACGACGGCCTCGATCCAGTCCAGCCAGTTGACCGAGCCCGACGCCCCGCCCGCGGCACGCACCGTGACCGCCAGTGACGCGCCGGCCGGCCCCTCGAAGCGCGTCGGCAGCACGTTGAGCAGCGCGCCGTTGTTGTTCGCGCTGAGGTCCACGCCTCCCATGTTGAGGGTGGACTGGGCGCCGCCGCGAGCGGAGAGAAAGACCTGCGTCGTGCTGGAAGCGCGGGCCGCGACGCGCGCCCGGTAGCGGACGACCGCCGAGGCGTCGGTGCCCGGCGGCAGCGAGTCGAGCACCACGAGCCCGTCGGACGAGCGCGGGAGGGTCTCGCCCATCCAGTCCAGCCCCGAGCCGCCGCCGTCGCGCTCGTGGTTGTAGCGGTCCACCTCGTGGAACAGGCGCGCCTCGACGGTGGCCGAGACGACGGCGTCAGGCGCGTCGAGGAACGGGGAGGGCGCGAGCCGCGCCGGCGCGGGGGCATCCACACGCACGAAGACGTACGCGTCGTTCGAGAACGGATGGATGTCGTGCTCCCAGAAGCCCGGCGCCGCGCCGACGGCCGGGCGCCAGTCCCACCACGACGGCCCCTCGGCGAAGAAGAGCACCGCGTCTGGCGTCTGGAGCGATGGGATCTCGGCGAGGTCGGGCGTGCGCGGCGTCCCGGCGACGACGGGCATCCGCCGCCCGCCGATGCCGTAGACGGCGACGCGCGCGAGATCCGGCGCGGCGACGCCGAGCGAGTCGCGCAGGTAGGCCGCCGTGAGGCGGTAAACGCCCTCGCGACGAATCGGCACCTTGAACCACGTGCCGTCGGCGAGGACGCTGCGGGTGACGCTCGCGTGGGTCGGCGTGCCGCCGCGCAGCGCGACGGGCGCCAGCGGCGCGCGCACGGCCGGGCGCGGCACGCGCACGACGAGGCGCCGGTAGCGGACGATCTCGCGGCCGTCCACGACCACCGGACGGAGGTCCACGCTGCCGACGAGGCGACGGCGGTGAACGCCCAGGGCGCCCACGGCCGCGGCCGGCGCGCGCCACTCGGCCACCACGTCGGTCGCCAGTCCGGCCGGCAGCGCGACGCGCTCGGCCTCGGCGGACAGGACTTCGACCGGCGGCGGCACCGCCGCGCCGAGGTCGACGCGCTCCGAGAGCCACTGGTGGCCGCCGCCGAGCTGCATCAGCGCGCGCCACGGGTTGCGCGTGTCGGCTGCGTCGACGGCCACGGCGAGCGTCGTCGGCCAGTCGGCGGTCAGTTCGAGCGTCACGGCGCCGGGCTCCTCGCCGATCACGCGCAGTTCCGGGCCGCCGGGGGCCGGCGTCGTGGCGAACGCGGCCGCCGCGAAGGGGTCCGCCTCCTGGGCGGACGCCGCGCCGCAGGCGGCGAAACAGAGGGCGACGATCCGGGCGGCGACGGAGCGCCACGCCGTGGCGCAGGCCGCCGGGCGGAGGACGGGTCGGGGCATCGGGCGTGCAGGGCCGGGCGTCGCCGGCCGGGCAAGGAGGTGCGCGGACCCTCCGCGCAGGCGTAGCACTGTCCCGATACGGTCGTCTGGAGGTTCTGCCACAAGATAGGTGGCGGCGGCGACGGCGCGCAAGGTCGCCCCGGTGTGCCCTGTCCGGCGCGACGAACCTCTTTGGAGCGGCTGTCCGATTCCGCGAGCGGCTGTAATCTCGGTCCGTCCCCTCCGCTCGCCCGATGCCGCGTCTCGCCGCCTGGCTCCTCCTCGCCCTCCTCCCGATCGCGGCCACAGCGCAGCCCGTCGCCCCCGGCGACTATCTCAACTTGAGTGCAGGACCGTCCGGCCTCCCGCTCCCGGGCATGGCATCGCTGACGGCCGTCGCCGCCGACGGGACGGTCTACGCCGCCGGCTTCTTCGCCGTCCCCGGGCAATCCACCGCCAACCGCGTCGCCCGGTGGGACGGGTCGGCGTGGCAGTTGCTCGGGAGCAGCGTCGCGGGCAACCCGCGCGCCATGCTCGCGGCCGACGGCTATCTCTACGTCGGCGGGGCGATCTCCAGCGTCGACGGCGTCCCGGTGTCCAACGTCGCGCGCTGGAACGGCTCCGCGTGGGAGGCGATGGGCGCTGGCCTCGGGTTCGAGGTCCTCTGCTTCACGCGCGGCCCCGACGGCCTGCTCTACGCCGGCGGCTTCACGCCCGGCGGATCGGCCGGCGGCCCGCGCATGGCGCGCTGGGACGGGACGCAGTGGACCACCTTTGCCACCTGGCCCAACGGGACCGTCCGCGGCATGGCGTTCGGCGCCGACGGCAAGCTCTACGTCGCCGGCGACTTCACGGAAGCGCCGGGCGCCGTGATGGACCGCGTCGGCCGGTGGAGCGGGACGGCGTGGGAGTCGCTCGGCAGCGGGACCGTCGGCAACGTGCTCACGATGGCGGCGACGACCGACGGCACGATCTACGTCGGCGGCCAGCTCAACGCCGTCGCCGGCGTGCCGGTGAGCGGCCTCGCCCGGTGGACCGGCAGCGGCTGGTCCGCCGTCGACGGCGGCATCCCCGGCTCGGTCACCATGCTCGCGGCGGCGCCCGACGGCCGTCTCCTCGCCGGCGGCACCTTCAACTCGGCCGGCGGACAGCCCGCCTCGAACGTCGCATGGTGGGACGGCACGTCGTGGACGCGCCCGGCGTCGGCGATGAACGGCCAGGTGAACGCGGTCGTCGGCGCCCCCGACGGAAGCGTCGTCCTCGGCGGCGCCTTCACGAGCATCAACGGGGCGGCGACGCCGTACGTCGCGCGCTGGACCGGCTCGTCGTGGCAGCCCTTCGGGTCGGCGTTCACCGGGCAGGTGCGGACGGCCGTCCGGGCGCCCGACGGCGGCATCCTCGTGGGCGGCGAGTTCACGGCCACCGGCTCCGTGGTCGCCAGCCGGGTCGCGCGCTGGGACGGGACCACGTGGTCCGCGCTCGGCTCTCTGTCTCAGGGTCCGCGCTCGATATCGGTCGCGGCCGACGGCACGGTGTACGCCGCCAGCGGTCAGTTCAGCGGCCTCACCGACATCCGGCGGTGGGACCCGTCCACGTCGCAGTGGGTCACCGTGACGGGTTCGGTCAGCACCAGCGGCTCCGTGTTCGCCGTGGCGGCGCGGTCGGACGGCGGCGTCAACACGGTCTACGTCGGCGGCGGCTTCTTCTTCATCGACGGCTCGAACTTCAACCAGTACCTCGCGCAGACGACGGGCTCGGGATGGAGCTTGGTCGGCGGCGGCGTCAACGGGGGCGTCCTCGCGCTGGCGGTCGCGCCCGACGGCAGCCTCTACGCCGGCGGCGACTTCACCACCGCCGGCGGCGCCGGCGCGAGCCGCATCGCGCGCTGGGACCCGGTCGCCGCCACGTGGAGCCCGCTCGGCAGCGGCGTCGACGGGAGCGTCCGCGCTCTGGTGTTCGCGCCGGACGGCAGCCTGTACGTCGGCGGCAACTTCCAGAATGCCGGCGGCGCGCCGGCGAGCCGCATCGCGCGCTGGGACCCCGCGTCGAGCACGTGGAGCGCGCTCGGCAGCGGCGTCGACGGCACGGTGCACGCGCTCGCGGTCGCGCCCGACGGCCTCGTCTACGCCGGCGGCGACTTCACCACCGCCGGCGGCGCGCCGGCGACGCGCCTCGCGCGCTGGGACCCCGCCACCGGCTCGTGGGGCGGCCCCGCCACCGGCCCCGACGCCACCGTGAACGCACTCGCCGTCACGCCCGACGGCGACGTCGTCCTCGGCGGCGCGTTCTTCAGCGCCGGCAGCGTCGCCTCGCCGTACGTCGCCCTCTACGACGCGCCGACGACGGGCGCGCTCGGCTTCGAGCAGCCGACGGCGGGCGCCACGTACCGCGTCGGCGGCTGGCTCAAGGCGATCTGGACGAGTCCGCTGCCCGCGCCCCCGACCGTCGTGCTGTCGATCCGCAAGGGCGAGGGCCCGTGGCTGGACCTCTACACCGGCCCCAACCTCACGCGGCCGGACTTCGGCGCGGCGCGGTGGCTCATCCCCAGCGGCGTCACGCTCGACACCGACTACCAGCTCCGCATCGCCGACGCGTCGGAGCCGTCCACGTTCAGTCTCTCGGAGCGCTTCGCCATCGCGGACCCGAGGTCTCGCTTCGACGTGACGGCGCCACGCGGCGCGGCGCTCGGCGGCAGCGTCGCCGTGGCGTGGACGGCCCCGACGTTCCTCCCGCCGGGGCCGGTGACGGTCGCGGTCGTGCCCACGTCCGGCGGACCAGCCATCGCTTCCGAGACGACGGAGAACGACGGCGCGCACGTGCTCGCTCTGCCGCCCGATGCGGCGCCGGGCTCGTATCGCGCGGTCGTGTCGAGCGTCGCGCCCTCGGGCTACACCGGCGAGAGCGCGCCAGTGCGCGTCGCTACGGCCGCCGTCCTCTCGCCGGCGGCGGGCGCGACGGCCACGGCCGGCGCGCCGCTGTCCGTGACCTACGAGGCGCCGACGGCGGCGGGCCCCGTCACCGCCCTGGTCACGCTCCGGCAGCCCGGCGTCGCCGGCGGGACGCGCCTCGCGCAAGTGGACGACCAGCCGTCGTCCGGCACGCTGGACGTGCCGCTGCCCGCCGGCCTCGCCGATGGAACTTATTACGTGGTCGTCCGCCTGACGTCCGGCAGCACGTCGGTCGCCGCGCCGAGCGCCGTCTTCACCGTGACCGGCGGAGCGCCCCGGCAGGAGGCGTCCCCGCCGCTGACCCACTTCGTCCGTCGCGGCGCCGCGCCTGCCGGCGTCTTCGCCACGCGCGAGGCGGCGCTGACGGTCCGCACGCCCGGCCTGCCCGACGGCGCCGAGGTCGGCGTGTTCGCCCCGGCGGGACGGCGCGGGACGATGACGCTCGTCGGCGCCGCGCGCGTCGCCGGAGGGCGCGCCGAGGTGTCCGTCACCGGCGCCGTCGTCGTCGGCGACCTGCCGGCGGACGGGCGCGCGGAGGCGACCGACTACGTGCTCGTGCCCGACGGCGCGCCGCTGACGCTCCGCGTCTTCGACGGGACGACGGAGCAGACGCTCGACGCCGGCGAGCCGCTCACCTTCACCGACGGCGCCGAGTGGGAGATCCGTACGGCCGGTGCCGTCGCCGGCGCGGCCGACGCGCTCACGGTCGCCGCGTGGCCGAACCCCGCGCATGGCACCGCGACCGTCCGCGTCGCGTGGCCGGCGGACGGTCCCGGCGAGGTGGCTGTCTACGACGCGCTCGGCCGCCGCGTGGCGGTCCTGTCGTCGGGCGAAACCGGCGGCGTGCAGGCGCTCGCCTGGGACACGCGGGGCGTCGCACCCGGCGTGTACGTCATCCGCGCGGCGAGCGCGACGGCGACGGCTGCGGCCCGCGTCACGGTCGTGCGCTGAACCGAACGAGGGCGGGCGGACCGATCGGTCTGCCCGCCCTCTGGCCGTCGTGCCGGGGAGGTCGCATCACCGCCGGCGCGGCGGGTCGCCTACGTGGCGACTACGTATTGATGTTGCGGTGGATGGCCTGCCGCGTGAGGCCGATCCGCTCGCCGAGCTGACTCCGGTTGTCGATGCCCGGGATGCCGACGAAGCCGTTGACGAGGCTCGTCAGGTACTCCTGCCGCAGGCGGTGGATCGGGATCGGGCCGAGGATCTTGGCGATGTCGAGCTCGGCGAGCTCGCGCTGCGCCAGCGCCACGTCCTCCTCGATGCGCTCGCGCACCGACGGCCAGACCGGCACCTCCTCGAAGATCTGGCGGGCTTGCTCGTAGTACTCGAGCGCGAGGCCGTAGAACTTGAAGTCGTAGTGGTAGACCTGCGCGAGCTGGTGGAGCGTCAGGCCCTGCTCGGCGGCGAGCTCGTTGCGCGTCGCCAGCTCGTACGCCTTCTGGAGCATCTCCTCGCCCTGGTGCGGCTTGCCGGTCTTGACGAGCGCGTAGCCCTTGTACATCAGCGCCTTCGGGATGTACTCCACGAGGCCGTTGCGGCGCGAGAGGTTGTAGACGCGCATGCACGTCTCGATGCCCTGCTCGTGGAGGCCCTGCGCCATGAGCGTCGTCGCCCGCTGGAGCAGCGCGGCGACCTCCCACGAACGGCTCCCGAGGCGACGGGCCTCCTCGCGGACGCGGTCGAAGTACTGGAGGGCGGCGGCGAGGCTTGCGAGGCGGTGGCGCATCAGCCAGCCGAGGCGGTAGTCCAGCACGACCGTCTGGTAGGCGTCGTGCGGTTCGATCAACGCGAGCTCGGTCTTGACGCGCTCGACCGGCGCGTCGCGCAGGCAGCGGACCGCCTGCAGCTGCACGTGCGTCTGGGCGACGGCGTCGAGCCCGCCGCGCAGCAGCGCGTTGAAGCCGAGGAATGCGTCGTACGGACGCCCGGCGGCGATGTGGTCCACGGCTTCGTTCCACTGGCGGCGGACCGACTCGGGGTAGGCCGCGAGGGCCTCGGTCGCCCGCTCGACGTGGTCGAGCTCGTGGGCCGGGATCATCGGGGCGGACGGCATCGCAGACGCGGGCAGGCGAAGACGAAGCCGGCCCATCCAGAGGGCCGGCGAACGCCCCCGTTATCGGTCTGCGTCATGCGACCATTAACCCAACCGGGCACTTTTTGGACCTATACCCGGGGCATCGGGCACGCCGTCGTACCCGTGCGAACGGCTATCCCAAGTGCGCGTCGAGAGATCGGCGAAGCGCCGTCAGGTCGTCGAGGAGCGCGGCCAGCGCGTCGGCGCCGGCCGCGACGTCGTCCAGCGCCGCGAGCACCTCCGGGTCGGCGCCAGTCGCGCGGGCCACCTCCTGCCCCAGCTGCGCGTTGCCGGCGATGACGGCCATCGGGTTGTTGAGCGCGTGGGCGAGATGCGCGAGGCGGTCGCGCACCTCCGTCAGCACGGCGCGAGCGTCGTCTGGATCGACCGCCGGCCGATCCGCGCCCGCCGCCGGCTCGGCGGCCGGCGCCACGGTCTGCGCGAAGCGCGCGACGAGGTCGTCGGCGTCGGAGTAGCGTACGACGCGGGTCCCGAGGCGTCCGGCGAGCGCGGCGAGGTCGTCGGCCCCGTCGGGCACGGCGACGGCGTCGAAGGCGGCGCCCGAGAGGTAGGCCTCGGCCGCGAGGTGCGACGGCGCCGGCGTGGCGTCGACGGCGAGGCGCGCCACGATCGCCTCGGCGTCCGGGCCGACGACGAGGAGCAGCACGTCAGGCGTCGGCGAGCCGGGCGACGGCCCCATCGCCGGCCGCGGCGTGAAGGGCCGCATCGGCGAGGCGGGCGCTCAGGCTCCCGTCCGGCAGTTCCATCCCGACGAGCGTGCGGTGGTCGGCGCTGCCGGCGCGATCAGCGTCCACCTTGCGCCAGAGCATCGTGCGCGGGCGCCCGTCGGGCCCGGCGTGGACGGCCTCGAACGGCGCGTCGGAGGTGCCCCAGAACCAGCGGCCGAAGGCATCGCGGGCGTCGTCGGCGAGCCCGAGCGCGGCGGCGGCGCCGTGGAAGTGCGGCACGTCGGAGGCGACCCGTCCCGAGAGGGCCTGCATGGCGCCGCTCCAGCGGCGCGTCGTGCCCGAGGCGTCGAACGAGGCGACGGCCACGCCGGCGGCGTCGATCAGGCGCCGCAGCGACTGCTGCCCGGCGGCGAGCTGGCGCACGCGCTGGTCCACCATGAGGTCGAGCGAGTCCGAGAAGGCCGCCACGCGGCGCTCGAGCGTGCGGCGAACCGCGAGGTCGGTCGCCTGCACGAGCACGAGCGCCGTGTCGCCCTGCTGGAAGGCGCGGAGCGACACCTCGACCGGGCGGCCGTTGCCCTCGCTGTCGAGAATCGCGTACTCGATGCCGCCGATCGAGGCGCCCTCGGCGAGGCTCCGCTGGGCGAGCTCCATCAGCGGACCGAGCGGGAACGCCTCGGCGAGCGTCTCGACGGGAGCGCCGTGGAGGGCGTCGGGCGCGAGGCCGGTGACGGCGTAGAACGCCGGATTGGCCTCCACGAGGCGCCCGTTCATCGACGCCAGCACGACGTAATGGGGGTTGACCTGGTAGAGCGCCGCAACGTGGTCGCGCGCGCCGGCGACGGCCGCGGTCAGGTTCTGGAGGCGCTTCGCCACCGGCGCGAGCACGTCGGCCGACGGGCGGGCCGCCAGCACAGCGGCCTCCGGGGCTCCCTCGCCGCGACCAAGCTTGTCGGCCGCGCGCGCGAGCCGGCGCTGCGTCCACGGTCCCGCCCAGTAGCCGCCGAGGATCAGCACGGCCGCGAGCAGACCCCAGAGCGACGCGAAGGCGGTCAGCGCGGCCGAGGCCTGCGCGGCGGAGAGCGCGTACGACGGGCGGACGCCGACGAGGTGGATGTCGATCTCGCCGATCGGACGCTGCGCCACCCAGACGACCTCGCCCTCACCGCCCGTCTGGCGGACGACCGCGTGGGGCGTCCCGGCCGGGTCCGGCGGACGGGCGTCGGTCGGGCGGCCCGAGGCGCCGGGGCGGAGCACGGTCTCCCACGGGACGCCGCGCGTCTGGCTCGTGCTGGACGTCGCCAGCAGGCGCCCCTCAGACGTGATGAGGGCGTACGCCGGGGCGTCCTGGTCTGCCGCCTCGACGCGGACGTACGGCTCGAACGCGTCCAGCAGCGTCGCCCGGTCGGTCGCCGACGGCTCCAGCGCGGCGGTCGCCAGCGCGACGCGGTCGGCCAGCGCCGCGCGCGCCGCCGCACGGCCCGCGTTCCGCAGCGACGAGACGTGCAACCAGCCCGCCGCCCCGCCCGCGAGGGCGGAGACGACCAGCGCGGCGAGCACCACGCGAACGACCGGACTGAGGCGGGACATCGGCGGAGACCGGGGCGAAACCCCAGTACGATACGGACATGACGGCGAGTTATCCACATCCCGACGGTGGAGAACCGACGGGGCGCGGCGCCGGGTGTCGGCGCGCGGCGCGCCGACGGGCAATGCCGGCCGGAAACGTCACCCGGCGGTGCCGAGTGCCCAGTCCGCGTCCGTTCGCCGGTCGACGGCCTCGAAGCCCTTCGGCGTGCGCGCGATGCGGGCGAGGGCCGTCTCGGCGTCGTGCTCGAACGCGACCCACCACCCCTCATCGGCGGCGCGCGCGAGCACGCGCTCCTTCTCGCGGATCGTCGAGAGCGGCTCGACGTCGTAGGCCATGCCCCACAGCAGCGGCACATGCGCGGCCGTCGGGAGCAGGTCGGCGGCGAAGAAGAGCGTCCCCTCGTCGCCGGCGATGAGGGGGAGCTGCATCCCGCGCGTGTGGCCGTCGGCGAGGACGAACGAGACGCCGGGGAAGGGCGACGCCTCGCCGTCGGCCAGCACGAGGCGCCCGGAGGCTGCCAGCGGCGCGAGGTTCTCGGCGAGGAACGACGCCGCCTCGCGCGTGGACGCATGCGCCCAGGCCCAGTGGCGACGCTGCACGTGGTGCGCGGCGTCCGGGAACGTGAGCGCGAGCGCGCCATCGGCGCTGCGCGTCGTCGCGCCGCCGCCGTGGTCGAAGTGGAGGTGCGTCAGCACGACGTCGGTCACGTCGCCGGCGGCGACGCCGAGCGCGTCGAGCGCCGCGACGAGCGACCCGCCGGGCGGGTCGTCGAGTGCGTACAGCTCGCGGAACCGGTCGTCGGCCTTGGTCCCGACGCCGGTGTCGACGAGGATCGTCCGCCCGTGCCCGCGCAGCAGGAGGCAGCGCATGGCGAGCGGGATGCGGTTGCGCTCGTCGGGCGCGATGTGGCGGCTCCAGAGCGGTCGCGGAACGATCCCGAACATGGCGCCGCCGTCGAGACGGAGCCGGCCGGCGTCGACGGGCGTGATCTCGTATCCGGCGAGGGTCATCGGGGCGTGGGAGCGCGAGAGGAGAGGACGCGGGAGAAAGATCGCTCAACGCCCACGCTCCCACGCCTCCACACTCACCCCACCTCGGGCGGCGGGCCGGCGTGGCCGTCGCCGCGTGCGCGCTCGCGGACGTCGTGGGCGCGCTTGACACGCCGCAGCAGCGTATCGAGGTGCTCGGCCAGAAAGCGGAGCCGCTCGGTCTCGGACGTCATCTCCAGTAGCCTCTGCCGGCCGTCGAGGTCCAGGCCCGCGCGGCGCCCGACGACGAACGACACGGCGGGTCCCGCCGCGTAGGCCTCGGGGTGGATCGTCTCGCCCGCCAGCTCCAGCAGCTTCATGTGGCGCGCCACGACGCGCTCCCGATCCGCCGACGGCGCACCGCCCGGCCCATCGTCGACGGGGTCCACCTCGGCCGTGAGGTAGGGGCGATCCCGGTGGATCTGCACGACGCGGAAGCGGCTCTCGCCGGCCGCGACGAGATCGAGCCGGCCGTCGGCGTAGCGCGTCACGACGCGCGCGATGCGTGCGGCGCAGCCGACCTCGGCCGTCCCGTCCGGGCTGGCGCGGACGATCCCGAACGGACGCTGCTCGTCGAGACATACGCGCGTCATCTCCTTGTAGCGCGGCTCGAAAATGTGGAGCGGCACCGGCTCGCCGGGCAGCAGCACGAGGCTCAGCGGGAACAGCGGGAGGCGGGAGGCGGGCATCGGAGAGGCGCAGTCCAGCCGCGTACCCGGTGCCCCCGCCAAGGTTCTTGGCCGGCGCCGGAGCCGGCTGCTGCCGGACGCTAGCTTGGCCGCCGTCTCCCCCGCCCTGCCGTGCGAGTCGCGCTCGTCTTCCTCCTGTGCGCCGCCGCCGCGGCCCCGCCGCTGGCCCAGCCGCTGCCGTTCGGCGCGGGCGAGTCGGTGATGGAGCGCGGCGCCTCCGACGCCGGCGGGCTGCACCTCGACGCCTTCGCCGGCCCCGCCTACCTCGACGGGTGGCGGACCGCCCTCCACGCCCGCCTCCGGTCGCATGCGGGCCCGCTGACGATCGGCGCGGACGCGACGCTCCACCCCGGCGCCGGTGGCCTCTACCGCGACGAAGCCGACGACCTCGACGACCTGCTGCGCACCGTGCGGGTCCGCCTCGACCCGACGCCGGCGCGCCGCGTCTACGCGCGGATCGGCCCGACGGAGCGCGTCACGCTCGGCACCGGCGCGCTGGTGCGCGACCTGTCGTCGGGCGCCGCGCCGGACGAGCAGCCGCTCGGCGCCGAGGCCGCCGCCGAGATCGGCCCGGCGTTCGTGGCCGCCTTCGCGACCGACGTGACGCGCGGCGGCATCGTCGGCGCCGACGCCCGCCTCACGACGGCGGCGGTGCTCGGCCCGCTCCGTCGCCTCGGGCTCGGCGTCGCGGCGGTCCACGATACCGGGCCGACGACGCTCCGCCGTCTCAGCGGCGCTGAGGTCTCGCTGCGGGGTGAGCTCGTCGGTGACGGCGAGACGTTCGCGCTCGCGCCGTTTGCGGCCGTCGCCGGGTACGCCGGGCGCGGGGCCACCCTCGGGGGCGGCATCGAAGCCGACGCCGTCACCGACGCCATCGGCGCGCGGGCGAGGGCTGCCGTGTTCGCGTCGACGGCGCGCTTCGCGCCGGGCCACGTCGGCCCCTTCTATGGCGTCGCCGGCGGCGACCGCCGCATCGTCGTGGCCGACGGCTTCTACGACGCCGATCCCGCGCTGCCGCTGGCGGGGACGCCGCTGGACAGCCTGCGCGCCGGCGTGGACGTGGTCCTCGACGTCCGCGCCGTCGTCTTCGGGCGTGCCGAGGTCTCGCACCACCTGCGGCGCCACGTCGGCCCCGACCGCGCGAGCGCGTGGGGCGTCCGCCTCGCGGCGCGCATCGCCGGCGACGTCCGAGCCGAACTCGCCGTCGAGCGCCAGGGCTTTCGCGGGATCACCGGCCTGCTCTTCGGCGGCCTCGGCGAGGAGAACCGGCTCGTGCTGGACATCGGCGTGCCGGTGGGTCCGGTCCACGTCCTCGTCCGCAGCCGCTACGGCTACCGCCGCCTGCCGGCCGGCGCCGCCGGCGACGCGCCGCGCTATCTCATCGAGCGACGGTTCGAGCCGATGGTCGGGGCGCGGCTGCGCTGGTGACGTCCGTCGTCATCACGCCCACCGCCTCGGCGGCCTCGACGTGGTTGAGGACCGTCTCGACGAGGGGCACGACGTCGCCGGACGCGAGCGGACGCGGAACCTCGAAGGCGAAGCCGCGCTCGGCGAGCGTCGTCGCGCCGAGGAACTCGCCGCCGACGCGCACGAACGGCGTGTGCTCGTAGCCCGGCACGCGGCGGAGCAGCCGCACCGTCTCGGCCTCGCGGTCGTCGGCTGCGACGAGCACGACGTCGCAGGTCGTCCGCCGCAGCCGGCGTCGCGCCTCGCCGGCGGTCGACGTCACGAGCACCTCCCCGACGGGTTCGATCCACGATCGCAGGTCGCGCTCCTCGGCGTCCGACAGACCCAGCGCAAAGACGTGAGCGCCGGCCAGGGCGCGGTTCTGCTCGCCGACGACGACGCGGCGCGACGGAACGGCATTCACCACGCGCGGCAGGGAGACACGGACGGTCGTCCCCTGCCCCACGACGCTCTCCAGATGAACGGTCCCGCCCATCAGCGCGACGAGGCGGCGGACGATGGCGAGGCCGAGGCCGGTGCCCTCGTGCGACCGGCCGTGCCCCGTCGAGACCTGCTCGAAGGGCTCGAACACGGTCTCCAGCAGGTCGGGCGGGATGCCGATGCCGGTGTCGCGCACGGCGAGGTGGATTCTCGTGTCGTCGGCGTCCACCAGCACCTCAACGCCTCCGTGGTCGGTGAACTTGATCGCGTTGCCGACGAGGTGGGTCAGAATGCGATCGAGGCCGCCGCGGTCGGTGGTGGCGGGCACCGAGAGCGACTCGGGCAGCACGCGGAGCGTGAGGCCGCGCGCCATCGCGAGCGGGAGGAGTGCGTGGACCGCCTGCCGCGCGACGTCGGCCGCGTCGAGAGCCTCGGGGAAGACCTCGAGCGTGCCTGACTGGAGCTTGTACATGTCCAGCAATCCATTCACGGTGCCCAGCATCCGGGTGCCGCCCCGGTGGATGCCCTCGGCGAGGTCGCGCGCCTCCTCCGGGACCTCGTCGAGCAGCAGCTCCGAGTAGCCCATGATGGACGTCAGCGGCGTGCGCAGCTCGTGGCTGGCGTTGGCCAGGAGATCGTCCTTGAGCTTCTCTTCGTGACGGAGGCGCGCGTTGGTCTCGCGGAGCCGGATCCCGAGCCGGTGGAGGCGCGCCGCGCGGGCACTCTCGGTCTCGGCGCGCATCCGCTGCGTGTGCGTCTGCCACGCCACGAAGCCCCACAGCGAGAGTCCGAAGGCAAGCGCGTAGGCGAGGTAGGCCCACACCGTGCGGTACCACGGCGGCAGAACACGCAGCGTGAGGGTGGCCTCTTCGCCGATTCGCCCGTACGCGTCGCGCGCGCGGACCCGGAACGTGTACGTCCCCTCGAAGAGCTGCGTGTAGTTCGTGCTGCGCTCCGCCGCCCACGGGCTCCAGACCCCGGTCTCGTCGAGCCCGTCGAGGCGGAACTGGTACGACGCGCTCTGCGGGCGACTGTACGCCGCCGCGGCGAACTCGAACCGGAGGCTGTTGTCGCGATACGGGACGACGAGCTGGTGGCCGCCGACGCGCTTGCCGGTGACCGCGGCACCGCCGTACAGGGTGCGCCGCTGGGCGTCAGTCACGCGCCGGACGAACGCCGGGAACGGGCGCGGCGGCACGGCCACCCGCGGGTCGTAGCGGAAGAGTCCGTCGTTGGTCCCGACCCAGACCACGCCGGTCGGCTCTTCGAGCACCGTCTCGACCTGTGCCCACCCCATCCGCATCGAGAAGGGCGTGCCCGACAGGGTCCGCAACACATCGTCGCGGTAGAGCCACATCCTCCCGTCAGCGCCGCTGTAGAGGCTGAACTCGTCGGTGAGCTCGGCGTGCGCCGGGTCGGCGACGAACCGGTCCGGGCGCCCGACCGGTCGGCTCACGCCGCGAAGCTGGATCACGCGCACGCCGTCCCACTCCACGACCGTCGCCGGCCCCGGCGCGAGCCCTTCGGCCTCGCCGAACGCCGTCACGCGGAACGAGCCCCCGTCGGGCGCGAGCCGCAGCACACCGCCCTCGATCAGCCCGGCCCAGACGTTGCGACCGTCGGTGGCGAACGAGCTGATCTCGCTTCCGACCTCGACGTGCGACGTGTCGGCGGCCCAGCCGCGCGCGGTGCGCCGGAGCACGCGAATGCCGTCCTTCTCGCCGAGCAGCACGTCGGACCGTCCCGGCACCACCCCGAGACGCAGCGTCTTCTGGGTGGTCAGCGGAACGAGCCGGTCGCCGACGACGCGGAACGCGCCCCCGTTGGTGGCCACGAAGAGATCGTCGCCGGTGCTGAGGAGGTCCCACGCCTGGCTGGGGTCGCTGCCGTCGGTCGTGGTGAGAGGCTCGAAGTGCGTGTAGGTGGGTCCGTCGCCCGGCCGCCCGGCGCGCCCCGGCACGAGGCGGAACACGCCCATCGACGTGCTCGCGTAGAGCTGCCCGCCGTGCCGCTCGACGGAGTAGACCGTGCCGGCGAGGCCTTCCCGCGCACCGAACTCGGTGAGCCGCGCGCCGAGATCGAACCGGACGACCCCGTTGTGCAGCGCCAGCCAGAGCCCGCCCTGCTGGTCCGTCGTCATGCCGAGGATAAAGTCTACAGCCTCAACCTGAATGTCCTCTCGGTGGATTCGGACAATCTGGCCCCTCTCGTCACAGATCAGCACCCCGCCCCCAAGCGTAGCGATCGCGTACTGAGTCGTCGTCTGATTGGGGCGGAGGGCGAGCCCTGCATACGGTCTCACTGACTTCAGCATCTCGCTTGCTGGCGATACCAGCGAGTCTGCCCGGCCACCGGCGACCACCCAGAGTCCCTCATCTCGAACGGCCGCGAGAAGCCCACGCGGATGTTCCATCAGGGCAAACACGCGACGGTCGGCGAAGGCCTCGCCGCCCGGCACACGCACCAGACGGTCCCCGTCGAGCTCGCGCAGCCCGACGCCTTCCTCCCGCACGAACACGCGCCCGCCGACGAGGAAGGACAGATGGAACGTCGTCCCGGCTTGCCAGACCTGCATCCGCCGACCATTCCAGCGGAACAGGTACTCGGGCGTCTGGAAGACGACCCCCTCCGGGGTCGCGTGCGTCGCCCACACATCCGAGAAGTCGCGAGCCACGGCCGGCACGGCATGGCGAAGGCTCCGGAATCGAAGCGTCCGCGCCGAGTCCGGCACGAGCCGCCCGAACTCGCCGACGCCGCCGACGAACAGGTGGCCGCTGGCATCCACGGCGAGCGACCTCGCGAGGGTCCTCGCCTCGTCGCCGAACGGCATGAGCCGCCACTCGCCGCTGTCGTACTCCATCACGCCCCAGGTGTTGGCGACGTAGATCAGCCCCTCGGGCGACTGCGTCACGGCCCAGTTCTGGCTGTGCGCGCGGTAGTCGCTCCAGTTGAAGCGGACCGCGTGCGGCGCTCCCTCCTCGGGGGCGGCGACCCACTGGGCACTCGCCGACCCCGACGCCAGAAGCAGGAGCAGGAGCAGGGAGCG